>Ga0187872_10003164_pt1 | contig 13580 bp, 11 predicted proteins | sample June2016WEW_16_4_FD_132973 | JGI IMG/M metagenome (GOLD analysis project Ga0187872, IMG submission 132973) | Peatland microbial communities from SPRUCE experiment site at the Marcell Experimental Forest, Minnesota, USA - June2016WEW_16_40 | ecosystem: Environmental > Terrestrial > Soil >...
AAGGTGGACAACTGGCCGTCGGAAAGGCCGTCAAGAGCCGTGCGGGCGGATCGGATAGACCTGTTGACAGACCGAGCGCTGGTCGGCCGCCCAGCCTGGTTTCTTACTGTCTGAATCGCAGTATAATCGGCCTCCTCTATAATCGGGGGGGGCCGGCTTTCTGTTACACCATAGCGATCGGTTGACGCAGTCGGAAACTATGCTGAGTGCGTGCTTCGCCGGATTTGGAACGATAAACGCCCTTCCCACCAGCAATAGTGCTAACTCCCCAGATACGGGGTTCGGGTCCCCGATGGGGACATCGAGGGAGTCAGGGGACGCAGTTCTACGGTTCGGCCGTTTACCGTCAGAATCCATGACATCCGTCGGCGACAGTCGTTACGGCCCCAGATCCACAGCAAGATGACATTGGAAGTGCTACCAGAGTTCAACCAAGCCGAACCTGTGTATTTCGGCATCCCGTAGCGCCACGGCAAGAGACTCCCCGGTTCCCCGCTCGATGGCTTCCTTTGCAGCGGACTGGAGCATCGTGATCCCGGCATCCCCCATCAGCTCCGCCAACCGTATTGCTCCTGCCCTCGCTATCATGCGGTACTCGTGCTGCGCAAGCTTTTTGAGCAGATTTGAGTCGTCTTTTCCAGCCGCTCCGATTATTGCATGTGCAACCAAACGCAGGTAGAGACTTCGGTTATTCTGATAACCCAAAGGGAGCAGGTCGCGGCGCGTAGGTCTGTTCTCTCTGCGCCGTCGGATTTCCCAGAACCCTCTCTTTCCCTGAATGCGCATCAGTCTCTTTGGTATTGGCCCTCCAAACTCTGCCATTCGTCGTTCGATGGCTTGTCCCATCTCTATCTGAAACCAGTATCGAATTTCGTAAGAGGCCATTTCGACTTTTCTAATTATTCTGAGAACGTCACTAGTATTACCAAGGCGCAAGAGGGTTAAGACATAGTATTGTGCGGAAGGCGTAAGCTTGATGGCTTCAAAGCACTCCCGTATCAGCGGGAGATTGGTCTTAGTCGCTACCCTAAGAAGAGTGTCGGACAGTGCCGTCGCCTTGTCTTCGTAGACGGCGCGCCGTCGCCGACTGAGTACATCAGCGTGTTCGTACTCTTTTCCGTTCCAATGCAAATACGCCGTCAGCAACACGCCACAGTCTGTTTCACTCACCGGTCCTCGGAGCGAACTGAGGAATACGCCACATTTACTCGCCCCCAATCTTGGTAACCTCTTCACGATGAGCGGCAACCCCTGTGTTCGTTGCAGTGCCATACCAAGGGCAAAAAAACGTGTTCGAGCCTTTGGCCGGAAACGCCTTAGATTTTTGAGAGCGTTTCGCAGCTCGGCTACCGTTTGAGATCTTGCGATTTGCCGCAAAAGACCGAACTCTTGCATCGCCCGGCGGCCGGCCTCTCCCCCATTAAGAGGCGCTACAGCAATTTCTTCGCGAAGCGACAGCAGCTCGAACGCCCTTCGCTTAAAGGGGCTCAAACTCTTCCAAAGATCGTCAATCCATTTCCGATGCCCATTTGCAACTTTCTGGGCAAGAGCCTCGAATGCTGCGACACGTACTGTTCTGTGCTTACTTCTCAGAGCCCATAGAATTACGTTGTCGGGACAGTCGAGCGGTTTGGCACGCAGGAGCGCCGCTAATTCTATACGTAGTCGGTATGCCCGAAACTGTGACCAATCTTTTCGCAGCAGTTGCGTGCCGCTGACTTTTGCCCGCAGGAGCGCAAGCACCGCTCGGTTCTCTGTCTCGAGACCTGGTTCGGTTTCTTCGGCACGTATCATCTCTAAGAGGTGTGTGGGCGGCGAGTTTAAGAGCCAAAATAGACCAGGGCCCGCCTCTCGTGCCCATGACGCCAAAATAAGCCGCAGTTCCCCATTTGAGGGAAGGACTCGTTCCTTAAATTGAAACAGCGTGAGGAGTTCTTTAGCAGTCAACAGGGAACGGGTGGCGTTAAAGGCCGCAGCATTTGAGCCGAGCAGCTCGCGTGACCTCTTGAACTCGAGTTCCTCCGAATCTACCAGCTTGGATGAGATCTCGTGAGCTAAGAAGTCATGTGTCACTTCATAGAGGTCCCTAATATGCCTGACCAGTCGAAGATCAATAATCCTTTCAAGCAATACCTCACATTCCCTGTCATTTAAACCAACGTCGGCTGCAACTTCCGCGAGCGATTTTTGCGCTTTAACGCCATAGCTCCGTACTAACGAAACCAGGACCGCTCGCATCCGGCCCTCTGGGTCCTGAGCGTAAGCCAACTGGCGTGTGAGGTAGCCTCCGGTCACGCCCTCCATACCGCCGTCCGCAAGATAGTCTTCGAAGCGATAGGAACTCACTCCTCTCGAGGCCTTCCGCCACACGTGATCAACGAACATCTGGATGTAGGGGGGATAAACCCCTTGCCCGCCGTAGCGGGTGCTAAACGAAAGAAGGTCTCCCTCGACCTGGTCTACTTCGGCATCGGCTAGCTCTAGCCTAATCTGAAGGTCCTCACAAGCGCGTTCTACGCTTCTCCACGCTTCGGCCACATCAATCCCTGCGATATAGACTCGTGCGAGTCCCTCCGCAGAGCCGCTAATTCGCTGCCACAACTCGCCTAAACGGGCCTCTAGGTCTGCCCTGTAGCTGATAAGTACGCACATGCGGGTGTCATTTAATGAGCCAATGGTGCGCAAGTCATCCACGAGACGTTCTGTCTCGTTTTGTTCTCTAGCGATCAACACGTCCTCAAACTGGTCGATTATGAGCATGAGCCGCAGTGGCTGGACCGAGGAAATCGCCTGTTCGAGCGGGGTAACCAGGGAGCCTCGATAGGAAGGACTACCTTCAAACATCGACGCCAGGAGGGCTGTGGCAACATCGCTGCGGGGGAGACCCAGCGGGCGCGTATAAATCGGCAACCAGCCGTTTTCTATCGCGGCAGGAAACAATCCAGCATGAATTAATGAAGTTTTCCCAGATCCGGAGTCCCCTAGCAATAGAGTGATAGGGTTGGAGTTTACCCTGTCAAGAACCTCGTTCACTTTTTGGTTGCGACCAAAAAGGTGTTGTCTGTCGGCACTAGTAAGGAACTCCATCCCGAGCGGCCGTCCAAGCCTCCTCGCAGGCGGCAAGCTGAAGTGACGGCGGCGGGCTGGAGCTGCACCGAGTCTGCTCCTGATCTTCGAAAGCACATCTCGAATCACAGAAAACAGCACTTCTTCCCGATCATGAAACGGAGTTATCGTGTGCAACCTAGCGCGTTGCTTTAGGCGTGAAAGCCTTTCTGTGGCCGCCGGTTCCATTTCGCGAAGATTAGATGGCCAGGACGCGTCCTTAGCTAAGACGTAGATCAAAATCCCGATAATATTGCCCGCGCTAAACGCTCGTTCTGCCTCGTCGAGTTCGAGCTCCGTTATCGACTTTCCAGAGGCAGCGTCAACCGTTCCGTAACGGTGCGCGTATATCGCAATGAAGACATCGCACTCTCTGACCCGCCTGACGGAAGAAATCTCGGGGGGTGCCTCATCACTGCCGAAGGTTTCCATTGTCAGGAGTTGTGCGCCAAATATTTGACGGAGCCGGTTCGCGATCTCTTGCCTCAAGTCCTTCAGATCAATGAAAGTTGAACTGAGGAAGACACGTATGTCAGTCGCCAAGTCTCCCATTTCCACTCCGCACGTCTGCCTGTCTCGAAAGTCATAACAAGAGCGTCGACAGATTTCTCGCTCTTGCATTTTTTGCGTCCGAATGCGAATCACGCCGCCGAGGAATTTCGCAGACTTAACGGACCAAGCGGATTATATAACTCCCAAATGCACTAAGCTACAGCGTGCGAGACTTGACTGTTCTGACTCTTTGACGGCAGACGGCTTGACTTCACCGCGGGAGTGCCCAAGCGTCAATCTGGCGACGGCGTTGTACGGAGTGAACGGCAGAAGCGTGTAAGGTCAGAGCACTGTACCCATCTGGCCGTATAGTCGCCTAACCGTTGAAGTGCCATTCGCATGCAAACTCCCGAGAAACGGGGTTCCGGGATGTCTGGATCTGCGCGCCACTCCACTCGGTCGTAAAACACCCAAACAGCGGAAGTAAACGAGTGCAACTAGAAACCGAGCTGAGGAACTATAAAGATTAGCGCGTGGAGCCCTTGGAGAGGGGTGGCGGAATCCTAGGGCACAGGCCCGGATACGCTGTCCGCCAGCGGAATCACTTGTCCTTTAAGTTTGCGGCACATGCCCGGTTTCGGCGGGTTCTACACACCTTCAACGATGCGGTAGACGCGTTCCGCGCCGGAGCCGAGTGCTTGAAGCGCCTTTTGGTAAGGGGCTGCGCGCCAGCGCATCCTACAACGCCATGTCGATACCTGCTAGCGCCATGCCGACATCGGCTTCGCGGGGGCGTTTCGGAGGTCGGAGTTGCCAGGGAGGACCATTCCGGGAATTTTGTACGCTAATCTCGCTCTATCTTTGGGTAGCCACTACCGGCGTCGACCGATTGCCTCCGGCGCCGATGCGCCCAGTAGAACTCAAGTGCGGCCATGCGCGTTCCGTCGCAGGAGGCGGCCCGCTCCACTTTAGACGTGCGCCAGGGAGTACACGCCGGTTCCGTCGTTATGAGTTGCTCGATTGCCTTCTCGATCTCTTCTAGGCCGCCGATTCCATTCTTGAATTGTGCTTCGAGCTGCGCTCTTGTGATGTTCTGGGCTTCAATCCGCGCAAAGCGATATTGCTGAAATCCACGATTCATTCCGCGCTCTCCTTGGTTTGCATTTGGTTCCACGAAAAAATTGCGGGACGCCGCAATTTTTTCGAAATTTTGTTAGCACTTCTTATAAGGTTACCGGGGGCACGCGCCGAGCGTGCCCCCGCGTAGGGTCTCAGTGAATCTGAAATAACCTTCCATCGGCGTTAAACGCCTGGCGCAAGATAACTCTCGCCTGGCAGAGATAGCGATGTACATCCCGCTTCGGAATTCCCATGGCCTCGGCTATTGCGTCAGGGTCGAGGATCGGTCTTCGGCCCCTTTCGCGCTTCCATTTGTCGGGGTCACCCGAAGCAGTGTATGCGTGCTCCTTCAGGGCAAAATCCGGGCCGAGAGTCGCAATGCATTCAAGTGTCGCCCGAACTGGAGGGCGCAAGTTCGCGTAGTTCGTCACCTGGTCCAGCAGTTCTCTCGCGATAATCTCCCGCTCGACGGGGTCACGGACAACCGTCTTGCGAGTGCGAACGGCCCTGACATCCCCAGCCGGGCGAATCCGGCTGTTTTCCTCTCGCATGAAATAGCTCCGTAGCATCCCGCGGGATAACCCGCGCACGACGTAGCGCTGAAAAGCGTTCGGGATAGACCTCAGGGAAGGGTTGAGTTGAAACATCTCAATGGCTGCAGCGACTGCACCGTCGTACATCAATTCAACCTGCCAATCAGAGGGATGACCGAATAACTTTTCCGCCTTCCGCCGCGAAGCCTTCTCTGCCGAAGGTAGAGTGCAAGCAAGAAAGAGGTCCCGTGCGTTTGGGTGGTCGTGGTCATAGCGGTAAACAACCTCCGCAATCTGGAAACGAAGCGGGCGGTCTGCTGCGTTGAACAGATAGTGCAATAGGGCCGACATCTGTACAGCGTCGAGCGGTGGAATTTTCTTACTCCCGAGCAATTCAAGCAGTGCCGTCCAAGCGTCCGTTGGTTTTCTGTCGTCTCTCTCAGCGCCATTGCGCGCGCTGCCTGTGCGCCCCTGGGGGATGGAGGGAGTCGTCGCGGCTTGCTCCCCTGCTGTCGGCTGGTTTGCGATTTCTTCGGTCATGTTGTTTTCTCCTTTTCTTGCCCCGCTTCTCGCGGTGCACCCGAGGGCAGGGGGCGTGGGCTCCTGCGGTGGCTTTTGCGGGGGAGCCGAAAAAATCTCGCTTGTTTCGGCTGATTTTTTCGAGGGGGACCGCAACCCGGAGGGACGGCGAAGCCGGAAGCCGAGCCTGCGTCCGCAAGGCGCACAGGTATTCGACCGCCTGCCGTGCCCGCGAGAAGAAGGGGCGTCAGAAAAGGGAAGTGATCGAAGAAATCAAGCTCGACAGTAGGGAAAGGAAGAGCCGGTTCCCCCGAGACCCGGGGGCTAACAGACTTTAGCGTTTGGGGCTGTTGTCAGCGCGGGTACGTGCTGGGAGTGAGTACGGATAGTCTATATAGAGCAAGGGGAAGACTACTTGGCGGGTGGTTCTTGGGTGCCGGGCTTGAAACCGATCTGGCGCCGTGCTGTGACCGGCTGTTCGATCAACTGGCGGATGGCTTCGAAAATCTCTTGAATGTGGGCATCATGGCGCTCGTACTTTTGTTCGAGTTCGTCAAGCTTTTGGGCGAGTTCCCGGTGCTTGCTGGGCGTCTCCCTGAGGGGCGGATATGTCAGCACCGGGATAACAGTGAGGCAATTTCGTAAGGTTGAAGGGGATCGGGGTTCTTCGGGCCTCATCGTCGGGGATCATCGGTTATCCAGAGGATGATCTGCTCGTGCTGTTTGGGCAATTGATTCAGAGAATGCCTCGTGGCCTATCCACACATCTCGTGGACGGTGGGCATGGATTGCAGATCGCGGACGATCGAGTCGTGCGAGGCAAGATTGAGTGGGACACTGCCCACGATGGTCGGGTGCCACTTCTCATTATCGATGGCCGAGAGATCACCTGGGAAGAATTGGGCCGTATGTTGATGAGCTTTGAGGGATGGCAGTTCAAGCTGACGGCGGGTGACAAAAGCGAAGAGTTATGATCCACCTGGCGCAAACCTCATGTCTTGAGCTTCAGGGTGCTCTTGTTTGCTTCCAGGAAAGCACGCAGGTCCTCCCCGGCATCGAGGAGCCTGCTCCATTGCTCGTAATAAAGGGTCGTGGGGAAACGGCCCAACCCGTAGACGCTTACTCCGCCCTTCTCACTTACCTTAAATTCCAGCTTGCCGGACTTCTTTGATGCCGCTTGCTTTTCAAGTTCGGCGATCCGGGCCAGCAACTCTTCCTTCGTTGGCTCTGCCATTGGAATCTTCCTCCTGACGCCGTAATTGCGTCGTCGTGCGCGTGTTTAATCACGGGGTGCGTTTCCAGCACAGCGGGTCGATCCTCAACACGGAGGCCGCACCCGGTGCCGAGTTAATGAAGCCCCATGATAGCTGATTTCCCCGTAACGAAACAGTCCGGCCAGCAAGGCGGGCGAGCAAAGCCAGTACGATACCGTGCTTTATTTCCTAACCGCATCGTGGATCGTCGCCCATGCTGGCCGCGAATCCACTCCAGCAATGGGAAATGCACCCCCAGAGTGTGGCCTGGGCATCCTGCCTGTGGGAGGTCACGGCCAAGTTGCCATGCCGCAATGCATTCCGCTGCTCATAGAGCGCCGTTACACCAAATTGCCCCCTCCTTACCGCAATCCCCCTCAAATGCGGCCCGGCCATCCGGTCCATCATGACCTTTATTGAACCTTCGGCTTGAGCTTTGCCAAGGGCAAGTTGGAGATTGGTGTAAACATAGTAGTGCCGACCTTAAGGTCAGCACGTGGATACCTTGGATAGCGAACGATAACAATTGGGGGGTATAATCTCGGCGACCTGCGAATAAGAAGGAGATAACAGTTAGGCCGCGCGCATGATGAATGAACAAGCCCTAATTCAGCCTCAGAGAGAACGGTTGCTCAAAGTCTTTGAATTCCTCAAAGCTTATACGGAACTCCGGTATCCACCGGTTCGAGACATCGGACAACAACTGCGAGTTCTCTGGCTGAATAGATTGCCACAGCACCCCTCCGTGGAAATCTTCCAGGGTGATCGCGGACCTGACACCGAATCCGAAGATGCGGACGTCATTCTCCGTATTACGCGCCCTGACCTAACAGATTGTCCACCGCCTCCCGCAGCGATAGCCGTGTGGCTAAAGCCAGGATGGCAAAACATTGACGGAAGCGTCGACGTTCACCCTTCGCGCAATGTTCCTGCGATGGAGGGGGGATCGCGTGTCGAACGATTCGAGGATGCCCTGCCGCGACCCTCACTCTTGAAGCGATGGCAGCAAGTGCGCGCAGAGTGGCAAACCAATGAGCGACCAGCCCGCCAATCGTTAGGCACCTTTCAAACCGTTTACGAGTGGTTCGGAATTCATGAACGTGAGGCCGAGCGAATCGAAATGTTGGTTGGTGACGGGCTTCTGAATTGCCCGGACGATGGCGGATGTTTCAACCATCCAGCGCTCCTTCAAAAACTGGAGTTGGAGTTCCGCCCGGAGAAAAGGCATCCTCAATTTGTCTTCCGCAAGCGCGACCAGATGCCTGAGCTTTACTTGGAATTTCTTCGGGCGCTGCCAGAGGCGAATACCCGACAGATTGCTCTCTGCGCAGACGAGTTGAAGAAGACTGAACTGTCCCCGCTCGGCGGGAAAGACACTGAAGGATTTTTCCAACGCCTAGTTCAGGGCGTGTTTCCAACCAAGGGTCAGATGCTGTCTGACACAACGGACGCGCCAGGACATCCCCCTGTCAAACCGCAGTTAGCGGCCTCCGCTGCGCCTCCTCCGCCAGCGCAAAAGGATAATACGGTCACCAACCCTCCGAATATGACCAATGCTGCTTTGGAATACGAGAGAGAAATCGCTAGGCGTGGGGGCGATGTCAGGGCACTCCGCAATGAGGCCGCCGAGTCGAAGACAGAAGGAAAGGCATACGAAGGTTTGGCAGCGTTCCGGCTATGGCAACTGAAAACCAATGAGGGGATTCCGGCGAACCAACCGAAAAGCGCAGGGCCAACGATTCGCCGTGATCCGGTGATCTTCATCCGCCAACGTCGGTCAGGGCCGGGGGCCGTCTTTGAACTTGTTTTGGAGGACATCGCCAAGCGCACCGATTTCCCCGCCGCTCTTCTTCAAATCGTTGGTTTGGCTGGGGGTACTCTGAGCGTTCCGCAAGAAGATTCGGCTTCGGTATCCTTCGGCAACGAAAACGAGGACGTTCTCCTAAGCAAACCTGCCAACAAGGAACAGCTAGAAATCGCGCGGCAACTCGCTCGACGTGACTGTGTCCTGGTTCAAGGGCCTCCAGGTACGGGTAAAACTCACACGATCGCCAATCTGCTTGGGCATTTGCTCGCCAACGGCAAACGTGTCCTCGTCACCGCGCACACGCCGAAAGCGCTCCGCGTCCTTAGGGAAAAGGTGGTTGAAGCACTTCAACCGCTTTGCATCAGCGTCCTCCAGAATGACAAACAAAGTCAGGACGACCTTGAGCAGTCTGTTCGACAAATCGCTGTGCGGCTGTCCCAGGACGACCAAGAATTGGACCGCGAGGCCGGGCGTTTGAAGCAAGAACGTAAGCGAATCATCGAGGAACTTCGTGAAACAAGAATCCGACTGCTCGATGCTCGACAGGATGAAATTCGCGGCGTTGTATTTGGTGGGAAAGACATTCGCCCGACTGACGCTGCAAAGCGTGTGAAGCAAGGCGTTACTTCGAACGACTGGGTTCCGAGCCCCGTGAATCTGGGAGAACCCGCCCCACTTTCCCACGCAGAGATTGTGACCCTTTACCAAACAAACGCCCGCGTCAGCCTTGAAGACGAACGTGAATTGAATGCCGGCCGTCCTGACGTGGTGAGGCTTCCCACGCCCAAAGAGTTCAGCGAGGTGGTCGAAGAAATTGCCGCGCTGGGAGTGCAAAATCTTTGTTACCGCGAAGAGCTGTGGGACGGAGCAGGCGGTCCTCAAGACTTGGCTGAATTCGATCGCATGTTGGCGCTCGCAATCAAGGCCATAGAGTATTTGCGAATCTGCACTCCCTGGCAGTTGGAAGCAGTGCAGGCGGGTCGTGACGGAAAAGAAGCAATGCAAGTTTGGATTTCGTTGGCTGATTTGATCGAGTCGGCTTGGAAGGTAGTGCAGGAGTGCCAGGTGCTGGTGATGGCGCACGGGCCACAGGTCAACGACCAACGACCGCCCCACGAATTGCTGCCCATTGTTGAGGAGATTATTCAGCACATTGAGAATGGAAAATCGTTTGGATTGGTGACAAGGCTGACCAAGCCCGCCTATCACCAGCTAACAGGCGCTGTGCGAATTGGAAATCGTAGCCCGATGCTGAATGAGCCAACGCATTTTCGTGCCGTTCGCGCGTTGCTCCGAATCCAGATTGTGCGGCAAGAACTCGTCGAACGTTGGGAACGGCAGATCGCCGCGCAAGGTGGTCCAGCATCGTCAGAGCTAGGGGAAAGACCAGAGCAGGTTTGTCGCCAATTTATCTCTCTCATTCAGGCCTGTATAGAATGGCACGCTTCGACGTGGCTCACATTGGAAGGGGAGTTTCACCGGTTGGGTTTTAAGTGGTCGACCTATTACGAATCTATACCGCCAGAAACTGGCTCGAACGCGCAACTCCGCCGTCTTCGTAATGCAGTGCTGGGTGATTTGGAGCAGATTCTAAAAGCACGTGCAGGGTGGTTGCGTCTAAGGCACCTTATGCAAGCGCGCAGCGAGTGGTCCTCTCTCGTGGCACGAACCAACAAACCCGACGCGGCGGTTACTCAGCGACTGCGGCAATCGCTCCTCGATGCTGTGCCTACATCCTATCGTGAGGCTTACAACGAGTTGGTTCGATTGAAGAACCTCGAGCCGGAATTGGCCTCGCGGCAAAACTTGCTTGATCGATTAGGGCGCGCCGCCCCAGCCTGGGCTTCCGCCATTCAGAACCGGCATCCACTTCACTCAATGCCCGAGCCACCGGGTGATCCGCTCGTCGCGTGGGAGTGGCGACAACTGCATGACGAATTAGAACGTCGGGCAAATGTATCGCTCGACGAGCTTCAGCAACGAATAGAACGACTCGGCCTCGAACTCCTCGACATCACATCGCAATTGGTCGAGAAGATGACGTGGGCGAGCCTGATTCGCCAAACGCACCACGAACAAAAGCAGGCTCTCGGGGCGTATGCGGCGATGCGCAAGAAGCTCACCAAGTCAGGCAAGGGCGTGCAAGACGCCGCGATGCGAGCAGGAGCAAGAAGAGAGATGACCGTAGCCAAGGGTGCAGTGCCCGTCTGGATCATGCCGCTGAACGAAGTCGCAGAGACTTTTGACCCGCGCACAGCCCGCTTTGATGTTGTCATCATTGACGAAGCAAGCCAATGCGACCCCACTGCGATGTTCGCTCTATACCTCGGACACCAGACGATCATCGTTGGTGACGACGAGCAGGTAACGCCTGTGGCCGTTGGCGTTGAGATGGAACAGGTGCAAAAGCTGATTCAAGTCCACCTGCAGGGAATTCCCCACATGGAGCTCTACGACGGCGAATTCTCCGTTTATGAGTTTGCCCAAATTGCTTTTGGCGGTGTTATCCGTCTTGTTGAACACTTCCGCTGCGCCCCGAATATCATCGCATTTAGTAACACGCTTTCTTACAAAGGCGATATCAAACCGCTCCGGGAAGCTTCTGCCATCACACTTTATCCGCATGTGTTGCCTTACCGCATTGAAGGCGGTCGCGGCGGGAACGATGGCGTAAATGACTCCGAGGCCGAAGTCATTGCATCTTTGATTTGCGCTGCCATCGAGCAACCCGAATACACCGCGAATGATGCCGACAAGCCTACGTCATTTGGTGTGGTGTCATTGGTCGGTGCTCAGCAAGCAATGAAGGTGGACGGGATTCTTCGTCAACGACTAGAACCTGCCGAATACAAACGCCGCCAGATTCTCTGCGGAGATCCAGCGCAATTCCAAGGCGACGAGCGGGACGTGATGTTTTTGTCCATGGTGGACGCGCCCCCAGCCGACCCGCCATTACCTATGCGCCAGGAAGGGCCAAAGAAGATCTTCAAAAAGCGCTTCAACGTGGCCGCCAGCCGCGCGCGCGACCAGATGTGGGTGGTCCACAGTCTCAATCACGAGATCGACCTTAAGCCTGGAGACTACCGACGACGTCTCATTGAACACGCCATCGACCCCATAGCATGGGAGCGAGAGTTGGAGCGTCTGTTGCCTCAAGTCGACGCGCGATCCAAAGAGTTTGAAGGCCGAGTATTGCGGCGGTTGCTGGAGTCCAACTTCCGCGTTTTTCCACAATATAGAGTCGGCGGGTTCCGAATCGACTTGGTTGTCACAGGCGGCGGAAAGAGGCTGGCCGTTGAGTGCGATGGGGAAAGTATTCATGGCCCGGAAAAACTCCAAGAGGACATGGGGCGCCAGGCAATTCTCGAACGGTTGGGTTGGCAGTTCGTCCGCATTCGCGGGAGCATCTTCTTCCGCGATGAAGACCGGGCGCTGCGACCGCTTTTCCAGCGGTTGGAGGAACTAGGAATCACAACGGACTTGGAGCCCTCACGTGCAAGTTCATTACCGACAGCAGATGCCGTCACTCAAGAGGTCATTCGTCGCGCACAGGAATTGCGCGCCGCGTGGCAAGACGAACGGCTCGCGAGATTTGAAGGCGAATATTCTGACGAATCACATGGTTTACGCATGAGACGTGGCGGTAGATTGGTAGACCAAGACTTTAGGTTGTTGTAGCTTGCTCGACCGCCTCCCGGCCCACTCCTGAACCAGGAGGGGAATGAGGCGAGCGCCGGAGGGGGTAGCCAACCATGCGATCACCCTCATATTGCGGTATGATACAACGCGAATTACACCGTACACCGCAGAAAAGGTAAAGGGACCGTCGTCTCAGAGGACTCCCATTTGCCCGGGCTTGAGCGTGTTGAACACGCCCTGGTGGAGGAGGCCTTACAGCCATTCCTTCGGGACATTGCGGCGCAGCGGGAAAAGGAAACCGCTACCATAACGGGCGAAGACTAAGTCACGATCTTTGGCGGGCTCATGGCTGTCCCTCAGATTCTCGACCATTGAGCCGGTCTCCGCCACGGCTGCTCCTTCTTCCCCACCACCGAGCCACACCGAGTGCAGATGTAGTCGAAAATTTCTTTATCGAGCAGCACCAGGAAAAGACGCTTTCGCACTGGCATGGCGCGTTTGCAGGTCGAGCAGAAGAGCTCGCTCGCCTCCAAGTCTTCAAAATCCTTTTGTGCGTCCGGCGGCATCATCAGAATCGGGAGCTCTCAACCTTGTCGTGCGTCTCGCTCCATTATTTTGCCGAAGTTTTGGCCCAGCAGCAATGCCATAAACGCCCTGACGACATTCTCCCGGCCCACAACGATGGCCATTTAGGCCGTCGGCGTCGAGTGCTGACCCGCATTCCTTGGCCCCATATTCCGTAACTTCACCGTCCACCGCGACCGCGACAAACCTGTTGCTGGCACAATCCTTAAACTGGAGGACCTGGTGGCCTGATCACCCTCATGGGACTAATTCTCGACTCGAGTCTCCTCATCGCCGGCGAGCGCCGAGGACAACGTATTTGGGATATTCTCGGACGTGTGCAGTCCGCCCAGTGCGAAATTGAAAGCGCCCTGTCCGCAGTCAACTTTATTATCTTTTCGACCTCTGCTCCAGACTCCCGAGGTTGCCGCATTTCAGGAGCGGCCCTTCCAGCGTTTGGGATCGCGCCGTCCGTGCATGCACGCAATCACGATCACTGTCTCGTGGTAAAGGCGATAGAAAATTGCGTAGGGGAAGCGGGGAAGAAGG
>Ga0187872_10003165_pt1 | contig 13580 bp, 12 predicted proteins | sample June2016WEW_16_4_FD_132973 | JGI IMG/M metagenome (GOLD analysis project Ga0187872, IMG submission 132973) | Peatland microbial communities from SPRUCE experiment site at the Marcell Experimental Forest, Minnesota, USA - June2016WEW_16_40 | ecosystem: Environmental > Terrestrial > Soil >...
AGCGATCGGTGATGTAGATTGCTGTTGCTGGGTGACCGTACTTGTCCGCAGCGCCCGCAGGGCGATGTATCCGCCCATCCTCATCCACCAACAACGGAAACGGCAGATTCGCCTCCTTCTTAATTCGGGCGGCAGTCGCCCTGGCACATTGCATAACGGCCAGCACCTGAGCTTGTTCTTCATGAATGGGGGCGTAGTCGGCCGCAATCTCAGCTAAAATCTTCAGGTCGGGGCCCCCATCGCCTCCTCCCGCGAAAACAAGCACCAAGTTGGAACGTCCTCGATAATCGGACAGACTGATTTTCTGCCCACCGGTCGAGGCCAGAGTGAAGTCACGAATCAACTGTCCCTTAGCTGGGCGCGCCTGGGGTGCATTGGCAGTTCCACCGCCGATTTCGGCCTGTGTCATTCGTTCTATCTCCATTCACCCATCCTTTCGGTGCAGTTCTTCCCGTTGGGAAGACACCATACAACCCGGACTGACGATTCACTTGTGGGCATAATGTTCCGCGTTGATTTCAGCATAGTGCTTCCATTTTTCCGGCAAGTCCTCCAAGGCAAAGATTGCTGATACCGGGCAAACGGGGACACATGCTCCGCAGTCGATGCACTCAACCGGGTCGATGTACAGTTGCGACGAGGCAGCAAAATCATCTTCGTTCTTCCGAGGGTGGATGCAATCAACCGGGCACGCATCAACGCATGCGGTGTCTTTCACATTGATACAAGGCTCTGCTATTACATAGGCCATGTTCCTGGCACCTCCATCTCCATGCTAGTTGCCTCGTATCACAGCAGTCCGTGACAAAAGTCACGCCGTCAATGGCTTCCCGCCTCCTCTGCTCAGTGGTAAAGCCACACGCTATGCTTGCCCGTTAAAATCTCGATCTTCTGCTCGTACAAAATGATCTCGCTGATCAACGGGTAACCCGGCTCAAATCTCCATGACGGATCGCCGTGCTTGGCGAGGAGTCGATCCAGAAACCAGGCCTTCTTCTCACGATCGTGGTAGAGAATGCGCACCGGACCAAACACCACAACGCTGGTATACACAAGGGCAGAATCACAAGCGAAACGTTTCCCCTTGTGCAGCGGTCCAATATCTGAGACCTCTACGCAGATCCGCGGATCTCGTTGCAGGTTCGTCAGGAAGTGTCCTTGATGTGCGCCAGTATGGAGATACAAGTAGTCTCCCTCTTCGTAGATGTAGACCAAGGGGACAACATACGGCCATCCCTTCCCATCCACTGTGCCCACATGGGCAGTCTTCTGTTTGCGCAGAAACTCCCGAGCGTCCGCATCTGGCATGAGTGCTGCGGAACATCTTTCCTCGAAGGTCGGGGACCGCTACCGATGCCATCGTCTCCTCACGTAGCTTCCTTTGCGACTACACTGTGTCCCAATCTCAGCGGATGCAGGTTCCCGCTTGTGTTATCGACTGGTGGAATTCGTCAACAAACCTCGGCTTCTGCGAGAAGAGTCCACGCAGCGCGACTGTAGTCATCGTTGCTTCGGGGCAACGCACCCCCCGGGCTGCCACGCAATCATGTTTGCCGGTGGCCTTGACCACGCACCCTAGCGGCTTGACCACCGACATAAAGGCGTCGGCGATATCGGCGACCAGGTCCTCCTGGACGACCAGGCGCGCGGCCAGTCCTTGCATCAGCCGGGGGATTTTGGAAATGCCCACGATTCGCCCATCCGGAACATAGCCGAAGTGCATTTTGCCGCCATATACGAGCAGGTGGTGGGGACACAGAGAAAAGAACTCGATATCAGATACCACAATGAGCTCACTGTTACGGGAGTGAAAAGTCTTCAGGATCTTGGCAGGATCAAGGCCATAGCCGCGCGTGTACTCCCGGAAAAATCGAGCGACCCGTGCTGGCGTATCACGAAGGTGCTGGCTGCTAACGTCAACTCCCAGCTCCGACAGCAACATCTTGATGATGGGCTGCAAAGGGTCGACTGGTGTACGCTGTTCCTGAGCGCCCAAGAGCGCATGAATTGACGGAATGTCTGTCGGTGAGGTCACAGCCACTGACGCAACCATTCTCAAGTCTGCCTTCCCATTGCCGTTGTGCATGAAACTGTCTCCTCCAACTCCAGACGAGTTCTCATCCCTTGTACGTTACTACCCGCCCCCAGAGGCTCGCCGTTCCCCAGATGCCCGAGCGCAGGCATTCCAACTGGACAATCTGACTGTGATCCACGAACAGGTTCACCTCGGGCCCCCAGTTCTTGATGTACCAAGCAAAAACCTCGGGATCGGCGGCCTCAAACATCACCTTTCCTAGTCCCAGTGCATTGATGACAGGTGCGGGCACATCCGTGCGCCACTGTTTCACGTTCTCGGTGATGCCTTCGGATTCGATCATGATCATGTAGGCCCCAGCATCCAGGAATCGTTGTGCCAACCGGATGGGCCACTCGGGATCGCGAGTCCCTTCCGTCTCCAGTTCTTCAGCGCGTGTGGCACCGCCGGCCCCAAACTGGATGCCTACCTCTGGCTTGGCCTTCAGCCCCGCCTTTTGCACCTGCTCCACGAGTCGTAACCAGTCGTCGGCGGGTATGGTGATAAAACCACTGGAAATTTCGATGATGTCAAATCCCAATTCCTTGCACTCCCGGATGTAACTCTTCACCGCGTCCTTGCCTTGCGTGAGCACATATTCCAGAAAACCTCCGGTCGAGACGAGGACATCGTGCTCATGACACAGCTTTGTGATGTCCAAAACAGCGCGACGTGGCATCAGCGTGAAGGAACCCCCAGCAAACTTTAGTGAATCCACGTAGCTGCTCATAGTTTCCAGGACGTCCTCGAGATAATGTTTTCCCATCGGGGTGTAATACGGTCCGCGTATTTCCGTGATCCCTTCAGTCCGGGGTTTCTGCTGCCGCTCATTCACACGTAAGAAAGAGAAAGCACGTTCGTCTATCGCTTGAACGCTCGCCATGTTTTTCAATTCTCCTTATGAATGGGTACGCTGCGTGGGCTATCAGAATCCGGGGCCACCGCGCCCAGTTGTTCCATCAATTCGCGAACCGAGATTTGTTCCAGACTGGCCACCGCGTTAGCGATGCTGGCACGTTGACTTGCACTTGCATTCGTGGTGGCAATCTTATTGAACTTCTGAACTGCCGTCTCCCATGACATCGGCCGGGTGAAGAACCCTTCATAATCCTTGGTTTCTTGTTCGAGTACGCGCCCGTCTCTTAGCATGATCTTCACGCGACACGGCATCTCATCGGGGAAGCGTTCCGAAAAGAGTTTGCGCGGTTGAACCGAGACCTTGCGGAGCAGCGCCTGCACGTCTGGTCGCTGAATTCGCTCTGGATCGTACTGCTCCGGCATCACCTGTCCATCTAGAATCGCTACGGCGAGTATGTATGGCAGACTGTGATCGGCCTGTTCCTTGGTGGAAACGATGCTCTTGTCGCCTTCTTCTCCCCCACCGATGATGTTGTAAGCCACATCAAAGATTTTCACTTCTACTCGGTTGATATCGGTACTCAAGAATCGATCCCGGCGGAGCAATGTAAGGACGGCTTCAATGGCAGTCTGCGAATGGATCTCTGCGTTGTATTTTTTTACCGTGGTGCGTCCCACACACCCGAGGTCTTCTCCGGACCAGCTCACCTGGAAACAGCCGGTGATGGCGTCCATGAGACCCTTATCTCCCTCAATTACCTCAAGTGGACCCGTAATACCGTGCCTGGCCAACAGTGCGGCACGAGTACAACAGGCAGCCAGGTTCGGGTAAGCGAGTCCCTTCCAATGTGACAGTTTTCCGGTTCGGGTCACCCGCAACGCGTTGAAGGCTGTCCCACTGATGGCGATTGCACTGGCGGTCTGCGATGGATCAAGCTTCAGGATCTTGGAAATCCCAGCGGCCACTCCGTAAGCGCCTTGGACTGTGTGGTCGAATCCTCTCGCCCGGACGGGAGCAACGTCGGACAACCGGCACTGGATCTGATAGGCGATCGCCAGAGCGGTCATCAGGTCCCGGCCCGTGGCCCCGATGTGTTCACCTGCAGCCAGGATCGCTCCAAGATTGTCACTGGGATGACAGGTTTCCCCCTTGGCCAAGTAGCTATCATTGAAATCAAGGTAACGTATGAGTGCACTGTTGTAGAGAGCAGCCCGGTCGACGTCAGTAGACCCACCACCAATCAAGGTACAGCTGCCCCCGCTGCCCAGTTCGTTGATATAACCACCTATCATGCGTACGGGTTCGGCATGCAGTGCGCCGAGGCTGCAACCCAGAGAGTCCAAGATCCGGATCTTGAGCTGCTGGCGAGTATCGGAACTGAGAGTCTCAAATCGCGCTCCATTCACGAATTCTGCCATTTGTTCTACTTGGCTCAGACCATCCTCATGTGTAGCTGCAGTCCCTGTTGAGTCGTGCAAATGCGTCTTCATCGCTCACCTTCAATTCAGGTCGCACGCCCGCGAATAGGAGCCTTCTTGCGTTTTCGATACCAGCGATCACGCGCTGAGTTCCTGCGCATCTGTCGGTGCGACGACACTGCTCGCTCCATGTGTGCTGCCCAGCGGCACAATCGCAAGCCCTTGGTGCTGATCGAACCTGAGAACCATCGACGGACAACAGTTCTCACACAGCCAGAAGAACACTGAACTTGTGCTTGGCCTCTGCTGGCAAATGTGATGAGGAACATCCCGGCAAGGTTCACATGGCGATTTCACATCGAACCGAAACAGCCTCCCGCCTCTCCAATAGCGGAACGGAACAGCACACGCCGGATTGGCACAAGTGGCAATCAACCGGAAATCCTTGAATAGCCTGCTTCCACCGTCTATTTCCTCACTCTGGCCGGTTCTTTGAAATAGTCTGTTCGTACTCGTAATAGAAACAACCATCATGGGGCAGGGGGAACGGAGGAAAAACGATAGATATGGATAAAGCCCTTTGTTTGGCCGGACCGACGTGGGGAAAGAGGAGGGGTTAAATCAGCTTGCGCTGGATGGCGTGTGTCACAGCTTGCAGGCGATTGTGAGTCCGTAGCTTCTGGTTGATGTGGTGAAGATGGTTGCGCAGGGTTTGGAGGCTGATCTGAAGACTCTTAGCAATCTCGGGAGAGTTCTTTCCAGAGGAGAATAGCCTCAGAATCTGCAGTTCCTTTTCAGAAAGCGGTGATACGGGGGCAGCCGCTGGAGCGGCTTCTTGCGCAATCTCATTGAAGAGGCGGGACACCTGCAGGACCTTCTCGGTCGCTCGTTCGGTTCTTTTCTGCCGTGTGATATCGTGTGCCAGATGAACCACTAAGCGGTGCTGGTTCCGCGGGTTTTTCCACACGACCGTAGATAAGTTGACCCACAGCCGTTTCCCAGAATGCAGCCGGACCTGCAGGTCGAAATTCGGGACCTCCGTCTGTCCGGCGGTACACTCCAGAATGCTGCAGCCCTCATGACACACCTGGGTGCCAAGAGCGCCTCGCCCGTGCAGTATCTCGTACCAGCTCTTGCCAAGAACCTCGGAAGAGGAATACCCAAACAGCCGTTCCGCGCCCCTGTTCCAGGAAAGGATCTCGCCCTGTTGGCTTACACTGAAGGCAGCATCTGTAGTCCCTTCAAGAAACTCGAACAATTCATTCTCGAGCATCCCCAGACTTCCTAAATGCACGTTTCAGACGACTGGTACGAACAGTTTATTGAAACAAATCTGGTACGAGTATACGACCAGAACTGAGAATTGGGAAAACACAGCCGGAGAGGTATGGTGCCTTTGCCAACAAAGGCTGAATGAATGAAGGACTAGAAATTTGCAGGAAGGACCCATGCCAACTTTGGTATCCATCTATACAGTGTTAGCGCCGATTTAGAAGGGAGCCAGTTTAGCCGGTGAAGAGGTGAGCCAGAGAGCTTGCCGGTGGTCGCGGAGCACACGAATGCGGCGGCCGCCGTCGAAGACAAGCAGTCACGATTGCGAGTTTTTTCCCAGCCAGTGATGGTTAGTTCATGAAGGCTTCTCCCGCACCGTCCACTCGAGGCGTAACTGCGGATCCGGGCTGTGTTGGGTGTCCCTCCTGACCGACTCGATAACCAGGTAGAGTTTGTCCGCGCTGTTGACCTTTCCCGACACGCAGTAATAGTGGTCTGACGTGATGATTTGGGATTTGGTGAAGTCGTACAGGCGGTAGACCCGGCGGGTGGAGTCGTCCTTCATGAGAAACACGACACAGCTGCGATATTCCATACGCGAGAGCAAGAGCAGATGATTGGCGCTGAAGTTGAACATAAGGAATAAGGAGGGGAGGACCAGGGAGCGGAAGTTCATGACTTCCGCCCCGGCCGACAGCGCCGTTGAGGGGTTACCCGACGGACTCCTCCGTGCGGGATATCGCCACAGAGCGGCGCCTGATCTGAGCCAACCGAGGTGATTATTCGGAGGAAGGCTGGCTCTTATTGCCTTTGCGAAGGCTTTCGCCTGCGAGGAGGAAGATCTCGGAGTTTTCCACCAGGCGATCGGCGATGGCAGTAGCGATGGTGGTGTTGTAGAGGATGTTGCCCCAGTCGGAGAAGGCAGTGTTGGTCGTGATGAGCGTGCTGTGCTTATTGCTATGGCGCGTCGAGATGACCTGATAGAAGAGGTTGGAAGTCTGTTGATCGAGCGAAAGATAGCCTAGTTCGTCGACCACTAACAAAGAAGGTTCGGTATAGAACTTGAGTTTGCGAATCAGGGAATGATCCACCTGAGAAGCCAGGAGATGGTTGAGCATGTCCATGGCGGTGGTGAAGAGCACGCGCTGGTTGGCCTGACAGGCGCGCCAGGCGATGATCTTGGCCAGGTAGGTTTTGCCTACGCCGGGATTGCCGATGAGACACACGCTGGTGCCGTTCTGCAGGAAGTCGAGATCGAGCAGACGAAGGATGCGGGTCTTGAGCTGTAAGCGCGACTTGTGATGGCTAAAGGAGAAGCTATCGATCGAAGGCATGCTCTGCAAGCGGGAAAGCTTGAAGCGGCGTTCGATGGAACGTTGGTGACGGGACTCGAGCTCGCGATCGACGAGTGCTTCGAGAGTTTGGGCAAGGCTGAGATTTTTGGCGGTGGAATCAGTCAGCATCTGATCCAGTTGCTGGCTCATGGTCGCCAGATTCAGTTGATTCAGTTTCTGTTGCAGTGAGATCATCGGAGTCCTTTTTGGAGCGGAGGATGAAAGAGTCGTAGTCGGCCAACGACAGTGGATCGGTAGCCAGTTCATTGAGTTGTGGGTTTTGGAAACGAAGAGGAGGCTGCACGTCGCGACGCATTCGTTGCTGACGGAGAAGATTGGCGATGTAATCGGCGCCAAACGCGCCGGCAGCATGGGCCTGGGTTATCGCGGCCGCCACGGCGTCGGGTCCATATTCACGAATGAGGTGGAGCAGTTCGCGAACTTGCCGGGTCAGCGAGCGGTCGGTATCGGCCAGGCGGCGCAGGTAAGATTCCGAGGCCGGACCGAGCAAGTTAACCAGGCGCTGTTGTTCGGCCGAGCGCTGCGCGGCTGCTAACTGGGCCAACAGTTCTTTTTGAAAACGCTCGGCACCGAAAGTCTGTCCGCGTTGCCAGCAGCGAGCGTAGGAAGCGATCTCCTGATACTGGTCGTAGATGGTGACCGCGGAAGCGTCGGCCTTGATGGTGAGGTGACGGCCGACATAGCGTGGCGGCACACAGTAGCGGTTGCCATCGAACGATAGCCGGAGATCTTTGTGGACCAGAGCTTCTGCGCTGTCCCGATAGTCGGGCACGATCACAGGTAGAGCTCGCAGAGTCTCGGGCTGAAAGCGGGCTTCGGGAGTCTCCCCGGTTTCGCGATGGCGACGTTGGTTAGCGACCTGTTCGAGCCAGCGGCGCACCTGCGAGTTGACATCGGTTAAATCGGTAAAGGTGCGCAGCGGCCAGAAGTTCTGCCGTAAATATCCCACCGCTCTCTCGATTTTTCCTTTTTCCCAGGCCGCCCGCACGTGGCAAGCGCGAGGCAGGAAACTGTATTCGCGAGCGAAGGCCAGAAAGCGGGGATGAAACCGCACCAGGTTGCCATCGTGCTCAGCGACAACCGTTGCCAGATTATCGAACCACAGTTCCCGTGCAATTCCTGTCATCGACTGGAAGGCGTGGATGTGACAGCGCACGAAGGTCTCGAAACTCTGACTGTGCGTGAACTCGACAAACAGTTTGCGGCTGTGACATTCGACCAGACAGAAGGCATAGAGCTTGCGCGCGTGCCCCTGGTAGAGAAGGGTACCGAAATGCCCCCAGTCGATCTCGAAGCGTTCCCCCGGCCCTGGCTCCATGCGCACATAGGCACGCTTGGCCGCGGTCTGCGCTCGCACCCGGTGTAAGTAATCTTTCAAGATGCTCAGACCACCGGTGAAGCCAAGCGGGCCAAGCCCTTGTGCAACCACCACGGCACTGGCGTTCGGGTCCTGCTCCAGCCACTCGGCAATGGTGGACTTGAACGGATCCAGTTTGCTGGCACGTTGCCGGCGAGCGGCGCTGCGCTCCGGTGTGACCAGATACTGGGAGATGGTTCTGCGTGCCAGGTGAAGATGACGGGCAATCTTGCGCACCGACCAGTGCTCGGCCCAGTGCAGGCGATGAATCGAGTTGATTTGTTCTGCGGTCAGCATGACTGTGCTGTAACTGTATAAAGCCAGCCGCGTCCCGCAAGCCATAGAGATGTTCCTATCAAGACGGTCCGCGGTCCTCCGGCAAATGGCCAAGTGACGGCAAAATCAGGACTTGCGCGGAAGCTAAGTTGTTCCTATCAAGATTGCGCACCTTGGGGCCCAACAGCCAAACCTCTGATGCTGAATGCTTTAAGTCCAAAGCTAAGTTGTTCCTGACAAGAAGTTCAACCCGACGCTTCCGATCCCGCAGTCTTTGACGCTGACGGTTGCTCTCAACCAGCTTCGGGTTCTGCTGGCGGTGTTGTTTCTGGTAGCCGGGATGTTCGTCCCACCACTGCTTCTGGCTGTCGCGCACCACTTGGAAATACTCCGTGTCTGCCGCCAACTTCTTCCGGTGATAATCGCTGCGGCGCCGACGTTGGCACTCCGGCCGACTGCACACGCTTTGTTGAGCACAATAAGCAGAGGGAAGAAACGAACTTTGGCAGTACGGACAACGGCGGGACTGGATCAAGCCGACTCCTCAGGAATCATGGGGATGAATCACTGAGGAGAATCGAGACCTCGCGAGCTTCGCAAGCCCGCAGGCAAAATCAATTTAGAAACTGTTGTAGAGTTCCTACCGCGTCCCCGTCGACCGGGGCTCTCCCTGGATCCCTGGCTCCGGCCTAAACCGGCTGAAACGGATCACTCTTTCGCTGGCGTTAACATATACAGCGGGGCTGACGAAGCCTGAAGAGATCGCTGACGGCACCATGGCTTTCCATCTTGAGAAGGACCATGGTTTCGAGCTCAGGACAGGACGATCAATCGATCTGACAGTGATTGACCTTTATCGCGGTCATTTCCTTCTGCGCAGCGAGCCCGCCGCCAACCTATAATGAAGGAAGCTTTTGCGGCTGAACTCGTGCCTACCCGATGTTCGTGCGGGCCTGCCTGACAAGTGGGGACGATGCACACTGAATTTGCAGCAGGGTAGCGCCGCGACCTCAGGGGCACGGCAAAGTTCAGCAGTATCTTGCCGCTAGTCCACAGCTCACGCTCAGGTCTGCAGATGTCGTTATCTAATCCGCTTCTTCCCAGAGAGCCTTACCCGTTCGTATAGATCTGCGCGGAGTTCTGGGCTCTGGAAAGGCGGATGGAACTAACCTGCGATCACACCTGATCACAGCACTGAACGCCGTCTGGAAAAACGACTCGCCCAACCCGGTTCTCGCACGTGCTCGTCGTCCAGCCGCCGCAGACGAGCCGCCATAATTTCCTGGCGCCCCAGGTAACCCACTACTCGCGTCGAGCGCGTGCGTTCCACGACCGGCAAGCGACCTACATTGCGCCTGAGCATCTTTGCTGCAGCATCATGCAGCAATTCATCTGGGTAGGTCACCACAACATCGCGCGACCCCGCATCCAGTACGCTCATCTTGCCGTCGCTGTCCTTTTCAAATGCTCGCAGGATGTCGCTGCGAGTAATGACCCCTTGGAGGTCCCGGTTAGCGTCGAGGATCAACAGTCCCTCGTGTTTGCTCACCGCAGGGTCTCGGCGCGCGATTCTCTCCGCTAGTTCCCCCACCGACATGTCGCTGGAAATCGCAGGTAGTTCACGGTCCATCATCTCTGCTACTGATACCTGCTGGAGCACATCGGTTTCGTAATCCGTGTGGATATGCATACCGCGACGCGCCAACTTCTCTGTCATGATCGACGACTTCGGCATGAGCCACATCGCCATCCCATCCGCAATGACGCTAACCAGCATCAGTGGCAGCACCGAGTTGTAATCGCGCGTAATTTCGAATGCAAAAATGATGAACGTAAACGTGGCCCGAGATGCCGCTCCAAACACAGCCCCCATAGCTACCAGTGCAAAAGCACCTGCAGCGAGCTGCGCGCCTGGATACACGCGATCGATCACCATTGCGTAAGCGCCACCCAGTGCTGCGCTCGACATGAACATTGGCGCCAGTAAGCCTCCCGACGTCCCCGATCCTAGCGAGACAACTAGAGCCACGGCCTTCGCTACCATGATGACCAGCAGCAACTTCAGCGCGAGATTCGCGTTTAGAATGTCCCCGATCGTGTCGTACCCTACACCCAGGACGCGAGGCACAAAATATCCAATAATGCCCAGGCCCAGAGCCCCTATCGCCGGCCACCAGAGTTCGTCGATGGGCAACTTGTCGAACTGATCTTCAACCCAGTACAGCAGCTTACTGAACCCGACCGCGGCGAGTCCGCAGATGACTCCAAGTACTAAGTAGAACGGCAGCGCCCTTGGAATTCCGAAGTCGACGGGTGCAACAGAAAACATTGGCCCACTGCCTAGCAGTCGCACATGGACGGCTGTCGCTAAGGTGCTGGCAACAACTAGAGGAATAAACGAACGCGATTTGAATTCAAAGAGAAGAAGCTCGATCGCGAGAATGACTCCCGCAATGGGCGTATTGAACGTAGCGGACATTCCCGCCGCCGCGCCGCAAGCCAGCAGCACCTTACGCTCCGACGCTGTAGTGTGAAGAACCTGCCCCACGAGCGATCCGACCGCCCCGCCGGTTTGTATAATTGGGCCTTCGGCGCCAAACGGACCGCCCGTTCCAATCGCGATCGCCGCAGAGATCGGCTTCAGAATGGCGACCTTGGGCTCGATACGGCTGCGGTTGGCGAGCACCGCCTCCATCGCTTCCGGAATCCCATGTCCTTTGATCTTTGGTGAGCCGTACTTTGCCATGAAACCAACAATGATGCCGCCGATGACCGGCGTGACGATTACCCAGGGTCCCAAGTGGTTGAGGCGTGGGCTGATGAAATTGGTGGAGAAACGGTGAAAGAAGAAGATGTTCGTGAAGAGCCCTATAAGCTTATAGAGGAGGAAGGCGATGCAGCCGGCGACGAGCCCAATGCCGGCAGCTAGAAACGAAACCAGCACCATCCGAAACTGCGCGGGAGGAGTAATTACCAACTCGCCCGTCGGAGTGACTGCGAGCCGTTCTCCAGACATCGCATCCTTGTGGTCCTGGCTGTTGCTCAAGTCTGTGTTGACTTCCTTCCGACCTTTACCATCTAGCATGCTTATTCTGTTCTCCTGTTCTTGCTCTTTCAAGCCTTCTTGTCGACGTGATCCGAACTCTCTGTTCCCCGCATCACCCGCCGCAGCCCGTCAATCAGGGCGGGACCTGCATTGCGAAGCTCTGTCCGATGATGCAACGAAAGCGCCCGCAATACCCTCTCTCCTTTAGGAGTAAGTGAGAGCAGCACTTCGCGCCGGTCCTGGCCTCCTCGTACGCGGCGCACATATCCACCTTGGACAAGGCGATTAACCAGTTCCACGGTGCTGTGATGCTTGACTTGAAGCCGTTTGGCCAGTTCCCCGATGCTTGGGTGAATATGCGACGGCAGCCCTTTCAGCGCCAACATGAGCTGATGCTGACGCGGATTGAGTCCCGCGGAGCGGACTGCCTGCTCGCTGAAGTGCACGAAGAGACGAATCTGATGGCGCAGTTCGGCAAGTGCCTGATAATCACCAGATGTGAGCGTTTGTTCCATGCTGTTTAGGTCGTACAAGACTGCACTTGCCGATCATATTGCGCTATGCCCATTGAAGCGGCGGAATTCGACAAGGCCAAGAGGAATCAGCTAGACACCGAATAATTCCCCTCCCAATCTCTTTCAACTCGCGAGATCGTCGATTGCAGGGATATTCCGAATTGTCCCTTGACATTGTATCGTGTAACGATATACACATCAAACAGGAGACGTGGACGAAACATGCTAGCCAAAGGCAATAGTCGACCTTTCCACGATGCCATTTCAAAAGATAAAGTGGTCGCAGAAAGTATCGACTTTCTCGAACATCTCTTTGTTTCGTATCCGCGTCGTGATTTTCGGGTTCGACTTTAGGATGGAACCACTTGGGGTGGAAATGAGTGCAGTTACACCTTGAGAAGCATATATCTTTGATGATTTCGATCTTGAAGGAGATATTGAGGCTTCGTTGGACCTGGCTGATTTCCTGCTCTCCGAGGAACGGGCGATGACCCAGCGGCTATATCTGTCCATCATTTGGGACAGGCTGCCCACGACAGGACGGCCGCGAGTGGTTCCGCACGCACTTCGTTTGCGAGGAGCAGTTCACTCCCGGTGCCGGGATAGACACACGATCAGTTATCACTATGATCTTCCTCCCGACTTTTACTCGCTCTTTCTCGATCGCAGGACGGTCTATTCTTGCGCGTACCTTCATACGGCTCAGGATGGATTGGAGCGTGCGCAGGAGCAGAAACTGGACTACATCTGCAGGAAGCTGCGACTCGGTCGGGGAGACCACCTGCTTGACGTTGGCTGCGGGTGGGGAGCACTGGTGATCCATGCGGCTACGCACTATGGAGTGCACGCTGTCGGAGTTACGCTGAGTGTCCCACAGGCGGAAGTGGCACGACAGCGCATTCGCGATTCAGGTCTTGACGACCGATGCCGCGTCGAAGTCCGAGACTACCGCGATCCAGAAATCGACCAGCAGTTCGACAAAATTGTCAGTGTGGGGATGTTTGAGCACGTCGGCGAGGCGCACCTGGCTGAGTACTTTTCACGAACCTGGCAGTTGTTGCGCCCCGGCGGTGCGTTCTTGAACACGGGGATTGCCGCTTCTGTTGCCTATCAGCGGCGAGGCCCCTCCTTTATCGATCGTTACGTTTTCCCGGATGGCGAGCTAGTTCCGCTCAACACCAGCCTCGGCGCGGCAGAAAGGAGCGGTTTCGAGGTAGAAGATGTCGAGAACCTGCGCGAGCACTATGCCTTGACCCTTCACCACTGGGTGCGCCGTCTGGAAGCCCATGCCGAGGAAGCACGCCGCATCACCGACGACGTTACATATCGTACCTGGCGTCTGTATATGGCTGCCTCGGCACATCGATTTCGATCAGCTGGCTTGAATCTATATGAAATGCTACTGGCC
>Ga0187872_10003166_pt1 | contig 13577 bp, 12 predicted proteins | sample June2016WEW_16_4_FD_132973 | JGI IMG/M metagenome (GOLD analysis project Ga0187872, IMG submission 132973) | Peatland microbial communities from SPRUCE experiment site at the Marcell Experimental Forest, Minnesota, USA - June2016WEW_16_40 | ecosystem: Environmental > Terrestrial > Soil >...
CCGGTACCTCGCACACTTGCCCGCCGTATCAACACCGACAACCCCTCACGTTTAGACCCTCGGCAAAGATTGAGGAAGGAGAGATCCCAATGAACTTAGCTAGACACAAAGGCTGTTTCGCGCTTCTAACCTTCGTCGTGTTTTCACTGGTCACTCTGCCGGTCTCCGCGCAGAGCGTAACGGGTAAGTTGAAGATTCATGTAAACCCAAAGCAGGCTTATGTCTTCGTAGATGGAAAGGCCATTCGGGATGGCAGCCAGACGATCGTTTTGTCGCCGGGTCCCCACGAAGTTAGCGTTCACAATTACGGATATACCTCGAACACCCGCCAGGTGCACATTGATCCGAGGACGACTACCGACATCGCCGTGGCCTTGCAGAACTTGGGAGACAAGGTATCGGGACCGTTCGGAGACATCGAGTTCAAAGGCCATCCGCGTGCCGCCGTGCTTCTGAAAGGAACGACTCCAGACTACTTCGTCGGTCACGTCGATGAGTTCGACTGGAACTGGATTTGGCATCAGCGCCTTCTCGTAAAGCCGGGTACGTACCAAGTCGACGTTACGCGCAAGGGAAACACGATCTGGTCCGGGCCAGTAGACGTCAAAGCGGGCGAGCGGGTGATCGTTAACCTGGATCGGGACGGCAAGATCAAAACGAAGGATTGGCCTCAGGGCAACACTTTAGGCCCCCAGCCACGCTTCCACGCCGGAGTCGCCAGTGCCGTCGTGCCAGTCGCTCCGGCGACAGCCCAATTGACGGCGCACTCAACCTCCCTCGATTGTGGACAACCCACTCAACTCGACTGGAAATCTGCTGATGCGGCCGACGTTTCTATAACCAACCTTGGAAGCGTATCGGCGAGCGGCGACCGCAGTGTGAATCCGACGAAAACGACGACCTATGAGTTGATCGCGAAGGGTCCGGGTGGCGAAGCTTCACAATCGGCGACGGTGAAAGTCAACGTACAGCCCACTGCCACTCTGACCTTAAGCCAGGCCGAGGTGCATTATCACAAAATTGGGGACAAGGTGGTCCAAGACGAACCCGCGACCTTGAATTGGGTGGCAGCGAACGCTAACCAAGTGAAAATCACGCCGTTCGGAACCGAAAGTTTGACCGGAAGCAAGAAAATCGAAGTCCAACCAAAACAGACAAGTACCGGTCCCGTCAATGAGATGGTCGATTACACCCTCGCCGCGTCCAATGGCTGCGGCGGAACAACTACACGCACGGCTGCTTTGCGCATTGTAGGCGCGATTGATCCCGCCCCCTCGGTTACGCTGGCCAGTCTCTTTTACCCGACAAACTATCCGACTGCACATCACCCTAAGATTGGACTGGTGGCCAGCGAGCGAGCGGTGCTCGCGAACGCCGCGAACCGCTTCAAGCAGCACGAGCAGTATGACAACGATCACGCGAGTCGGTATGTGCGATCAAGCTCTCCTCGCGCCATCTCAAACCGAAAAAGTTGCACAAATCCAGAAAGAGCAGAACCAGGTGAATTGTGAGACCGGGGCGAGTGCGTGCGACTATTCTCTACTGACAGCCGCAGAGGTTCTGAAGGTTCATGAACTCGAACGACAGCACAATCTGCTTACCTGTCAGACTGACCCGCAATTGTGTGATCAGTCCTTGCTGACCCCGATGGAAGCCAAGCAGGTTGCCACTATCGCCTATCAAAGGAATCTCCTGGCATGCAAGGCAGGGGATGGTTACTGCGACGACTCACTCCTCAGTCCAAGCGACTCGAGGGAGGTCGCCGACGTGCGACGCCAACGGAACAATTTGGCCTGCGAAGCTGATGATGAAACATGCGAGCGATCCGGCCTATCAGTCGAAGAAGCCAAGCAGAACAGCGTCGGCTCTGCAAGCGTTCGACGTTAGCAACGAAGGTCAGGGATTGCTCAAGGCTGGCCTGTGAAGCTCCTGGCCAACCGCGGGCGGGAGGTTGTCCAAGTGGTCGAGAAGCGCAACGACCTGCCAGATCTCGCTGTCCGCCATGATCTTGCCCCATGCCGGCATCGCCGTCCTTCGCACGCCGCAGCGGATGATGTAAAAGTTCTGGTTGTCGGGTAGGTGGGGATGTACTTTCATGAACTGGGGAGCCGGCGGATAGAAAGACTCACCGTAGTCACTCTCGGGATTATCAGGTCTGCCGTGGCAATCGGCGCACTTGTCTCGGTAGAGGCGGGCACCGTCGAGTAGATTGGCATCGGTCGGCTGGATCGGGTCTTTCGTTTCGGGCGCATGGCGTGCAGCCGAAGCGTGCATCGCGGCACTGGCAACCTCCGAATCGAGCCAGGAGAGCGGGACGTTGGCGCATACCTCCGCAAAGCCGAAGCGCAGGTAAAGCCAGCCACCCAAAGCCAGCGCGAAGATAGCGAAGACGATTCCTCGAAAGAAATTGTTCATGGGGTCTCCTCCCACATTAGGATGCTGAGTCGAGCAAGGAGCAGATGAGATTCGCCCTTTTCAACTGTAATGATCTCAATTATTTAAACGTTGCTATTCTCGAAAAGTAGATCAATGCCCGATCTTCAGGCCTTCGCAAAAGACGTGTGGATCGCCGACGGACCGAATGTCCGCGACTTCGGAGTCATGTTTACCACCCGCATGGTAATCGTGAAGCTCTCCGACGGGTCGCTATGGGTCAATTCACCCGTTGCCGTGCCGTTCGATACGCTCCAACGTATAAACCAACTCGGACCGGTAAGGTACCTCGTTGCGGCGACCCCGAGGCACTTCTGGCGCTTGGAAGGCTGGCACACGCTCTTCCCCGAGGCTCAGCTTTGGTCGTCGCGAACCACGCTGCTCACGTTGAAGAAGCGGCCACTTCCCTTAACCGGAGTTCTGGGAGATGAGCCACCTCAAGCCTGGGCGGACGACTTTGACCAACTCGTCTTCAAAGGCAACGCTCTCCTCGATGAGGTCCTTTTCTTTCATAAACAGTCCGGCACGGTCATATTGGATGATTTAATCCAAATTCATCCGATACTGAAGGGTAAGCCCTTTCGCAATGCTCTGTTCAAACTGGAGGGCGTTGGCTCTCCGCATGGCGGCGTTGGGCTCGATATCAGGCTGTCCTTTACGCATCGAAATCTCGCACGGCGATCACTTGAAAAGCTGCTTTCGTGGGATTTCGACAAGCTCATCATCGCTCATGGCGATTGCATCGAGAAAGATGCCAAGCCTTTTGTGCGTGAGGCCTTCCGTTGGCTGGTGCCTAGAGCAAAATAATGTCCAGGAAAGTTCTCCTCTTCGCCCCTTGCGCATTCAACCTGGCCGAAACCACCCGCATGGTCGAGATCGCTAAAGGCGTCGGACATCACCCGAAGGCAAGCCAGGTCTTCGACGTTCACTTCATCTCCGACCGAGGCGAGTTCGAACAGCTGATCGAAAGGCACGGCTTTCCGTTGACTCGGCTGGAGCCCCGTCTCACTCCAGAAAAGATTGAGCACATCGCCAAGGTGGATCGTGGGGAGAAGTTTGCGCCCGCGTTCACTGACCGCGAAATGATCGAGCGCGTCGAGAACGAGATTGTCTGTCTCAAGACCTTAACGCCGGTCGCAGTTGTAACGGGGTCATATGTGACGATCCCCGTCACCTGCCGGGTTCTGCAGATCCCGCTCGTTTGGGTTGTTCAATCCACGTGGCTGCCGGATTTCTTCTGCCATGGTGCAGGCATGACGGATCACATTAGGCCAGCTCCAATCAAGGCGCTTCTGGATTGGTTCATCCTGCGATTCATTAACTTTTGGATCAGATATGGATTCCTGAACACGGTCAACCGCACGGCAAAACACTTCGGGGTCGCAGGCTATGAATCGATCTTCGAGTTCTGGAGAGGAGACATCACACTGGTGGCGGAACCTCCGGAATTTACCGGAGTCAAGCTGCCGTTCAACCACTACTTCATCGGTCCCCTAGTTCCCTATGAAGAATTCCCGATGCCGCAAGGATTTACAGACGTCCCGAAGGATAAACCGCTGATCTACTTTGCGATGGGCAGCTCTGGAACACCAGGGATCGTCGCCAAGATCATTGAAAGCTTCGAAGGAAAGCCATACCACGTGATCGCCCCAGTTGAGTTTCAGCTCGCCAAAGTTCACGGAGTTCGTGTACCGACGAACGTCACTGTCACTGATTGGGTCCCCGCTCTCACTGTAAATAAGATGGCCGATCTTGCCGTCATTCATGGCGGGATCGGAACGGTCATGACGGCCGCCTTGGCCGGCAAACCTGTTGTCGGCGTCGGCATGCAGATGGAGCAGGTTGCCAACCTTGCGGCGCTGGAACGATTGGGATTCGCGATCAGAGTACCAAAGTCGCGAAACCCCTCGGCAAAAGTCCAAAACGCGATCCAGAAGCTAATGCGTGACGCAAGCGCGAAAGCCAAAGCGGCTGCCTTCGCAAAAGCCATCTCGGAATGGGACGCTCCCATGATCGCGGCTGAGAGGTTGCTTGAACGCTATGCGAATGCGATCTAGGCTGACAGGCTCAGGCTCCTTGAAATTTAAAAACGGGCATCGCGCCAATCACCGTTAATTGCGGCCTTGACCGTGGTATTCACATCCAAAATGATCGCCCGATTGATTCCATTCATAAGATCGATTGCGCTTCCCTCTGGCTCTGTAACTTTCTTACAATTCGTGAATCTCATCTGTGCCGAAAGGCGGTTTTGTCGAAGAGAGATGCCATGACCGTACGAACCGATGGCCGCAATTTCAAGAGGACCACCCGGCGCGAGTTACTCAAGCTCACACCCGTAATAGCTTTGGGTGCGTTTGCAATCCCGAAGTTTCAGATGCCGCTCCTTAAGGCTGGTCTTGCTTTCAGTGACTGGGCTTCCAAAGAAGCCTTCCGTTCCGGCCATTTGGCACAAACCTTTGCGGACTCGGAACTGACTCCATTCAGCAAATTCCCGATCAACGACTACGATGTGGATGATCCGGGAGTTGATTTGAAAAAATGGACTTTCAGCGTTAATGGGGAAATCCAGAAGCCAGGAGATTACAGTCTGGCTCAGATTCGGGCGTTACCCAAGATCGTCCAGAACACCCGGCACGTGTGCGTGGAGGGATGGGACGTGATTGGCCGCTTTGGCGGTGCACGCCTCTCTGATTTTCTCAAGACAATCGGCGCCGATACGACTGCCCGTTTTGTGAGCGTCGAATGTGCTGATGACTATTACGAAACGCTGGATATGCCGACGGCGATGCATCCGCAGACGTTGCTCTGTTATGAGATGTATGACCTACCGCTGACTCGCGAGCACGGGGCGCCACTCCGTCTGCAGATTCCCACCAAGATTGGCTACAAGCAAGCGAAATACCTGACCGGCCTCAAAGTGAGCCATGTAATAAGCCGAGTCGGGTATTGGGAGGACCAGGGCTACTCAGAATTCTACGGCCTGTAGCTACGAGGAAGGTGCTAAATGGCAACTCGCACAATCACGATCGAAGAGGCAAAAACTGGCGAGGTCACAGAGGCCGTGTACGAGCACCCGTTTGTTGTGCGGCTTTGTCACTGGGTGAATGCCATCTCGCTGTTCGTATTGGTGGGCAGCGGACTGCAAATCTTTCGGGCATTCCCCAGCTTCGGGGCAAAGATCCCGCAAAAGGACCTCCTGAACTGGCCCAAGGCTTTCGCCTTGGGCGGATGGCTCGGCGGCGCACTGCAGTGGCACCTTACTTTCATGTGGATCTACATCGCCACGGGCCTGGTGTACGTCGGCTACCAGATCTTCAGCGGCAACTATAAGCAGGTTCTTTTTGTCCGGCGGGATCTTCCCGGCGTGTGGCCAATGGCGCGCCATTACTTCCTGTTCGGCCCGCAGCCGGCGCTAAAAGAAACCTACAACCCGCTACAGAAGCATGCATACACAATGGCGATCGGCCTCGGTGTGCTGTCGGTGGTGACAGGGCTTGCCGTCTGGAAGCCGGTGCAGTTGTCTTGGCTGGCATGGCTGATGGGCGGATTTCACTGGGCGCGGCTGTGGCATTTCCTGATCATGTGGGCGCTGCTGGCCTTTGTGTTCGGCCATTTAGTGATGGTGCTCCTGCATGGCTGGAACAACTTTGTCTCTATGTTAACGGGATGGAAGAAGGACCCGGGCTACCCGTTGGAGTAATCGCTAACGCCCCTGTCCTGAGTTCAGTGTTGCCGTGAGGAACGATGCCGGAAGAGCTGACTTCGCTGGAAAATCCAGCAGAACAACCGAACGAAGGCATGCTCATTCGGCGCGTCCGAGAGGGCGAACGTGATCTTTTTTGCGAACTCATTCGACCCTATGAGAGGCGGGTGTTCGCGGCGGCGTTTGCTATTTTGCGAAATGAGGCGGATGCGGAAGATGTGGCTCAGGAGGCGATGCTGAAGGCCTTTAAGCACATTGGCCATTTTCGGGGGGAATCGCGGTTCAGCACATGGCTGATCCAGATCACCGTTAACGAGGCGCGTATGCGCAGGAGAAAGGAACACGCCGAAATTATGGAGCCGATCGGGGATCGCGAGGACCAGGAGGGCAACTATACTCCGCGCGATTTTGCTGATTGGCGCGAGATCCCTCTGGAAACGCTGGAACGCAAAGAGGTTCGGCAGAAGCTGGCAGAAGCACTGGCCTCGCTGGGAGAAAAGTATCGCGAAGTGTTTGTACTGCGCGACATGCAGCACTTAAGCATTGAGGAGACGGCAAAGGCTCTCGGGATTTCGACTGCATCTGTCAAGACACGCTTGCTGAGGGCGCGCCTCATGCTGCGCGACCTGCTGGCACCGGGCTTCGGCGGTAGTTGGAGCAGCAGGTTGTCTTTCGCAAAAGGGGAGAAGCCATGGTAGTCAACTGCGAACAAGTTTGGCGAGAGATTTCCAACTACATTGAAGGCGATGTAGATCCAGGTTTGCGGGCCGCCATGGACGAGCATTTTCAGCGTTGCAAACGCTGCGTAGCAGTGCTCGATGGTATGCGCAATGTCATTCAGCTGTACGGCGATGAGCGGATGGTCGAAGTCCCGCTGGGATTCAGCCACCGGCTGCACCGGAGGCTGGAAGAAAATATGGCTCCCGCCAGGAGAACCTTCCTGGGCTGGATGGTCGCAACGGCGGCAGCAGTCCTGGTCGCCGGCAGCTTCGAACTGGCGCGGTCCTCGGTGTTCGGCCATCCCGAACTACGCTCTGAACACGCTCGACCTGGCACAGGCGTTCCTCCGGACCTGATGGTGGTAGTTGCTGCGGACGGAAAGACATTTCATATGGCTGGGTGCCCATTCATCCACGATAAGACGAGATTGCGGACGATTGCGGCGCGGGACGCAATGCGAGAGGGTTACGCGCCTTGCGTGCGCTGCATGAAGAAGTACCTGCGTGCCTGATCTCTGCTGATAACCGACAACGACCAAAAAAACGCCTTTGTCTTTCTTGAACAATTGAACAGGTCCCAGCGACTACCGAGTCGCCGGGACACTCCCAAAAGCGCTGCTCGGAATTCAGTGTTGCATTTCATCCTTCTTCATCGTGTCTCTCATCTCGCTTTTTGCCACCTTGACCGAGGTGATGTCAATCTGGTTCTTGGCGGCATCGATTCTTGCATTGATGGTGACATGATGCCCTTCGTGTCCCTTCACGGCTTCCGGGTTGCTGACCGTCCACATCTTGTTGTCCTTATCGCTCGTGAACATTTTCCCGTCAGCGCTGACCTTGCCGGAGACGCTGACAGCCTTCGCCATATTGTCATTCATGTTGTCCTGTTTCATCTGGTCCTGCTTCATCGGGTCACCAGACTGCGCTACTGCAGAGAGCGATACTGCCAGAAAACACATACCGATCAGGCTGTACATCATTTTCCTCATGGAATCCTCCACTCTTTGTTGTCGGAATTCGAGCCCGGAATGCGGGCGTCGCACATGGGATGCGCCAGCACTTGGAAAGTTCCGCTGGACAGGTTTCGCTACTGTGTAGACAGCTACCTTACCAATTTCGAAAAACTAAAATGCCGGCGAGCGAGGCCGCCGGCTAAAGGGAAAAAACAAAGGACGACTCTACTGACTGATCGCGACTCCATTAAAGCTAGCAACACCGATCGGGCCTGAAGTCGCGGCAAGAGACAGGTCGCCGTAGTCGTCGATCGCAAAAACAGCGATGCGTCCACCGCTACCGTCGGCCGCGGTGTAAATAACAGCGAGCCATCTAGCGTCACGAGAAACCGTTATGTCAGTTGCTACGCCCGGCAGGGGCACGGATTTGTAGAACATCCCGCCTTGCCCATCGCTGAAGAATATTGAGATAGCCTGGCCAGGGCTATTGCCCGTGTACCACACATTCCCCCGACCCTTCGCTACCCAGCAGGGAGCATTGCTCGGATACGGCGGCGTCGGCCCAACGATCGGGAAGACATCCCGCTTCGCGTCGACAATCGCGAAGCTATCCGGACTGTGCGCGGGAGTGAATCCCAGAATATTCCCCCAAAACGCGGCTCCAAGTGGAGTATTATTTGCCGCGCTCGGAAGCGTTACACTCAGGCTGCTTCCGCTGAGCGCCCCGTCTTCAGTAAGCGGTAGTTGTAGAAGCGACCCTGATTTCAGAGTGACAGCTCCCCAAGTTTTGCCGATCGCAATTTGACCCGCCGACGAATCACTCAACTGAACGACCTTGCCGTCGAGGTCTCCCCGAGGCCAATTATGGCTCTCAGCACAGTTGGCCCCAACCACGAAAAGGTGTTCGTGGGTCAAGGCGACGGAATCGGGATTAGTGCAGCCCGCCGCCAGCTTGATGGTTTGTCCGATGCTAATGAAGTCATCATTTCGCACCAATTGAGTCACGGTGTTCGAACCAAAGTTCCCCACGGCGCCGAAGTCATCCCGGAATTGAAGGATCCCAGCATTTCCGCTAGCGCCGCCATTGCCGCCTGTCGGCAGTGCGTTTACAAACGACAGCGAGGGCGTCCCCGCTCGATTCAGCTTGAACACAATGACTTCATTGCCAGTCGGATTGTTCGTGCTAGTTAGCACGAGCAGATCGTGCTCGTGGTCGGCGGCCGTCGCCGACACGACCGCCAGGAACAAGACTGCCAGCATTCCACTGGCCCGATACAAATTTGTTTTCATACTTCGCTCCCTTTGCTGGATACCTGCGCCCAGAGTTGGGCAGTGCGCATAAGATGTGCGGCCTGCAAGGAAGTTACACGCACCGGAGAAATTTTCCGGACCGATTGCGCGGCTGCTGCTTTGCTTTCCCTGCATCGGGGCTTTTGCACGACCGCGGAAATGGAGGTTGAGCTGGCTGACGGAGAACGCTAGTCGGAGCCTAGCGGTGTTGATAGTCCGAGATTTGCCAGAAGCTTTGAGAGGGCCTGAATCCGGACTGGCAGAGATTACCTGCGCAGCATGGATTCCAGGTTCCCCTCTGTCTTGCCAACTGCTTTGGTTCGCTTCGCAACTCCCCGCACTTCTCAGGAGAACCTTTACGCAGCGTGCGCGTGTCCCGCCTGTTCTTTCCGAGTCTCGCGCTCCGCCTCAAGCCAGTCTTGATTTGCTAGGCCATCCTGACGGCCTCGCTGCTCGTAAAGCTCATAGGCCCGCGTAGCAATCTGCGGTGTAAGATCGAGCGCCCTTTTCGCTAACAATGGGGCTTTGGTGGGGTCAAAGATCCGATAGGCGAGTAACTTCACGCGGTCATTCACGAGGAACCAAGCCAGAGCGTAGCCCCAAACGAACGCTGCCCAACCCCAGCCGAGCGGTGTCATAAACAGCCCATAAACCGCTATCAACGTCGCCACCATTTGCGTGCCAAGCACCGCTACCCATAGAGTTCGCGCCGGGCGTATGGACCAGAACGGGCCGCGCGTGCGCGTCAGGAAAATCGTCAGATGTCCAGCCACGGACAGTTTCAGGTACATCAGCGTCTGGATGTGCGCGTGGTCGAGGTGAAATACGCGCTCGCCGAGATAGAACAGTCCGAACGCGGACACGACGCCGATGAGGCCCAAGACCGTGGAAATCCCCAGCACCAAGCGCATGTTCCAGGCCTCGGGCTTGTCCTTGTAATGAACGCTGTCATAGGCGATGGACAGGATAGCTCCATCGTTGAGCAAGGCCAGCATCACGATCATCACTGCGGTCAGCGGATAGAAGTTAAAGACCAGGATTGCCAGCGTCATGAAGAACAGCACGCGCAGGGTTTCAGCAATGCGATAGATCGCGTAGCTGTTCATCCGCTGGAAGATGCGGCGGCTTTCCTTGATCGCGTCGATGATCACCGACAGGCCGTCCGCCAGCAGCACGATGGACGCCGCCGCACGGGCCGCGTCCGTCGCGCCGGAAACGGCGATGCCGCAGTCCGCTTTCTTCAGCGCGGGGGCATCGTTCACCCCGTCACCGGTCATACCGACGATGTGGCCGCGCTGCTGCAGAACATCCACGATGTGGAATTTATGTTCGGGGAATACCTGGGCGAACCCGTCGGCTTTTTCGATGGCCTCCGCCGACTGCGCTGTCTCATGATGCTTCGTGTCACCCAATCCGCTGGCATCAAGGATGTTCGTACCCAGCCCTAGTTGTCGGGCTGTTTCCCGGGCGATGGCAATTTGGTCGCCGGTAATCATTTTGACGCTCACGCCCATCTGCCGGGCACTCCCGATGGTCGCCTTGGCCTGCTCGCGGGGCGGATCGAACAATGGCAGTACGCCAACAAACTGCCACTTGTTTTCCTGATCAGCCCGGGCCACTCCCAAGGAACGGAAGCCGCGTGCCGCAAATTCATTGACGGCTTTCTCGACGGCGGGCTTTACCTCGCCGGCGTTGGTCGACATTTCCAGAATCACCTGCGGCGCGCCTTTGGCGACCTTGAACTGTTTTCCGTCCGCGGATGTGACGGTGGCTTCCGTGCGCTTATGCACCGGGTCGAACGGTTGGAAATGGGCTACCTGATAGCCTTTCAAGGCTTGGTCGTTCTTCAGCCCGCCAATCACGGCCAGGTCGATCGTGTCCTTGTTCTCCGCGCGCGAAGCGAGTGCGGCGTCAAAGATCACTTGCTCGGCAGGGAGGCCGTTCACGCTGAATGGATCGCCCAGCGTCAGTTTGTTCTGGGTTAGGGTGCCGGTCTTGTCTGAGCACAGGACATCCACGCCAGCTAGTTCCTCGATCGCCGACAACCGGGTCACGATCGCTTCTTTCTTCGCTAGAAGACGTGCGCCGACGGCCATGGTCACGGACAGCACCGTGGGCATTGCCACGGGGATCGCGGCCACCAGAAGCACCAACGCGAACTCCAACGTGGTGAGCATCGGATCGCCGCGGAAGAGCGCCACGATCAGTATCAACACGACTAAGGTCACCGCAAGAATGATCAGGTAGTCGCCAATCTTCAGCACGGCACGCTGGAAATGGCTGACGGTGTGCGCCCCCTGCACCAGTTGCGCGGTCTTGCCGAAGTAGGTGTTCTCACCGGTCGCGTACACCATCGCGTCGATTTCGCCCTGACGGATAATCGACCCCGAAAACACCGCCTCGCCAGATTTGCACGCGGCAGGCAAAGATTCGCTTGTCAATGCGGACTGATCCACCTCCACCGGGTCGCCTGCCAGCAATCGCGCATCCGCCGGCACAATATCGCCCAGGCGTACTCGGATGACGTCACCCGGCACTAACTCACACGCCGCCAGAGTGATCCATTTCCCATCACGTTTGACCCTGGCCTTTATCGCCAGCTTGGCCTTCAGCGCGGCGATAGCGTTACCCGCTTGGTGTTCTTCCCAGAATCCGACCACGGCGTTGGAAAGAAGCAAAACAAGGATGATGAAGAAATCTGCCCAGTGCCGGACTACGCCCGATAAAATCACAGCTCCTTCGATCATCCACGGAATGGGACCCCAAAAATAAGTGAGGAATTTGAGGAACGGATTGGTCTCCTTTTCTTCAATCTCATTCGGCCCGTATTGCGTCAGCCGTTTCTGTGCCTCGGCTTGGCTGAGGCCGTCCGGCGATGACCGCAGTTTTTTCTCCATTCCTGGCAGGGGTAGGGACTTCAAATCGTCCGTGGACTCGAGCTTGGGCTCGGGGTTCGATCCGCGCTTATCTGCATTCGATTTCACGATGACGAGTCTCCTATTGTTGTTACACCACCGAGTCTCGGTCCAGAGAAGGCAGGAAAATCGTGGACAGCCGCCGTCGAGCAGGGGGCTCGTGCAAGATTTTGAATTCCGAAATTCGGAGAGTTACGAGTCAGAAACTCAGCTGTTGTTTCCGAATAGTGTCGCCTCATAGAGTTGAAGCAATCCGCATTCGGGCACTACCGCGCAGCAATGGCTTTTAAGAATAATGTCATTTTCTGTTCGAGTTTCTCGCGCTGGGATAACTTCAACGGCTAATTACTACCAGCCCAATTCTGATGAAGGACGCTGGGTGGAATGGGCATCGCGGCCTTCACCAGAAACGAGACTCTTGCAGACAGTATCGTCCCGGACAGTACAAGAAGTATTCGACGGCGACCAGAAACTCCAGGGCATGGATTGGGTCTTGCCGGACATCTTCGCCCCGTTCCGGGCCGAGTACTATGGGGAGGAACATGCTTTTGGCACTCTTTGGTCTCAATGGGTAGATGATATGGTGGCCACCGCAATGTCATTGAAGAGCCAGGAAGCGTCGACGATCCGGCATTCCGCGAGCGTTTCCGAACAAGTCGACGGACTCGGGGCTTAGCTGCAATGTCACAAAGCTAAGGCTGGGCAGAACGACTTTGCTTGCCACTCACGGCCAGTTCTCACCAAGCTGGGAACTTACCCACAACTAGTTGCCCCTTTTCGCGATTTCCAATCTTTAGATAGAGAGTGCACATCAATTAAATGAATACCTCTGAAGGGAATTACATTTGTCTCGTTCCTGGCTGTGGCCATCCGGGTACGCATCAGGCGCCAGGCGGATCGGCTCAGCAACGGCTTTGCTGCAAGCATCTTGAGCAATTCGCTGCGCATTTGTGGGATCCGATAAACAACCCAGTGTTTCCTGTCCCAACTGAGCCATCCCCGAGATGAATTCCGAGGTCCTCCCCCTACGACTACAGCTGCGTCCCGAGATGCTTGTAAGTCATTCAGAGGACTGCGTTGATTACTTAGACGATTCCGCTCAATCCGGTGTATATTTCCGGTAAGGACGTTGCAGTAACACCCCCGCCTTGTTTCTCCCAGTGATTGTGCGGCCCGGCGGCCGGCTTAGTATCCGTGTGCTCGGGCTGTCGTTAAAACGCAGCACTGAACCATGGCTGCCCCGATCGAGGCAACGAAGAACTGAGGAGAAAACTTGGATAGCTATGCGGACGCAAATCTCGACCGATTGAGCGCGGATGTCCATTTTTTGGTGTCCCCCCTGCGATACCTGGTCAGGTCATTAATCTGGCTCGCTGTATTAATTCTGGCGCCGGCGATCTTCTTTTCAATTCTCATTTTCGTCGTCTTCTATAACGGAGCGGACAAGTCAGATGCCGTCTGGGCTCTCAAATGGGTCTTCGGCGTGCTCAGTCCTTTTGCAAGCGCTTTCTGGTTTTTGATGGCTGTAATGGTTCCGAAATTCTATCGGGCCAAACGCGACGGA
>Ga0187872_10003167_pt1 | contig 13577 bp, 13 predicted proteins | sample June2016WEW_16_4_FD_132973 | JGI IMG/M metagenome (GOLD analysis project Ga0187872, IMG submission 132973) | Peatland microbial communities from SPRUCE experiment site at the Marcell Experimental Forest, Minnesota, USA - June2016WEW_16_40 | ecosystem: Environmental > Terrestrial > Soil >...
GATCGCGCCGTCGCGCTGCGCATGATGGCGCGGCCGCGCCGAAAGCTTGCGATAGCTCATGGCGCGCAGCTCGCGGCTCATGGTCGTTTCAGACACGGATATGCGGAACTCTTCGAACAGCCATTGGCAAAGGTCGACGATCCGCCAGCGCACGACGCCATGGATCGCCGGCGTTGGGCCGTCCTCGACCATGCGCGCCAGCGCGGCACGATGTTCGTCCTTCAGAAGCGACGGCTGCCCCGGCGCTTTACGATCGACAAGGCCATCCGGGCCGTCGGCGTTGAAACGAAGAACCCAGTCGCGAACGATCTGAAGCGTCACGCCGCCGATCTTCGCCGCTTCGCTGCGTGTCGCACCGTCGTAAATCGTCGCAAGGGCGAGGAGCCTTCGGGCCTGTGGCCCTTCCTTCGTACGTCGCGCCATCGCGCGTAGCGCCTCGGCCGAAAAATCCTTCCGCAGTCCAATCGCGGCTCCCATGACGAACCTCCTTTGGTTCGCCGATACGAATCAGAAAACGCCCGATTCGGGAATCCCGCGTGAGTCGCCGTCAACGCGGGTTGGTATAAGTTGATTGCATCCCGTCGGTCGGTTTTGATCCGATCGCCGGGCTTGCGGGGAATCAACGAAGGAGCGACCACGACGCATTCGTGTCCGGCCTCGCTCAGCTGGCGCTGAATGCCATAACCGCAAGGTCCAGCCTCATAGCAAAATCGCAGGCTGGCTCCATTGCGCGCCAGCTTTACCGCCAGCGTCTTTAATGCAGTCGGGGTGTTCACGATCTTGCCATGCTCGCGGATCTCACCGCGCTTGCCCGCTTCCGCAAGCGCAACCGCGATCGTGTCTTTGTGCACATCCACGCCGACGTGGATGATATGCTGATCCATGACCCGTCTCCTATGCATGAGGCTCGGCGCTGGTCCATCCAGCGTAACCCTCGTAAGCCTGCATATTGTGAGACGGGTCGCCCCTATCTCAGGCGAACATCTGGTCTAGGATTGCTACAAAGACTCCCCAAAGGAACCAAAACTCATTAAACGAGTTTACCTTAGGCTTGAATGGAAGTAGCCTCGCCGGAGATGGAGCATCATCCGAATGGCCGCTATTTTTCGATCAAGCGCGAATTTGGTCGCAACGTTAGGCGTGTTGGGCATCGCGGCGCTGATCGTTGGCGGAAGTGGTTGGTGGTGGCTGTGGCCCCGGACCGATTATGTACGTCACGTCGGCTGGACTGTCGATCAGCCGGTGCCATTCAGCCACGAACATCATGTGGCTGGTCTCGGAATCGATTGCCGATTCTGCCACGCTTCCGTGGAGGTTTCCTCCAACGCAGGTTTGCCGCCCACTTACACGTGCATGACCTGCCATTCTCAGGTTTGGACGAACGCGGCGCTTCTGTCTCCGGTGCGACAAAGCTTGGTCGACAACAAGCCAATCGTCTGGAATCGGATCAACGACCTGCCGGACTATGTTTATTTCAACCATAGCATTCACATCGCAAAGGGCGTTGGCTGCTCGAGCTGTCATGGGGAGGTGGATCGAATGCCCCTTACTTACAAAGCGAAAACTCTCACCATGCAGTTCTGCCTGGATTGTCATCGTAATCCCGGACCGAATCTGCGGCCAAAGAATGAGATTTACAACACAGAATGGCGTCGAACTCCGGACACACCTTTGCCGGAGACGTTGATCGCCGAATACCACATCGGCGGCCGCAACCTAACGGACTGCTCGATATGCCACAGGTAAGCGGCCAATGGCGAAGCCTAGAGGAATTGACGGACGATCCGATGTTCGTCGCGCGCGCGGCGCAAGAATTTCCGGGACTGGCGGAAGCCTTGGCCTCGCCGCAGGATCGTCGAAGAGTGATCAAGTTGATGACGGCGGCTTTTGCGATGGCCGGACTTGACGGATGCGATCTTGGGGCGCCGGGAGGACGTCTCATTCCGGCGGTGCGCGCGCCGCCGAACATCATCCCTGGCCTGCCCAATTTTTACAGCACGGCCAATGTGCTGAACGGATATGCCGCGGGCGTCGTAATCGAGCATCGAATGGGGCGCCCGATCAAGGTGGAGGGAAATCCTCATCATCCTGCAAGCCTCGGCGCAACGGACGCAATCGCTCAGGCCCAGGTGCTGGATTTTTATGATCCGGATCGCGCGTGGGGTTTGTCGGCCCGCGGCCTGCCCGCCGACAAACAAAGGTTGCAGAACGCCTTAGTGGAGCAACGCGTCAAAATCGCCGAAAGCCGTGGAAAAGGGTTTTGTATTCTGACCGGCGCGATCACTTCGCCAACATTGGCTGCGCAGCTCGATGCGCTGCTGGCGATGTACCCGGAAGCGCGTTGGCGTCAGTGGGAGCCGATCTCTCGCGCCAATGTTTCAAAGGGCGCCGTGCTCGCTTATGGCCAGCCACTCGAATTGACGCCGAAACTCCATGAGGCCGATGTCATCCTTGCGATCGATAGCGATCTCTTCAGCTCCGCGCCCGGACACTTGCGCTTCGCTCGAGATTTCACGTCCCGACGCAATCCCACACGTACGCAGAAAATGAGTCGCCTCTATGCGGTAGAGCCAACGCCGACGCTGACCGGATCGATCGCGGATCATCGCTTTATCGCCGGACCGCAAGAGCTTCATCGGATCATCATGGCGCTCGCTGCGGGAATCTTGCAGGATTCGCCGTCATCGACAGCGCCGGATTGGCTCGCCGAAGCCGTCGCCGATCTCATGGCGAATCGTGGGCGCGCGCTAATCCATGTCGGACCGGACCAACCGCCCGAAACACACGCGCTCGCACATGCGATGAACGAGCGACTGGGTGCGCGGGGAAACACGCTGGAGTTGATCGCGGCTGTGACGCATTCAGCCGGCGACGAAGCGGCCTCGCTGGCCGAGTTGGCGAACGAGATGCGCGCGGGAAAAGTGAACACTTTGCTGATCATCGACAGCAATCCGATCTATGCCGCTCCGGGCGCGCTGGATTTTGCGGAGGCGCTGAGCCATGTGGAGTTCAGCCTGACGCTGACGCCGACACCGAACGAGACCAGTCACGCGAGCGTCTGGGCCGTCCCGATGGCGCACGCGTGGGAGAGTTGGAGCGACGCTCGCGCCTATGACGGCGTAGCGACCATCTTACAGCCGCAGGCGCGGCCACTCTATGGCGGCATCGACATGCACACGATGCTGACGCTGTTTGCACAAGCGGAACCGCCCCCCACACTGGAAATCGTGCAGGCGACATGGAAGGTCCGCATGGGGCGGGATTTCCCGCAATCCTGGCATGAGGCGCTGGCGACTGGGGTCGTTGCCGCCAGCGCCAGTCCAAAGGCGGACGCGACGCTACGCTCGGACGTGGGACGCTTAGTTCCGCCTAAGCCGCCCGGTGATCCGCTGACGATCCTGTTTCGGCCAGACCCGCATCTATGGGATGGACGTTACGCCAACAACGCCTGGCTACAGGAGCTGCCGCGACCTTTCACAAAACTGACCTGGGACAATCCGCTGCTGATATCTCCAAAGCGGGCGGGGCGCCTGAAGCTGCAAAACGGCGACATGATTCGCCTGTCCATCGACGAAGCGAATGTGACGGCGCCCGTCTGGATCATGCCGGGCCAGGCGGAGGATTGCGTCGTGGCGCATCTCGGCTTCGGCCGGCGGCGCGTCGGCGCCATCGGGAGCGACGCCGGGTTCGACTTCTATCCGTTGACGGGGCGAGTGGGCGCGCTCTCGTTGCAGAAGGCGGCCGGCCATATGGAGCTGGCCTGCACCGAGCATCACAATTTGATTTTCGACAATGTGGGCCATTACGTCAGGCACGCTACGCTGGCCCAGTACGACAAGGACGAACGCATTCTCGCCGCAACGACCGACACGAAGGAGGAGCCACATCTCTATCGGTGGAAGCCCGAGGGGCCAGCCGCCTGGGCGATGAGCATTGATCTTAACGCCTGCATCGGTTGCAACGCCTGCGTTGTCGCGTGCCAAGCCGAGAACAACATTCCAGTTGTCGGCAAGCAGGAGGTGATCCGCGAGCGAGAGATGCACTGGCTGCGCATCGATCGCTACTACGAAGGAACTCCCGATGCTCCCGAATGCTACTTGCAACCGACGCTGTGCATGCAGTGCGAACAGGCGCCGTGCGAGGTCGTTTGCCCTGTCGGCGCGACGGTTCACGACTCCGAAGGACTCAACGTCATGGTGTACAACCGCTGCATCGGCACGCGGTTTTGCTCCAACAATTGCCCATACAAGGTGCGCAGGTTTAACTATCTCGCGTTCGCAAACGAGGAACAAAGGCCGCCCGAGGCGCGCAATCCCGATGTCAGCGTGCGCGCCCGTGGCGTGATGGAGAAATGCACGTTCTGCCTGCAGCGCATCGCCCAGGCGAGAATTACTGCCGATATAGAAAACCGGCCTGTCGGTGAAGTGGTGACAGCCTGCCAAGCTGCTTGCCCAACTCGAGCATTCACTTTTGGCAATATGGCGGTGCCAGAAAGTGAGGTCGCAAAGCGTAAACAGAGCCCGCTCGATTACGCGCTGCTTGCCGATCAGAACACCCATCCGCGGGTCACCTATGAGGGGCGCATCCGCAATCCAAATCCATCAATCAAGAGTGGCGGCGAATGACCGACATCCCGGCCTCAAATGCGCTGAATGCGGGATCGCCTAGCGGCGATTCGCGACCGCCGGGCGCGAGCGATCCAATCGTCCTGCCGGGCGCCACGATTAGCTCGATGACCGACCAAATATGCTCGGTCGCCTTGCGCGAACGCGCTTTCCTTTGGTGGATCGTGGCGATGATTGTCGCCTTGCTTCTGGTCGGCGTTCTCGTTGGCGCCGTCCTTTGGCTGTTCTACGCGGGCGTCGGAGTCTGGGGCATTGACTGGCCGGTGGTGTGGGGTTTCGCGATCATCAACTACGTTTGGTGGATCGCGATCGCATCGGGGGGGACGTTCATTTCCGCCCTGTTCTATCTTGCGCGGGTCGAGTGGCGAACCTCGTTGAACCGCATCGCTGAGACGATGACGATATTCGCGGCCGCTTGCGCGGGAATTTTTCCAATCCTGCATTTGGGCCGCCCATGGTTGTTCTATTGGCTGTTTCCCTTCCCCAACACCATGACCCTATGGCCGCAATTTCGCAGTCCGCTCCTGTGGGACTTTTTTGCGATTCTCGCCTATGTCGTCTCTTCCGTCCTATTTTGGTATTTCGGTCTCATCCCCGACTTCGCAACGATGCGCGATCGTGCGACGACGCGCCGCAAGCAGATCATCTACGGCGTGATGGCTCTCGGATTTCGCGGGTCGGACCGCCAGTGGCGCCATTATCAGGCCACCTACGGCGTCTTGGCGGCAATCATGGCGCCGTTGGTCATATCCGTGCATAGCATTGTGGGACTGGATTTCGCCGGCGCCGCCACCGTCGGGTGGCACTCGACGCAATTCCCGCCATTTTTCGTCTTCGGCGCATTGCTGTCGGGATTCGCCATGGTCTTGCTGCTTGTGATCCCGCTGCGCCGCCTGTTGAATTTGGAAACTTTCATTACCGGCCGGCACTTCGATATCTTGGGCAAAATGCTGCTGGTGAGCAGCCTATGTGTCGCCTACGCATATATGATGGACGCCTTCACCATTTTCTATGGCGCCGAGAGCGCTGAAAAGACGTTGTTCATAGACAAGATCGCTGGCTCCTACGCCGCGGTCTATTGGGCGACTATCGTGCTTAATGTCCTCATCCCGCAACTCATGTGGTTTCAGCGAATTCGTCTCAGTCAGACGCTCGTGATGTTGGTGTGTTTCGGTGTAATCGTCGGCATGTGGTGCGAACGCTATGTGATCGTCGTCATGAGTCTGCGGCGCACGCACCTACCGCCAGCCTGGGGAGATTTTCACCCCACTCTCTGGGATTGGATGACGCTTTTTGGCGCGATAGGACTGTTCGCTCTCGGCATTTTGCTCGCAATCCGCTTCTTGCCTGCGATTTCGATGTTCGAGATGCGCGTTCTGCTTCGGCGCCATTCGAGCGCGGGAGAGCGCCAATGAACGTCATCGTCGCGTCTGTCAGAACGGAAATGGCTCTATGCGCCACGAAGGGGCGCTTGGTCGACGCGCGGACAAGTTTGAGATTTTCGACGGCGTTCCGACAAATGCGCCTGCCTCGCCTGAGATGCGCGCGTCCTAAGCATGATTGGCTAAACGCGATCATTCGCGCCTTCCCGCACACGGAACAAGACCATGGAGTCTAGCGACGCTCCACATTTCCACAACGAGCTTCGCGTTGCGCAGGTGCGCGTGGGCGTCAAGGAATTCATGTGTATTGGCGCTTTGCCGCCGTTCGACCATCCCCACGTCTTCATCGACATGGGCGACAAGAATGAAGCCGTCTGTCCTTATTGCGCGACACTCTTCGTTTACGACCAGCATCTGGACGGAAGATGCGACCCCGCTGAATGCGCGTATCTCGTCGAGCATGAAGTGCAGTTTTCCGGCCCTGCGCTTGTCGTTGGCGATCGCCATGTTCGAAGCCTGTCCGCCGTTGCCGCGCGGCCTTCGAGAAAAGGCGCGCGGCCGAGCGGCGGCGTCATTGCGTCTTTTGCAACGGAGACGGCTCTGCGTGACGCGATGGCGCGTCTTGGGGACGGCCATTTCGACGAACTCCAGACATATACGCCGACAATTCTTGATGGCGCTCTTGTGAATTCGCCGATACCGCTGATCATCCTGATCGCGGGATTAATCGGCGTCTCGGCAGGCTTTGGAATGGAAGTCTATGCGAACGTGGCCGGTTACCCGCTCGATATCGGCGGACGGCCGAAATTCTCCTGGCCCGCCTTTGCGCCGATCGCGTTCGAGATCGGCGTGTTGTTCGCCGTTTTGACCGGATTTATCGCCTATTTGATCGCCGCCGGCCTGTTCAGGCTCTATGATCCGATCGACGAACGCCAGTCCATGCGCCAAGCTATGCGCAACGAATGGATTGTGGCGATCCACACGGATGACGCTGGGAAACGCGACCGCGCCCGTCAGATATTGATAGACCTCGATGCAAACCTAATCGAGGAGATATTGCCATGAGACGTGCGGTAATCCTTACGATCGCATTGACGACACTCGTCGGCTGCGACGACATGAGCGTTCAACCTAAGCAGAAGGCCTATTCGCCACTTGTCGGACCTGCCGAGGTTCCCTCTGACACCGTGGAGTTTCTTGAAACGTCGCCGCCGCCGCCACCAGTGACGTTCGGATTGCTGGAACGAGGACAAGAGCGCTTTCGCATTTTCTGCACCCCTTGTCATTCCGAGCTCGGGGACGGACGAGGCATGGTCGTGCAGCGTGGCTTCCCGCCGCCGCCATCCTTTCACACTCCGCGTTTACGAGATGCGCCGGCACAGCATTTCTACGACGTGATAACGAATGGTTATGGCGCTATGTATTCCTTCGCCGAGCGTGTGCGGCCGGCGGACCGTTGGGCGATCGCGGCCTATATCCGCGCCTTGCAACGAAGCCAGAACGCTAGGCTGGCGGATGTGCGGGCGGATCAGCGCGGAGCGTTGCAATGACCCGTAGACAGTGGGAACTCGCGGCCTGGATGATTGGGGGCGTCGGCCTCGTCGGCGCGGCGATCGGATGGATCATTGCGTCGGCGACATTCCCACACGCCTGGTTGGCCGCGCTGATCGCTTGGTTAGGATGGCCGATCGGCTGCATGGGCTTGCTCCTGATCCACGCTTTGACTGGCGGCCAATGGGGATACGCGACGAGGCCTCAGCTGGTTGCGGGGATGAGCACATTGTTGCTGCTGCCACCGTTGCTGATCCCGCTGGCGATTGTGCTTCCACGCCTCTACCCCTGGCTGCGACCGGAGGTGGCGGCGCATTTGGATAATGCATTCTATTTGAACTTGCCGGCGTTTGTCGTACGCGGCGCGGTGTATCTCATCGTTTGGTTCGGACTGGCTTGGTTGACCTTGGGAGCGTTTCGACGCGATGATCGCGAGCACGCTTTGGCGCGAATAGCGCCCGCGGGACTCATCCTGCTTGCGATCACCGTCACCTTTGCGACGATCGACGCCACCATGTCGCTCGATCCTCATTTTGCATCGAGCGTCTTCGGCCTGATCACGATCGCCGAAATGGGACTTCTCGCTCTGTCGGTGTCCACTTTCGCCGTCATCGTCGGACAGTCGCCAGGAGACGGCGCATTGCACAGCCTTGGAAGGCTTATCATGGCGCTGCTCATCCTATGGGCATACCTCGACTTCATGCAGCTGCTGATCGTTTGGCAGTCCGACCTGCCGAACGAGGCGCGATGGTACGCCCTGCGCTGGACGGGCGGATGGGGCGTCACGGCTTCATTGATCGCCGGAGGCCACTTCGTGCTGCCCTTCTTCGTCCTGCTATCGTCGCGCGCGCAACGATCGCGGGGCCTCATGGCCTGCGTCACGGCGCTGCTCATATTTGGCGGGATCGTCCGCAGCTGGTGGCTGGTCGTGCCCGCATCCGGCGCCGATTTTAGCGTGGTTGACGCATCGACGATGTTCGGCGTAACCGGAGTCGCGGCTGCATTGGCGCTGCGCGCGCCTGGGATGCCGTGGATTCCTCGCTCGGTGTGGCGTCATGTCTGAGAAGAGCCTCGACCCCGCGCAACATGAGCCGACCGATGTCGGCGTACGCTTTAAATGGATCGGAGTCGCATTATTGCTGACGTCGGTGCTGTTTCTGGCGCTGATCGTTTTATGGCTCTTTCCGGGCGCGACGATCGACAGAACTCTACAGCTGCCGCTACCCCAATATCCAGCGCCCCGGCTGCAATCGAATCCGCGGGCCGACATGGAGCGCTTCTACAAGGATGAGCTGCTGAGGCTGAATGGCGTCGGCTGGGTCGACAAAGCCAACGGCGTTGCGCACATCCCCATCGCGGATGCGATGCGTAAAGTCGCGGAGGAGAACATTCCTGGCTGGCCCGGCTCAAGAGAGAAGCCACCAGTTGCGCAAGAGGAAATTCCTCGCTTGGGCGAGTCGACGGAGAAACCCCATGAGGTTACTCGTTCTGATCGTTTTATTTCTCATCGCGCCCAGCTACGCAGCTGCTGGGTCGACGCCAGATCTCATCGGCATTGCGTACGAACAAAGGCCAGGCGCCCGCCTCCCCCTGCAAAGCATATTCCGCGACGACACAGGCCGCGCCATTCGTCTGTCTGATCTTTTTGAAGGAAGGTCAATGATACTTGCGCTCGGATATTTCCATTGCCCCAAACTGTGCAGCGTCGTCCGCGGCGATCTGTTCGACGCGCTTCGTAGATCGGGAATGATCGCGGGCCACGACTACTCGTTGGCTGTGTTGAGCATCGACTCGTCCGAAACCAGCGCGGACGCAGCGGCGGCCAAGGCAAATGATCTGGAGCGCTATTCGGCGCCAGGCGCAGCGCAATATTGGCGTTTTTTGACTGGAGATCACGACGCCGTGCAAGGCGTGGCGGACGCGGTCGGATTTCATGATCGTCCAAATCAGCAACTGAAACCATTCGCGCATCCGGTCGGCGTCGTCTTTATAACGCCCGCCGGGGTGGTATCGAACTATCTGCTCGGCGTTGGCTACCAGCCAGAGGATGTTCGGCTTGCCGTGACGCGAGCCGCATTGGGAGACATCGCTCCGTCGTCGTCGCCGGTGATGTTGCTTTGCTATGACTACGATCCGACGACGGGCCAGTACACGCTCGCTGTCGTGAAGCTCCTGCGTTGGGCCGCGGCGATTACGCTGGCGATCGTTGGCGGCGCGCTGTACCGCGCCTTTCGCTATGAGAGGCCGCGCGCATGAACTTGTGGCTTCCCCAAGCGACGACCGACGCGGCGGAGGTCGACTATCTGATCATCGCGCTGGTTTTGGTTTCCTGTGCGATTCTTGCGCTCGTTTTTGGACTGATCCTACTGTACATGATCAAATATCGGGCCGGCAGCGGCGTCGATCGTGGCGCTCCACCGGAGAAGACCTGGCGATTGGAGATAGCCTGGACCGTCGCCACATTGCTGATCTTCTTCGGCCTGTTCGTCTGGGGCGCGGACCTTTACGTTCGTCTGTTTCAGCCGCCTCCCGACGCATTGCATATTTATGTCGTCGGCAAACAATGGATGTGGAAGGTCGAGCATCAGGGCGGACAGCACGAGATCAATTCATTGCATCTGCCGATTGGCCGCCCGATCCAGCTAGTGATGACCTCGGAGGACGTGATCCACGATTTTTCCGTGCCTGCGTTTCGTATCAAGCATGACGTGCTCCCAGGCCGGTACGAAGCGCTATGGTTCCAAGTCGAGAAACCTGGGACTTACCACCTGTTTTGCACGCAACTGTGCGGCACAGGGCACGCCAGCATGACTGGCGACATCGTGGCGATGCCCGCCCCAGAGTATGAACTATGGCTCGCCCAAAACGGGGCCGGCGAGCCCATGGTGGCGGAGGGCCGAATTTTATTCATGCGCTACGGCTGCAGCGGCTGTCACGGAGGAAACGGCGCAGGCGGAAGCCAATCCGTCGGCGCGGTGCGCGCTCCTGCGCTCGCAGGGCTCTATGGCAGCCCCGTGACGCTGGTCGATGGCACAATCGTTACCGCGGACGAACGCTACATTCGCGACTGCGTTCTGATGCCGGAAAAGCGGCGGGTGGCCGGTTATCCACCGCTCATGCCTTCCTTCACCGGGCAGATCAATGAAGAAAATCTGCTGAGAATCATCGCTTACATCAAGTCCTTGACGCCGGAGATGCAGCCATGAGCGTGACGGACCTTCACACTGAAAAGTCATATCTGACCGATGGTTTCACCCTCCGCAGCTGGCTGTTGACGACGGATCACAAGCGGATCGCGCTCCTTTATCTTGGCTCGATAACGCTTTTCTTTTTTGTCGGCGGCCTGGCGGCGGCGCTGATCCGATACAATCTGATCGTTCCTGAAGGCATGATCGGTTCGGCGGAGACATACAACAAGCTGTTCACCATGCATGGCGTGGTTATGGTTTGGTTCTTCCTGATTCCGGCTATTCCGGTCACGCTGGGCAATTTCCTCGTCCCGTTGATGCTCGGCGCCCGCGACCTGGCCTTTCCGAGACTCAATTTGGCCAGCTGGTACCTGTTCGTTCTTGCTGGAATCGTCGCTCTCTACTCCGTGGTCGCTGGCGGCGTCGATACGGGCTGGACGTTTTACACCCCGCTCACCTCCGCCTATTCCAAGGGCCACGTGGTGGCGACGGTCGTCGCGATCTTCATTGCCGGCTTTTCGTCGATCGCCACCGGGCTGAACTTCATCATCACCATCCATCAGCTACGCGCGCCAGGGATGACTTGGTACAAGATGCCGGTGTTCTTGTGGTCGCTCTACGCCACGAGCGTCATTTTGGTGCTTGCCACTCCCGTGTTGGCGATGACGCTGCTGCTGCTGGCCTTCGAGCGTATCTTCCACATCGGCGTGTTCGATCCGGCGATTGGCGGCGACCCGCTGCTGTTCCAACACCTCTTTTGGTTCTATTCCCACCCAGCCGTCTATGTGATGATCCTGCCGGGGTTCGGCGTCATCAGCGAAATCGTTCCGGCTTTCTCGAGCAAGACGTTATTCGGCTATAAATTCGTTGTCTGGGCCAGCATCTCAATCGCGGTGATCAGCTTCCTCGTATGGGGGCATCACATGTTCGTGGCGGGCACGTCGCTCTATTCCGCCCTCGTCTTCTCGATTCTGAGCTTTATGGTTGCAGTGCCGTCAGCGATCAAAGTATTTAATTGGATCGGGACGATGCACAATGGCTTCATCCGGTTCGACGCGCCTATGTTATACGCGATCGGCTTCATCGGGCTTTTTACGATGGGCGGACTGACCGGCCTGTTCGTGGCCGCGCTTGCCGCCGATGTCCATCTGACGCAGACTTACTTCGTCGTCGCGCATTTTCATTACGTGATGGTCGGCGGCATGGTTTCCGCCTTCTTTGCCGGGCTGCACTTTTGGTGGCCGAAGATCACCGGCCGGCTATATCCCGAGATGTGGGGCCGAGCTGGCGCCGTGATCATGTTTCTTGGCTTCAACTTGACCTTTTTTCCGCAATTCCTCTTGGGTTATCTTGGCATGCCCCGACGCTACCACTCCTACCCCCCCGAGTTTCAAGTTCTAAACGTGCTTTCGTCCGCCGGCGCGACGGTCCTGGCTGTAGGCTATCTGCTGCCGCTGGCCTATCTGACGTGGTCGCTCCTCTATGGCAAACGCGCAAGCGCCAATCCATGGAACGCCACCGGGTTGGAGTGGAAAACGCAATCGCCGCCGCTCACGGAGAATTTTATTTCGACGCCAGTGGTGACCGACCCGCCCTATCACTACCCACGGCCCGAGGTTGCGCAACATCATGACTGAAGCTTCGCTCACGCACGATTTCCAATATTCGAATGCGCGCCACCAGGCGGAGTCGGCTATATCCGGTATGTGGCTGTTCCTCGCAAGCGAGGTGCTGTTCTTTGGGCCGCTGTTCCTAGCTTGGATTTATTCTCGTCACTGGAATCAGTCGGGGTTTGACGAAGGCGCGCGACAAACGGATCTCATGCTCGGCACGGTCAACACCGTGATCCTGTTGACCAGCAGTCTCGCCTATAGCGCGGGCGTCGCGTTCATCGAAGCGGGAAACAGGCGCCGGCTGATTCAATGCTGCGTGATCGCCTGGCTGCTCGGCGCGGCCTTTTTAGTGGTCAAATTCGGGATCGAATGGCGCCATGATTTCAGCAAGGGCCTGTTCCCGGGGCCAGAATTCGCCATCGTCGGGCCGCTTCGCGACGGCGCGCAATTGTTCTTCGTCTTTTATTTCCTCGGTACCGCGCTTCATGGACTCCATATGTTCGTCGGGCTGATTCTGGTCGGTTGGATCATCGTTCGGGCGCGGGAGTTTTCTCCAGGATACTACACGCCGGTCAGCGTGGTCGGACTCTATTGGAGCTTTGTCGACATGGTGTGGATCATACTCTATCCGCTCATCTATCTCGTAGGACGCGGCCCATGAGCCAGCGGTTGCGTCATTTGTTGCTGGGCTGGGCGCTGCTTTTGGTTCTGCTGGCGATCGAGTTCGGCCTAAGTTTGACGCCGCTGGACCGATTGGCGCGTACGCTCGTGTTAATTCCCGCAGTGCTGATGGCCGGCATTGTTGCGACAATCTTCATGGAACTGGGGCGAGGACCAGAAGCTCCCCGCCTGTTCGCGGTCGCCGGCCTGCTCTGGGTGGCCATATTGCTCGGCCTGGGCAGCTTGGATCCGATGACGCGAATCGTTTATCATGTACAAACTCCGAACCCGACGTCGGTCAGCCATGATTTCCCCGAGCCGGGCTCTGAGCGTCCGTCGCGGCGGTAACTTGTCTTTGCGGCGGTTCTGACCTTGCCCCTGAAGAACGTCCCCCAAGGCTGATTGTGTAGGATCGGCATTGGAGGGGTTGGCATGGCAGGAATAGTTCGGGCGCGATACACGCTGGAATTCAAGCAGGAGGCCATCCGCCTTGTCCAAGGAGGCCAGACTGTCTCGTCGGCGGCCAAGACCTTGGGGCTTTCGGACCAAACGCTGCAC
>Ga0187872_10003169_pt1 | contig 13575 bp, 13 predicted proteins | sample June2016WEW_16_4_FD_132973 | JGI IMG/M metagenome (GOLD analysis project Ga0187872, IMG submission 132973) | Peatland microbial communities from SPRUCE experiment site at the Marcell Experimental Forest, Minnesota, USA - June2016WEW_16_40 | ecosystem: Environmental > Terrestrial > Soil >...
GAGTTTCTGCTGGGTGGCGCGCAAAGCTAACGACGAGACGATCCAGCGGATCAATTCCCTGAAGCTGCAGGGCATTCACTTTCAGAAAGAACCGAAGCGCTTCTATCCCGCGCGCGATCTGGCCGCGCAGGTGCTGGGTTCCGTCGGCATGGAGGATTCCGGCCAAAGCGGCATCGAGCACGAGTTCGACGATCAACTCCGAGGGCGTCCGGGAAAAATGTTCATCTCGGTCGATGCGCGCCGACAGTGGTTCGCTGACGTCGAGACTCAACCCGACCCGGGCGACAACCTGGTCCTGACCATCGACAAAAATATCCAGTACATCGCCGAAAAAGAGCTGGACCAGGCAATTCACGACACGCAGGCCATCGCCGGCACGGTGATTGTCGAGAATCCGCACACCGGGGAAATCCTGGCGCTGGCCAACCGCCCCACGTTCAATCCGAATCTGCGCAAGCAGATCACGCCCGGGGCGTTGACCAACCGCGCGGTGAGTTATGTCTACGAACCCGGCTCGACTTTCAAACTGGTGACCATCTCGGCAGCGCTCGAAGAAAAAGTCACGAATCCCGACGAAGTGTTCGACTGCCAGATGGGCTCGATCGTCTACAACGGCATGCGCATTCGCGACTCGAAGGCGCATGGCTTGCTGCCGGTATGGGGCGTGCTCGCCGAATCGAGCGACGTCGGCGCGATCAAGATTGCCCTGCGCCTGGGGGAAGATCGTTTCTACAAATACATTCGCGCCTATGGCTTTGGACAACAGACGGGAATCGAACTGCCCGGCGAAACCCGCGGCCTGACTAAGCCTCCCAGCCGATGGTCGAAAGTTTCGATTGCCGCGATCTCGATGGGCCAGGAGATCGGCATTTCGCCGATTCAGCTAGCCGGGCTGATCTCGACCTTCGCCAACGACGGCGTGTGGGTGGCTCCCCGTATTGTCACGGGAACCGTGCAGCCCCGAGGCACACCGCAAACGGTTGCCTTTCATCCGGGCGCGTCGCACCGCGTGATCTCTTCTTACACGGCCGCCGAGATGCGTTCGATGATGCAGAAGGTCGTGCTCGAGGGCACCGGCCGCAAGGCCATTCTCGAGGGCTACACGTCGGCGGGAAAAACCGGGACCGCGCAAAAGGTCGATCCGGCCACGGGAGTTTATTCGAAGACCAAATACATCGGATCGTTTGCCGGATTCGCTCCGGTGAACAATCCGCAGATCGTGGTCGCGGTGATTCTAGATTCGGCCGTCGGACTCCACCAGGGCGGTCAGGTGTCAGCCCCCGTATTCCGTCGCATCTCGCAGCAAGTGCTCGAGTATCTGCATGTGCCGCACGATCTGCCTCTGGCCCCGCAGCATCAATTGTTGCTCGCGAAGATGAAAGATAAAGATCTGGAAGAAGGAACTCCCGATCATCCCGGCGAGCCGCTGGAAACCGCGGAAGTGAACAGCGATTCTTCCGATGCGGCACAGCCGCCCAGTGTGGCGCGGGCGCCCTCGTCCGCGAATGCAGGATCCAGCGGCAACGTTGTGCAAGCGGCAATCCACGAGCCGGTCTCGCCAACCTCCACAGGATCGTTGATCCATGAAGATCCGGCAAAACCCCCAGACGTTGGAAGTGCAGCACAAACAAAGTTGCCCTCCACCGGAACCGTGGTGCTGGATTTGGAGCAAGGGGGAATCGAAGTCCCATCGTTCGTAGGCAAGACGGTACGCGGTGCCGTGGAATCCGCTCAGGACATTGGCCTGGAACTGCAAGCCGTAGGCAGCGGCGTTGCCCGCCAGCAGACCCCCGTCGCCGGGACACACGTGGCGGCTGGGGCGCGTGTGACGGTGCAGTTCGGGCGATAGAGTGCAGGGTGCTCAAGGGTTGAACGGATCAGCTAAGCGTATATTTAGGAGAGTTGCAATGTCGCCAAAGTCTCGCAAACACCGGGAATACAGGTTCGAGATAGACGCTTTTACGCCAGCCACCATCCCTATGGCGCGACTCGCTGAGTACGTCTCTGATCTTGCCAAGATATTCGGCAATAACAGAATTGAGGTCGTGCGTACGTGGGATCTTCCCCTCCCCGCGGCCAAGCAGATCAACATCGACTACAAACGCGACGAATAGAGAGAGCTAGTTCTCATCTTCCGGTACGCCTCTTCCGGTTTGACCCGCAGAAAAACCGCGTGATACGGTAGTCAGTCACACCTATCCCAGCAGGCCAGCCACCGCCCGCTGATTGAGGTCTATTTTGTCATCGGTTGAGGCGACGCCCGCCATCCGCAAAACTGCGCTGAACGCTGTCCATCGCCAGATGGGCGCGAAGATGGTGGAGTTCAATGGCTGGGACATGCCGGTAGAGTATCCCGCGTCGTTGGGCGGCGGCATCATTGCCGAGCACATGGCCGTGCGCACCGGCGTAGGCATCTTCGATGTTAGCCACATGGGCGATATTCGCCTGGCTGGACCGCAAGCGCTGGCTGCGGTGCAGCACATTTCCATGAATGACGCGTCGCGGCTGGCCGTGGGGCAGGCTCAATATTCTGCGCTGCTCTATCCCGAAGGAACGTTTGTCGACGACGTGATCGTTCACCGCCTTGGCGCGGACGAGTACTTTCTGGTCATCAATGCCGGGACGCGGGAGAAAGATTTTAGCTGGGTGCGCGACAACACGCGCCAGTTCGACTGTGCGGTCGAAAATCTGTCGGACGACTTTACGCAGATTGCGATCCAGGGGCCGAAGGCCGCGAGTCTTCTGCAGAAGATGACGGATGCCGACTTGAGCGCGGTGAAGTTTTACTGGGTGACGCGCGGTAACGTCTTCTTGGTCCAACAATCGATGCGGCGCTACTTGGGGAACACGCTCATCGCCCGAACCGGGTACACGGCTGAGGATGGATTCGAGATCTATGTTCCTTCCGACGAGGCCACAAGTGCTTGGGTTTGGAACAGAATTCTCGAGGTCGGCAAGGAGTTTGGGGTGGTGCCTTGCGGCCTGGGGGCGCGCAACACGCTGCGCCTTGAAGGCAAGCTGCCGCTCTACGGCCACGAAATTTCCGATACCATTAATGTCTGGGAGGCGGGCCTCGACCGCTTCTGCAAAATGGAAAAACCGGAGTTCGTCGGCCGGGCCGCTCTCGAGAAGGCGAAAGCCGCGGGCGTAAAGCGAACCCTGGTGGGCCTGGAGATGACGGAACGCGGCATCGCCCGCGATGGATACAAAGTGCTCGATGCCAGCAGTCGCGAAATTGGATTCGTGACGAGCGGTTCCCCCGCGCCATTCTTAAAGAAAAACATCGCTTTGGCATATGTGCCGCTGGCGTTGGCCGCGGTAGGCACGGCGGTGAAAGTGGAGATTCGAGGTCAGGGCGTGGGAGCTGTTATTGTGCCGACGCCTTTTTATAAGCGGCAAAAGAAAACTGCATAACCACACAAGTACAGAGGATTTCGCTAGAAGCTAGCAGCTAGGAGCTAGAAGCTTTTATGGCCTACCCGACAGATCGCAAATACACCAAAGAGCATGAATGGATTCAGGTGAACGGAACCTCCGGCACGGTTGGGATCACTGACTACGCGCAGCAGTCGCTAGGGGACATCGTATTCGTAGAAACCCCAAAGGTGGGCACCGAACTCACCGCCGGCAAGACATTCGGCACAGTCGAGTCCGTCAAGGCCGTATCGGACCTGTTCGCTCCCGCATCCGGCAAGGTGACTGAGGTCAATGCGGACCTAGCCACATCGCCCGAGAACGTGAATAAAGATGCGCACGGCTCGTGGATGGTGAAGATCGCCCTGAAAGATCCGAAAGAACTGGATGGCCTGCTCTCGGCCGCCGACTATGAGCAGTTTGTAGCGGAAGAGGCAGGACACTGAGAGAACTGACCTCAGCCATTAGACCTCAGAGCGCAGCCGACCCTTCCTGTGGTCCGACGTTCGAGGTCGGAAACGCGATGCGGAGGAGACTGAGTTTGCACGCTTCCACGCTCCTCCTCATGAGTTTTGCACGCGATTCTAACAAGGCCAGTGCGCCCTCAATCCAAATGACCCCGAGGCACATCTAAAGAATTTCCTATGCGCTATTTACCTAAATCTCCCGCCGACCGCGAAGCCATGCTAAAAGCAATTGGACTGCGCTCGGTCGACGACCTGTTTGCACCGATTCCCGCCGAATACCGCCTGACCCGCGACCTGAACATCCCGCGCCAGATGGCGGAGTCGGAAATTGTCGACTTCTTCCGCCAGCGTTCGCGTGAGAATGGCGACGGCTACACCAGTTTTTTAGGAGCAGGCGCCTATTTCCATTACCGTCCCGTCATTATTGATTCGCTGATTTCGCGGGGCGAGTTTTTGACTGCCTACACGCCTTATCAGGCGGAGATTTCCCAAGGCACGCTGCAATCTATTTTCGAATTCCAGACCATGATTTGCGAGCTGACCGGCATGGAAGTAGCGAACGCCTCCATGTATGACGGTTCCACCGCCGCAGCGGAAGCGGTGATGATGGCGGTTCGCCTGACTGGTCGCCGGTCGGTGGTAGTGGCGCGCAGCCTACATCCTGAGTATCGCGAAGTTCTGGCCACGTACGCGACGCATCAGGGCATGCCGCTGTCGGTCGCAGGTTTCACCGACGATGGCCAGCTGAATCTGACAGAACTCGAGAAGTCGATCACTCCGGAGACCGCATGTGTAATCGTTCAGTCGCCAAATTTCTTCGGCACGATTGAAGACGTAGAGGCGGTTGCCGAAATCGCGCACAAACACGGAGCGATGCTGGTGGTGTCGATAGCGGAAGCCGTCTCGCTTGGAATCGTGCAAGCGCCACGCCAGGCTGATGTCATCGCCATGGAAGCGCAGTCCTTCGGCGTGCCTCTAGGCTTCGGAGGCCCGTACTGCGGGGTCATCGCCACGCGCGAGAAATATGTGCGGCAGATGCCCGGGCGGCTGGTGGGACAGACCGTCGACAAGCAAGGGAAGCGCGGATTCGTCCTGACGCTGGCGACGCGCGAACAGCACATCCGCCGCGAGAAGGCGACCTCGAACATCTGCACCAACCAAGCCCTCGTCGCGCTCATGGTCAACATCTTCATGACGGTGTACGGCAAAGTGGGCTTGAAAGAATTAGCCAAGCAAAATTTGGCGAAGACGGCCTACGCGGCCGCCCAGTTCGCCAAGCACGGCAAGGTTTTGTTCGGCGGCACGCCACGCTTCAATGAGTTTGTGGTGCAGACCAGCGAAGATCCCTATGCGATCAACAGCCGCTTGTTGGGACACAAGATGGTTGGCGGTTTGCCGCTGAAGAAGTTCTATCCCGAATTGGGGAATGCCGCGTTGTGGTGCTGTACCGAGCTAACCACGCGCACCGCCATCGATACCGCCGTGGGACTGGTCGCCGAAAGTGAGCGTTCGGTGCGGTCTGCCAAAGAAGAAGTGGAAGAGGTGGCGCGATGAAGCACATGACCCGCAAGGCAACGCGTCACGTCAACCAGAACGAGGGCTTGATCTTCGAGAAGTCGTCGGCAGGCAAGGCCGCCTGGAAATTGCCGCCGCTTGACGTGCCAGAAGTGGATACCGCCAAGCTCCTTGGCGCGGCCGAAAGAAAAGATCTCGGCAACATGCCCGAAGTGAGCGAGATCGAGATTATCCGCCATTTCACGCGGCTTTCCACATGGAATTACGCTATCGATCTTGGCATGTATCCGTTGGGCTCCTGCACGATGAAATACAACCCCCGGGTGAACGAGGCCGTGGCGCGCGTGGAGGGAATCGCGAACGGGCATCCCTATCAGCCAGAAAAGATTTCCCAAGGCGCGCTGCACATCATAAAAACGCTGAGCGAGCAACTGATCGAGATTACCGGGATGGATGCGATCACGCTGCAGCCCGCCGCCGGCGCCCATGGCGAGATGACGGGCGTGCTGATGGTTCGCGCGTATCACCAGTCCAAGGGCAATGCGCGAAAGAAGATCCTGATTCCCGATTCCGCGCACGGAACCAATCCGGCCACGGCCGCGATGGTGAACTATGCGGTCGAGAATCTGAAGTCGGACTCGCGAGGCATGGTCGACATCGCGGCGCTGGCAGCCCAGATGAATGAAGATGTCGCCGCGCTCATGCTGACGAATCCCAACACGCTGGGCGTCTTCGAGCAGGACATCCACAAGATTGCCGACATCCTGCATGCCAAAGGCGGTCTGCTGTACATGGACGGCGCCAACATGAACGCGCTGGTTGGCAAGGTGCGTCCCGGCGACTTCGGCGTCGACGTCATGCACCTCAATCTGCACAAGACCTTCTCGACGCCACACGGCGGTGGTGGTCCCGGCTCAGGCCCGGTGGCTATCAAGAAAGGGCTTGAACCTTTCTTGCCCACGCCCGTGGTGATCACGAACTCGGATGGCACACTGGGTTTCGAGTACAATCGTCCGCAATCCGTGGGGCGCGTACGCGCCTTCTACGGCAACTTTGGAATGTTTGTGCGCGCGCTGGCTTACATTCAGGCGAACGGCCCGGATGGCCTGCGGCAAACCACCGAAGACGCGGTGCTCAATGCCAATTACATTCGCAAAGGCCTCGAAGGCACCTACGATCTCCCCTATTCCACGCCGACGATGCACGAGGTGGTCTTCAGCGACAAGTTGCAGTTGAAAAAAGGCGAGCGCACCATGGACATCGCCAAGCGGCTGATTGATTACGGATTCCATCCGTATACGACGGCGTTTCCACTGATCGTGCCTGGCGCGCTCATGATCGAGCCGACCGAGAGCGAATCGAAAGAAGAGATGGACCTGTTTATCGAGGCGATGAAGTCAATCGCGGAAGAAGTCGAAGAAGATCCGCAGACCGTGCTCAATGCCCCGCACTCCACCCGGGTTTCGCGGCTGGATGAGACCGCCGCGGCCAGGAAGCCCGTCTTGCGCTGGCAGCCGGCCAGTTAATTTGACTGGTGATTGTGAGTTGCCGATTGAAGGTCGGTATATCCCAGGCGCTCGATACCCACCACTAAGCGCTGGGAATCTCTTCTGCTTTTGCCGGGGCGCAGCCGCCGACACGCTGCGGTTCCTAGCTTTTTCTCGACGTCACCGCGAAAAACGCGGCGGCCTCCTGTTCCACGTTCTTACTGCCACAATGCGGGCACTTCGGATTTTCTTTATCGTGCTCGTTCAAAGTAAGAACGGTTTCGAAGGGCTTATGACAATCGAGGCAAATGTAATCGTAAACGGGCATGGGGGACCTCCCGTGGGGAATTTTTGAGGTGTTGAGAGAATTGTAGCTCCGCTGGGGATCGTTGATTGCTGATTTTTTGATTGCTGATTGAAAACCATCAGGTACGAGGCTTGACTTTGAACTCGATGGGTTTCTTTCAACCATCAGGAAATCAGCAATCAACGATTTTTCCCATGTGTCATTTCGCGCTGATATCTACCGATGCGCGGGTAGTTTCCCAGTCCATGCGCAAAGTGCAGCCATTTCTAGACTTGTCGTAGGCTATGGTGAAGTTCTCCACCGGCGCGGGCAGCTTCGAGACTTTCATATCCACGCGCGCCAGTTCGTCGCTCTCATACTTGTACGGGATGCCCCATTCGCCGGTTTTCTTGTTGATGATGAGCGTCCACTTGTCGGCGGTGGGGACGGTGAAGATCGTGTAACTGCCGGCCGGCACGGTCGTGCCGCCAACAACTACATCGCTGCTGGCGACGAACGTGGTCGCTTCGTTCGCCCCAGTGCGCCAGACTTGGCCGAATGGCACAAGGTCGCCGTAAATCTTTCGTTCCTTCATGCGGGGGCTGGAATAGTCCGTCTTGATGGTCTTGCCTCCGCCAAGATCGCAGGTCGCGGAAGCGGCTGGACTGGGTTTGCTCTTCTGGCAGGCAGCGAAGACAGTGAGGGTGAAAATCATGCCAATGACAAAGGCAATTCGTTTCTGCATAGTCTCTCCTTTCAGTAGCTGATAGTACTAAGAGCTTTTGACGTGTGAGTTGGATTTATGTCAGCGGGCCCATTATGCTCCACGCACGGGCACGGTTACAATCTTGCCATGCCGGTATTCGACGAAAAGCAGGAAGAACTGGAACACTACGAGACCATGATGGGCGTGCCTCGCGGGCGGCTTGCCGTCACCATGGACGCGATCACCGACGCCATGGCGTTGGTCGGTCAGCACGGTGTCTATTGCCAGAGCCAGCGCTGGCCCGGTAAACCCGTTATGGACATTCAGATCATTATGAAGAGCCTGACCGACGCGAAGGAGCTGATCCAAAGCGTGATGGAAGAGCTGAAAAAAAATCCGTAGTCCATTTCACCACAGAGTCACAGAGGCACAGAGCAACGCAACTCAAGAGTCTCTGTGTCTCTGTGGTGGATTTGTTTTGTGATTAAGGTTTCACCGTCACCATCACCACGCCATGCGACGCGACCGCCGCCGAGAATTTGCTCGTTAAAATTCCCAGATTCTTGTGCTGCCACAAGTCGCGCACGGAAGCGCTGATGGCATTGGGATAACCGAGATCCTCCCAGGCCACGAAGATTTGCTGGTCGGCGCCGCTTCGGTTCAGCAGCACGACAGCCCGGCTCCCGTCTTTTAACCGCTTCGCCCAAACTTCGAGGTCGCCGTTCTTAGCGACGCGCTCGCCCTGGCGTCCCAGCGCGTCCTGATCCACGGCAATCACTTCTTTATTAGTCAGGATGTCGTGAATTTCCGGCCGCATATTGCGCAGGTCGTTCCCTGCAATCAGCGGCGCCGCCAGGATTGCCCACAAACTGAAATGCGAGCGGTACTCCTCGTCCGTCATTCCGCCATTGCCGACTTCTAGCATGTCAGGATCGTTCCAGTGGCCGGGACCGGCGTACGAATACAGGCCTGCTTCCTGATCGAGAATCGCCAGCACACCGTTGGAACAGCAACTGCCGTCCTTCCATTTCTCCTGGCCTCCCCAGCGGTCGCTGATGTCGCCGGTAGTCCGCCACAGATTCCCGCCGACTTCTTTGCCCCAGAGCCACGGCTTGGCTGTGCCCCATTCGCAGATGCTGAGCACGATGGGGCGCCCGGAAGCATCGAGAGCGGCGCGAATGTTGGCGTACGATGCCTTCGCATCCTGCGTGGTCGTATTGCACCAGTCGTACTTCAGATAGTCGACGCCCCACGCTGCGTACTGGATGGCATCCTGATACTCATGTCCCAAGCCGCCGGGTCGCCCTGCGCAGGTCTTCGATCCCGCGTCGGAATAGACGCCGAATTTCAGCCCGAGCGAATGAATATAATCTCCCACCGGTTTCATGCCATGCGGAAAGCGCTGCGGGTCGACGACGATGTTGCCGCTGGCGTCGCGGCTCACCTGCCAGCAGTCGTCAATGTTGACGTAGACGTATCCGGCATCTTTCATGCCCGATTTCACCATGGCGTCGGCCATCCCCTTGATGAGATCCTCGCTGACATTGCAGGCGAATTTGTTCCACGAGTTCCATCCCATGGGCGGCGTCGGCGCGACGTTGGCCGAGGGCGAAGTTTTCTCTTGCGCAACCAAAGCGGTAACGAGAAGCAGCATGCAGAGGAACAAGAAAATGGTAGAAACGGCGCGGCTCGTTTTCATGCAGACGTTTTACCAGAAGCGCCTGCAGATTGGTACCGAAAGTTAAGCATACGAGACGCTCCGCGCACATTTACAATGCCGCGTTGGTCATCTCGCGCTTCAGGTTGCACCCGACGGAGGAGTTTCATGCGCAATCTTTGCAGTTTCATTCCTCGCACTCTGATGATGGTCGCGTTCATGAGTAGTATTCCTGCGGTGACGGCCAGTCCGGCCTGGGCGCAGGGTGCAACAGCGCCCATCGGAATCTTCGAGGGTCACAGCGACGTAGGCATAGTGTTGCACCCAGGCTCCGTCGACTACGACCTTTCCAAGAAGACGTACACGATCAGCGGCAGTGGCGAAAATATGTGGTTTGCGGCGGATGCCTTTCAATTCGTCTGGAAAAAAGTTTCAGGAGATGTGACCTTGACGGCCGATATCTCTTTCCTGACCACCACCGGAAATGAGCACAAGAAAGCGGCGTTGATGCTACGGCAAAGTCTGGACGCGGATTCGGTGTATGCGGACGTGGCCCTGCATGCGAGCGGGCTGACCTCGCTGCAATTCCGCGATGAGAAAGGCGCGATCACCCGTGAGATTCAATCGAACATCTCGGCCCCCAAGCGCCTGCGTATCGCCAAGCGCGGCGATTACGTCTACATGTCCCTGGCAGCGGACGGCGAACCTCAGGCGGCCGGCGGATGGTTGCGCATTCCGCTGCAAGGCGAGTTCTATGTCGGGCTCGGCGTGTGTTCGCATGACAAGGACGTGGTGGAAAAGGCGGCCTTCTCCAACGTCGAATTAAAGCAGCCTGCGCCCGCCGCGGCGGGCAAGCCCACGCTCTACAGCACGCTCGAAACGGTCGTGATCGCCTCTGCTGACCGCCGCGTCGTCTATCTCGCCCCCGGACGCTTCGAAGCTCCCAACTGGACGCGTGAAGGCAGCGCGTTTCTTTTCAATCGCGATGGTCACATCGAGCGCCTCGCGGCTGGCAGCGACAAGCCCACAACGATTGATACGGGTTTCGCGACCCGCTGCAACAACGATCACGGCATTTCGCCCGATGCTACGCAGATTGCCATCAGCGACAACTCCCAGCGCGACCACAATTCGCTCGTCTATATCGTCCCCATCGCAGGTGGCACGCCCCGCCGCATCACGCAGAACTCTCCGTCGTACTGGCATGGCTGGTCGCCTGACGGCAAGACGCTCGCCTTTGTCGGCCAGCGTAACGGCGACTTTGATATTTACGCGATCCCGGCGGCGGGCGGCGACGAGACGCGGTTAACCACTGCCAAGGGATTGGATGACGGCCCCGAATACTCACCCGACGGAAAGTACATCTACTTCAACTCCGAGCGCACCGGCCACATGCAGATCTGGCGCATGAGCCCGATGGCAGCGAGCAGGAACAAGTCTTCTCCGACGACCTCAACAACTGGTTCCCGCACATTTCTCCAGACGGCCAGTGGATGGTGTTCCTCACCTACGGAGCGGACGTGACCGGCCATCCTGAAAATAAAGACGTGACGCTGCGCCTGATGTCACTCGCGGATAAGAAGATTACAGTGTTGGCCAAATTATTCGGCGGACAGGGCACAATCAACGTTCCCTCATGGTCGCCCGACAGCAAGCAAGTGGCGTTCGTGAGCTATTTGCTGATTCCGGCTGAGAATACAGCAGAGACGCCCACGGGGACCATCGTCATCTATCGGCAACGTGGTGCGAGCGTCGGGGTGTTGCATTACGCTCAAGGGGAACATCCAACCATTTCCTGTGATGGCACGAACATCGCGAAAATGGCAGAGAACCGGAAAGCAATGGTTTCTGCGACGGCGGAACCCATATCTGCCTCGCGAGAGGAAAGCAGTATCCAGGTGAGTTGAACGCAGACAGCCACGAGTTCTCGGTGAACGTTAGGTCAAACGACACGACTTATCTCCGATTAGAGAGTCATTTCGGGCACATCCATTTTGTCCTGAGTGAAGTATCAACGGAGATAGGCTCCGCTGAAACGGAGGAGATGCGGTCCACAAAGGATAGCGACTCATACACAACTGTTCTCGCAACGAATCGAAAAACGCAACCCCCTCAATAAGCGGAGGTGCCCTTACCGGTTCGTGGGCGAGGCTACCGCCCGACTCGCTCGTTGAAGAAGTTCGCCATCAATTCCAGCGCCTCTTTGGTCTCCGGCAACTGGAAGTGATACCAGAAGGCGTGCGGCAGCGCTTCGAACACAACCAGGTGCGCATCAACCCCCGCCCGCAGCAGCGCGCGATGCAACGTGGTCGTATCGCTCAACAGAATATCGCGCGTGCTGGTGACGAGGAGGCTGGGCGGCATGCCGTGCAGATCGGCGAATAGCGGCGACAGCGCAGGATCTTTACGATCCGTCTTGCCGACATATTGATCGTCGGGCAGATGATTGGGATCGATCGGCTGCATCTCGCCGGGAAAGCCATTCAGGGTGAACAGTTGCCGGGAGTCGCCCACGCGGCTGAAGTCGCCGAGGCCGGAGAAAATACCCAGCGCCGCCGGAAGCGGCAGACCTAATTGTTTGAGACGAATTGCTACTTCCGCAGTCAGGATTGCCCCCGCCGATGTTCCGAAGATTCCAATGCTTCCCGGCTTGTAGGTCTTGAGAAGTTCCTTGTAGACGGCGACCACATCATCCACCGCGGCGGGGAAGGGATTCTCCGGCGCGAGACGGTAATACACCGACACAACTTTCGTCTTTGCCAGGTTCGCGATTGGAATGCCTTCGATCAAAGAGCCCGAGTCGGAATTGAATCCACCACCATGCAGGTTGATCAGCACGCGGTCGCGCTTGGCCTCGGGGGTAGTGAGCGGCGTGATAATGTCGGTGCGAACGCCCGCGGTTGTTGTCTCCTCGACGTTGGCGGGATAATACCTGCGCGCTTCTCCGGTGCCGAACTTCCGCCATTCATCGGTCCGCGCGCGCCGCTCCGCCAGCGTCTGCGATCCACCCTTCTCCTGCGTAAGCGATGCCAGCCAATGCTGGGCCTCCGGACTGATGGTCGAGGGCATTGGAACGGCCCGTGTGATGTGAGCGGTGCCGTCAGCATCGAAGGTGGCGGAGTCCTGCGGCGGAGTTGCGTTCGATTGCGCGGCCAGAGACTGGGAGAGCACGCATGCGGCGATGAGGGGCAGCACTGTGATTTTCATCGTGACCTTTGTATCAGAGGGGCGGGCAGAAGCGAAAACGAACCACAGAGGGCACAGTGAGCACAGAAGGTTTTCAATCCCTCTGTGATTCTCTGTGCCCACTGTGGTTCAGATTTTTATTCAGCTTGTAGATTCTAAGCCAGCGTGTACTTTCCCCGCTCGATCATCTTCTGTGCGATCTGCTGGCGCAGTTCGACGGTGTTGAACGGTTCGTATTTGGCTAGGCGGCGCAGGATCGCAAGCTGCGTGCGCAGCATATCGCCATCGGCAACCGCTGCAATCACCTTCCGCGCAGCAGACTCTACTTTCTCCATCGCCTGCGACAGATACACCCGCGTCATCGCAATCGGCAATGCCACGCCGTCTTCTCCCTTAGTCTGCGCAATCTTCTGCGCCCGCAGCACAGCTGACTCCATGGCGTAAGTTTCAATGGTCATGTCGGCGATCGCGCCCATGATCTCCTGCTGATCCTGGATCGCCTGCATATATTTCTGCGTGGCCGCGCCCGCCGCGAACAGTCCCAGCTTCTTGGCTTGCGCCACCAATTTCCGTTCTTCCGGCAGCGCGCCTTCCAGTTCTTCGGCCATCGACGGACCCGAGAGGACTTCGTCCATCAGTTTCTTGATCGCCGGCATCAGCGGTAACTGACCTGTCATCGCGCGCTTCAGTAGAAAGCCCGTAATGATCAAACGATTTATCTCGTTGGTTCCTTCGAAGATGCGATTGATGCGGGCGTCGCGATACGCCCGCTCAGCGGGATACTCCTCGACAAATCCGTAGCCCGCGTAAATCTGCACCGTCTCATCGACCACGTAGTCGATCATCTCCGAGCCCCA
>Ga0187872_10003171_pt1 | contig 13553 bp, 10 predicted proteins | sample June2016WEW_16_4_FD_132973 | JGI IMG/M metagenome (GOLD analysis project Ga0187872, IMG submission 132973) | Peatland microbial communities from SPRUCE experiment site at the Marcell Experimental Forest, Minnesota, USA - June2016WEW_16_40 | ecosystem: Environmental > Terrestrial > Soil >...
CGCGTCCGCCGCAACCACGGACGGCTTCCTTCAAGTCGCTGTATCGAAAGCGCGCCGGAGCAGCGTGCCCTTACATCATTTTTCTGTTCATGCGCGCTTCCGATACAGCACTAGGACTTCTGGCCCGGAATAACTTCCGGTTAGCCCGTAATTCAGGAGCAAATCCGGACAGATCATATGTACGACATGGCGACAAACGGTCAATGATGGTTCGTAAACGCTGTGCCGTCACGGATGTTGTGGCCACGGATTTACGGATCGAAAGCGCCGGAGTCCACATCCCGCAGAAACTGCACGATCCCCTCCATATAAACTTTCTGATCGTCGTAGATCGCTAGGTGGCTGCCGCCCGGGCAGTAGAGATAACGTCCGTTCTGCACATCTTTCGCGATCTTTTCCATCTGCGCAGGCTCCATTGAAGGCCAGTTGTGCGCTTGGAAACTGGTGCGGCCGAGTACTATCGCTCGCTGTGGAGGGGCTCGGGAAAATGGAGGCTGGCTGCGCGTTTCCGCTGGGCTGGGCGACGAGCTGGAGTCCGGCAGAAATTGGAGGCTGCAGAAGATGGGAAGAATGGAGGCGAGTTGGAATTTGGCCCGGCAGAGCCTGGCGCTTTTGGCTTCCGACAAGGAATTGATTTTGTTGCCACTGACCTCGGCGCTGATTACGACGCTGACGCTGGCGCTGCTGTGCGGATGGTACGCGGCCGCGTACTGGCCGGAACTTCGCGCGCTCCCGCCGCATAGCTCGGCGGGCCTCCCGCATCGGGGCTTCCTGTATGTGCTGCTGTTCCTGTTCTACACGATCGGCTATTTTGTGATGACGTTTTGCAACGTGGCGCTGGTGGCGGTGGCGAACAACCGCATGGGCGGAGGCTCCTGGAGAATGCACCAGGGGCTGGCACTGGCATGGCAGCGGCGGTTTACGATTTTGCAATGGGCGATTCTGGCGGCGACGGTCGGGATCGTGCTGGAGATGATCTCCGAGCGCGTGGGATTCCTCGGGAAGCTTTTGACCAGGCTGGTGGGATTGGCCTGGGGGCTGGCGACGTACTTCATCGTGCCGGTGCTGGCGTTCGATAACTTGTCTCCGATCGAGGCCGTGCGAAGGTCAGCGCAACTGTTTCGCAAGACCTGGGGCGAAAACGTGGTGGCCGGCGTGAGCACCGCTCTGATTTTTATGATTCCCTTCTCGTTCGGACTCTGCCTGTGGTTTGCGGCGCGGAACTCCGAGTCGCTCTCTCCGGTGGCCCTCATGGCGATAGGTGCCGTGCTGCTGGTCTATCTTCACGTGGTCATCGCGGTGATGTCGGCGACGACGTTGATTTACAAAGTGGCGCTGTACAACTACGCGCTCGGCGGAAGGCTCCACGGAGGCTTTTCCGAAGAGCAGTTCCGGTCCAGCTGGGTGCCGAAGAGCTAGTTGGTGCGCGGTGGCTGTCCCACCAAGGTAATACGCTTAAGTCCGAGGCGCTGGATTGTTCAACATGGCTGAGAACCGGCAACACGGTCGGAAAAAGCCACCTCTTCTCATGTTCGCTCTCGCATTCTTGTTCTATGAATCAATATTCTGTTTGGGTTCAGCCCCTTGTATCTACTGCCGAGAAGTATAGTTGCGAGCTGTGGTCGGTTCTGCATATTGAGTACCGCGCGCTCCTCAGCATCGCGGGTCAGGAGTCTATGTTTTGTCTTAACAACATGGACGTTGGCTGACAGGAAGTTGTCCAGAAACGGGGTTCGAGGAGATCGAGGCGTGAGCGCCACTCGGAAGCTCTGCGTTTCCCCCAACCCGACCTCTGGACAATTAAGCGTGCTGCGGCGCTTTCAGGCGCTCGCAACGGATCGTTTCCGGATGCGCCGTAACACGGCCGGAACCGATCGCGATCGCAATCTCAGAACTCCAGGCGCAGTTGAAACGCGATCATCCGCGGTGTGCTGTCACCGCCCAAACCGACGCCGAGCAGGCCGGTCGGAGGAGAGGTGGTGGAAGTCAGCGCTCCAAACCCGGTCTGGGTAGTAGGCTTCCCCGGGATGCCGGCGAGGACCATGCTCGGGAGTGCGAAATTCGGATGGTTGAATACGTTGAAGAACTGGACATCGAAGCGCAGCTTCAGCTGCTCGGTCAAGGGAAACAATTTCGTAAGGTAGAAATCGCTCCACGCAAAATCGGGGCCGCGCAGCGCGTTGCGCCCGAGATTCCCGAACTGGCAATTCGCGGGGCTGTCGCCTCCGTAACATGCGCCAGTGCTCGGATCAACGGTCGAGACAAAAGCATCGGGATTGAGCCACTGAACCGTGCCCGCTTGCGTGACGCCCGGAATGGGATTGTGTTCGTAGAGCGGCATGCCGGTAACCACGCTTGCGAATTGCGGCCCGCTGCCGTTCACGATGCCGTCTCCATTTGCTGAATAAGGTGTGCTCAGAACGGAGAACGGGATCCCGCTGTGCCAGAACACGGTTCCCGAAACTTGCCAACCATTCAGCGCGCCGCTAAGAACCCGGCTTTGGACCTTGATTGGCAATTGATAGACATATTGCGCGTTGAGATTGTTCCGAATGTCGTAGTCGCAAGGACCGTAATCGCGCGCCAGATTTCCCGGCAGGGGCGAGAGAATTCCTCCCGCGGAGAATTGCAAGAATCCGCCGTTTGAGACCGTATCCATGCAGCGGCTCCAGGTGTAATTGATCTGCCCCATCAGGCCGTGGCCCATGCGTTTCATCGCGGTCATCTGCAATCCGTTGTAGTGGCTGTCCGCGCCGGTGGAAAATTGCGTCACGGCCCCGAAGCGGGGATCGGTGGACTGCGCGTAGGGAAACGGAGCGAAGCAGCCGTCGCAGACGGTCTGGTAGCCGTTCACTTGCGTGAGGTACGGCTGGTTCACAGCGCGCGTGCCGACGTATTGCGCCCGGATGCTTCCCGTGGCTCCCAACTGATGCTCCAGCCCGAGACTCCACTCCATGAAGTAGGGCGCGTGAAGCTTGCCATCGGGCACGGCCGTGATAGCGACCGGAGGAAGGCAACTTGGGGGACTCGCTTGCGCGGACGCGCAGGAAAGCTGCCCCAGCGGAAATTCCGAACTGAAAGTTTGATTGGCGGCTGCGACTGCGTCAATAGCGCTATTGGGCACTCCTGGTGCGATGGCTGTGCCGCCAACGGTCCCAAGAAGCCCGCCTTGGAAAGTTTTGACGTAGGGCGGGTTCGTGCCAACTACATCGGCGATGCTGCCGGGCAGAATATCGCTGAAAACTCCAAAGCCGGCGCGCAACACGGTTTTGGATTCAAATTGCCACGCGATTGCCGTTCGCGGCTGAAGGATCGCGATGGGCGTGGAGGAAAACACGTTGCCGAGGCCGGTCTGGATGGCGGCGTTCAACGGCTGATTCACATCGTGCGAGATGGAATCGAAAGAGCCACGAAGGCGCGCAATTCCCCCGTGAGGATTGAATGGGTTGGAATTGAATGTGTCGCGAAGGCCGAACGTCCACGTCAGCTTCCTGGTGATTTTCCATGTGTCTTGCGCGTACAGGTCGAGGTTCAGGAAGTTGAAAGGCTCGTTGGGCGACGTGGCAAAGGTCTCTGTCGTGGTGGACGCGACTCCGTAAATGTATTGCGGCAGGGTGGTGTACGTGACGGTCGGGACCGATCCCTCTCCGAAGTCGAAGTCATTCAGGCGAAAAATCCGCGTGTTGGTTCCGAAGCGCAACTCGTGCGCCCCGATGCTCCAGGCGAGATTGTCGTTGATGAAAAACCGCGCCGCGCGCCGCCCCTGCACCCATGTGTTGTCCAGGCCGCCGACCGTGGTGAAGGGCGCGTTCGCTCCGCTGCCTTGCAAGACAATTGGGAATGCCGCGAGCGTCTTCTGAAAATCACTGGGTCCGAACAAACTTCCATACCAGGAAAATGCTGGATTGAAGTAGTTCACAAGATTCTGCGAAAAGACGTGCGTATATCCCGCCGCAAACGAGTAGAGGGGCTGAGGGGAAAGAGCGTTGAACAAAGGATTGATGGGGTCGGTGTAGGCAGCCTGGAGGCCCGCGTCCGTCTGAAAGCGAAACCAGGTGGTGTTGTTCCGATCGAGATTGTAATCGATTCGAACCGTCTGCACCTGTTCATGATCGTCGCTTGAATGAGAGACGCTCTGGCGATTCGCGCAACCGTTTCCATCATTCGCGATTGCCGGCGCACTTCCGCCAACATCGAACGGGCAACCGAGCACCGCGAGAGGTGTTCCGCTGGTATTTCCGTAGAGCGAAAACATCTTTTGATAGAACGGCACGGACTGCGGCGACGGTTGATAGACCGACCCTGTGACGGAATCGATGCCACCCAGGGGAAGTTGCTGCAAGACGTAACTCTGGAACGCCGGAGTCGGGACGGTGGCGGCCGTCACGATGGGAAGCGCGATCCGCACCCACTCGCTGTCGAAGAAAAAGAACAGCTTGTTGCGAAGGATCGGGCCGCCCAGGCTGCCGCCGAAGTCGTTCACCGTCGAGCGCGGCTTGTGATTTCCTGGCGTGGCGTTTGTGAAGTAGTCGGCGGCGTCGAAGCGCGAGCCGTTCCACAGCTCGTAGAGGTTTCCGTGAAACTGGTTCGAGCCCGACTTCGTAACGTAGTCGACCTGAGACGCTCCATACCGCCCCTGGTCGACGGAATACGAAAGCGTGTTGACCGTCACTTCCGATATCGAATTGAGTCCAAGGACGAGGTTCGTCGAGAGCCCGCTGTTCAGATTGGTCAGCGGATCGTTTGTTTCCAATCCATCCACAATGTAGCCGTTCGAGAGAGCGGGCAGCCCATTGAACTCCACGTTGCCATACCCGTTCGTGCCGCCGACGAAGTCATTGCTACTGCCTGCCGTATTGACGAGCGCGCCTGCGGTAAACTGAAGAGGGTAGGTCAAATCGCCGCCTGGATTGGGAAGGTTTTCCAGCGCCGGGGCATTAAGAGTCGTAGACGTATTCGCGTTCTCGGGGTTCAGAATCGCAGCTTCGCTTCTTACCTCGATACTCTCGGTTATTTGGGCTACCTTGAGAATGAAATCGGCTGTTTGAATCTGGCCCAGGCCGGCGGATACCGCGTCGTTCTGCTGCTGCTTGAAGCCCTCCGCTGTCACGTTTACCGCGTACGTGCCGGGCTTCAGTTGCGGGAAGTTGAACCGGCCCGAATCGTCGGTTGTGGCGCTTCGCTCGAGTCCGCTCGCGCGATCGGTGATCGTTACCGTGGCGTTCGGCACCGCCGCGCCGCTTGCGTCGTTCACCTGGCCGACGATTGCGCTGGTGGTCTCTCCCTGCGCCAAAGTCTCCGCTGGGAAAAAAATGAGGCAAAAGGTTGCAAAGGTCAGTCCGTAAATCGCGATTCGCGCCATGGTTCGTGTCCCGAATTCCACGCTCCGGAGGTCAGGGCGGCCTTGAGAATTCCAGGTCTCCTTGAAGTCCATTCGCATTCACCGGCAGCGCTGAATGATATTAACCGGAGTTAAGTATAAAAGTAAACGCAGATAAACAGATTCATGCGGAAACTAACTACAATGGCTTCCGCCAGCCTTAGTGCTGTACATACCGGCCTCCGGCAAGTGCTAGTGTGAATTCTTGGCGGTTTGTCGGCTACTCGGAAACAATCCTGAAGTCGCATTGGCTGCGGTTGTAAGTCGGTTTGAGTGGGTAGCCTAATTGCGGCTAGCCTCACATGAACATATAATCTCGGCAATGCTGAGCTACTCCCGCGGGCCGGACAGCCCGCTTTTCGAAAAGACAATCGACGAAGCGTTTTTGGACACGGTCAACCGTCTGCCTCAGCATGAGGCGCTAGTCTCCCTGCACCAGAATGTCCGGCTTACATTTCTTGAGTTACACCGGCATGTTCAAAAGACCGTGCGCGGTCTCGCTGGATTGGGCCTTAGACCTGGTGACCGCGTCGGCATTTGGTCCACCAACTGCGTCGAGTGGGTGTTGCTTCAGCTTGCCTGCGCGCGCTACGGGCTAGTCCTAGTGAACGTGAACCCGGCGTACCGCTCGCACGAGTTGGCGTTCGTCCTGCGGAAGTCGCGCATGAGGGCGTTATTCATGGACGCGAAGAACGCGCGAGCCAACTACCCGCAGATCCTCGAGGAGGCCTGTGCCGGACAGTCCCTCCCGCTACAGCACGTCATCTATCTTGGTGAGGACTCCTGGAACCGCATGATGGCCGGCGGCAGGGATGTCCCCGCCGCAGTGCCTTCCAGCCGCGACATCGTGAATATCCAGTACACTTCCGGGACCACAGGATCGCCTAAGGGCGTGCTGCTCAGCCATCGCAACATCCTTAACAACGGCCTGTTGATTGGGCGGCAGCTCAAGTTTACGGAGCGCGACCGGATCTGCGTGCCTGTCCCGATGTATCACTGTTTCGGATGCGTGATCGGCACTATGGTAGCGCTAACCAGAGGTGCTGTGATGATCCTGCCTGCCCCGCAGTTCGATGCCCTAGCCACGCTTGAGGCCATCGCGGTCGAGCGCGCCACAGCTGTGTATGGCGTCCCCACCATGTTCATTGCGGAGTTGGAGCACCCTGAGTTCTCACGGTTCGATCTCAGCTCCCTGCGCACCGGTATCATGGCCGGCGCTCCCTGCCCGATCGAGGTCATGCGGCGCGTCGTCGATCAGATGCACTGCCGCGAGATGACGATTGCCTATGGCCAAACCGAAAGCTCCCCTGTCATCACCATGTCCAGCCTCGACGACCCGCTCGAGATGCGTGTCTCCACCGTGGGCAAGGCCATGCCCCAGACTGAAGTCAAAATCGTCTCGCCCCACACCGGCCAGACCTTGCCCGTTGGTGAGCAGGGTGAACTGTGCACGCGGGGCTATCTGGTGATGAACGGGTACGACGACGAGCCGGAGGCCACCCGCAACGCCATCGACCCGGAAGGCTGGCTGCACACAGGCGATCTCGCCGCGATGCGGTCTGACGATTGTTTCCGGATCACCGGTCGCGCCAAGGACATGATCATCCGTGCCGGCGAAAATGTTTATCCCCGCGAAGTCGAGGAGTTCCTTTACACCCACCCGAAGATCGTCGAGGTCCAAGTAGTTGGCCTACCGGATATTAGGCTCGGGGAGACACTCTGCGCTTGGATTCGTCTGAAGACCGCCGAAACCATCACCGAAGATGAAATCCGCGAGTTCTGTCGCGGCAAGATCGCCTACTTCAAGATCCCGCAATACATTCGCTTCGTCGACTCCTTCCCCACGACCGTCACCGGCAAAGTCCAGAAATATAAGATACGTGAGTTCGAGATTCGGGAGCTCGGGCTCGAGCGAGCCGCCGGAATGGAAACTGCGTAGCGAAACCACTCAAAAACCCGGCTGGAGCATTGCTTACTGACGGGGGCGGGTGTACGTTATCGGTCGCCCGGGAAGTCAAAATGGAAATCCCGGCTCACTAGACACCGGGCCTCGGCGCAACAGTATCTCGCCCCCATTCGCCGAGCCGGGAACCACAAAAAGGAGACTGTCCATGCCGGCATTTTCAGGCTCTTTCTCGGGAACTATCCGCACCCAAAGCGCCGTCTCGGTCCCAGACCAACCCAATCATTCTCTCAGTGTCTCTGAAGTCGCTGGCACGCAGAGCACCACCGACCCCAAGTGGAACAACTCCCCGATCCACTACTGGGCGACTATAGACGTCGTTGGCACTCGGGGTATTCAGCGAGGCTATTTCGTGAACGACCACGGCTCAGCCGGCATCGACCGCGGCACTTTCGAGGGAAACGTCTCTGTCGTCGACGGACAACACGTCGTCGAGGGCAAGTGGCAATACGCCGGCGGCGAGGGCAGTTTCTCCGGCATCACCGGCGGCGGCACATTCAAGACGAAGCTCACCTCGCCCACGGCTGTCGAAACCACCTGGGAGGGTGCCTACGAACTGGCCGCTGCCCGGGCCCAGGCCGTTTAACGCAGGCGAATTGCTCTCCGTCGCGCGAGGTCGGCGCTCCAAGCTCCGGCCCCGCCGCGTTCCTGAATTTGTAGGGGCGGGGCCGCCCGCCTTTCTCTTCCAGCCTCCAGGCATTTTACGCACCTTCGGCGGCTAGCTCGTCCAGCAGGGTCGCCGCCTTGGTCAAGTTGTCAACCCCGAAGACCAGCAGCCCCAGCGTCGAGCCTGACTCCAGTCCGCAGTAGCTGTAGTCAATATTGATCTGCTTTTCGCCCAACCGCGATGCTGCACGGCCCAACTCACCCGGACGATGCGCCAGCCTGACTACGGCGACCTCCGTCTCCTCGAAGATCATGTGCAGGCTGCCCAGCACCGCCATGGCGCTGGCCATATCATCCGCCAGGAATCGGACCAGGCTCTCGCCCTCCTCTACATACGATTGAAAAGCCAGGATGTTCACTCCACGCTCCCCCAGAGCGAGGAAGCACTTTCCCAGGGCGCCCGGTTTGTCTTCGATCGTTACTGTAAATTCCTTCGCCTTCGGCATGTGACTTGACTCCCTTCCTTTCCAGGACACCGACAACCGGCATCGCGGTCTCTATCAGACGAGTCGAATAAACAGGTCGGAATTTCTCTTTGAAAACGGTGAGGATTCTATCCCACACTTCGGTCTTTGCAAGGGTGGTTGCTTCTCGATGCAAGATGAGAGTAGGCGGATGTGCCCGCAAGTCCATTCGAAACGTCTTATCCTGCGCATGAGAATTTAGTAAGGATTTCCAGTGCTCCATAGCAGTTCTCAGCCGAGAGCCATTCCTGAACACCGCCCCGCTATTCCGTCTCTAACTCCCGGATGGTCGGCAATCCGGAAGTTAACCGGTTGTTTCCGGGTACGCCGTAATACGTCCGGAATCCCACGGTATGCGAATTCCAGTCTGGCGGTTAGGATTAGGGGACATGCTCAGTGCCTCTGTTCGAAATGGCTTGCCGAACACCAGTCAAACCTTCCTCTTTTCCGGCTGGCTGACATTGTTCGTTGATCTGGCAACGCATGCCGGTTACACAGTTTTGGGATTGCCCCTTAAATGACCCTCGCAAGCCGGTTATTGGGCCGCCTTTGGAGCCTTTCCGCTCCGATCACTCGCGACATCGCAGTCGAGCCGCTCCGCATCCCAATGCGCGACAGAGTCGAATTATTAGCGGACCGCTACTATCCGCGCCACACCACGCAAGCGCCCACCGTGCTCATACGCAGTTGCTACGGACGCAGCACGTTCAAAGTCTTCGCGACGCTCTTCGCCGAGCGCGGCATGCAGGTTGTCATTCAAAGTTGCCGTGGAACGGCAGGGTCGCAGGGCTCCTTTCGCCCCTTCTTTGACGAGCAGGACGACGGCGTGGACACGGTCGAGTGGATCGAACGCCAAACGTGGTTCTCCGGCAAGCTCGCGCTTTGGGGTGTGAGTTATCTCGGAAATGCCGCCTGGGCTATCGCTGCATCGAGAGTCGCCGCTAAAGTGGATGCGCTCGGCCTGCACGTGACTCTCTCCAATTTCCGCGATCGCACCTACGCATTTGACGGCTTTACCTTGATCAGCTGCTTCGGCTGGACTCTCAACATGGTGAACATTATTCGCACCGGAGGGATGAACCGTTTCGCCTCGCTATTGGGCCGTCGAAAAACAAAGGCCTTGTCGGAGCGGGCGGTCGGCACGACTCCGCTGCGGAAGGCCGACCGGCTGCTCACGCCAGAAGGTGTTTCCTGGTGGCAGGATTGGATGGATCACGCGGAGCCAGGTGACCGGTGGTGGGACGCGATCGATTACGGCGCCGCAGCCCAAGCCATGCCGCCCACCGCGATGGTCGCGGGCTGGTACGACATCTTCCTGCCTTGGCAGCTGCGCGATTTCGAACGCGTTCAAAACGCCGGCCGGAATGTTCGGATTACCATCGGCCCTTGGACCCACGTGGCTTTCTCTGGAATGGCCGAATCGCTTCGGCAAAGCATTGCCCTATTTCAAGAGAGACTTGGGATCGGGACGTCCAAACCTGCCAAAATGGGCGGGAACCCTCGCGTTCGCCTCTTTCTGATGGGTACCAACGAATGGCGCGAATATCCGTGCTGGCCTCCGCCAGACACCACCCCTCAGACTTTTTATCTACACCGTTCTGGAGGCATGTCCGCCGATGCGCCGGTTTCGGAAAGCGAGAGCGTTTTCGATTACGATCCCGCCCAGCCGACGCCTGCATTTCATGGTGCGACGCTCGACGCCCGGAATGGCTCGGGCGACATGGCCCAACTCGAACGCCGCTCGGATGTCCGGGTCTTTACGACCGAGCCCGTCAAAGCGGACCTGGACGCGATTGGACCGGTTGCCGCCGAGATTTTCCTCCGCTCGAATACGGAGCACACGGATTTGTATCTCTGTCTGTGCGACGTAACGCAAGATGGGCGTTCCACCAACGTCTGCGATGGATACAGGCGCTTGCGTCCGGATCACCCATCCGGGCAGAATGGCGGCGGAAGTCGCGATGCCCGCAAGGTCAATATCGAATTCTGGCCCACTGCGTATCGTTTCCGACGCGGGCACAGGATTCGAATCATCGTCGCCAGTGGAGCCCATCCCCGCTACGCACGAAACCCCGGCAGCGGCGAGCCTTTAGGCGACGCGCCCACCATGGTTGTTGCCCACCAGCAGATTCTTCACGGCCTCGAGCATCCCTCCTCGATTACGCTTGCGGTCGCATCTCGTTGAACAGGTCGGAATCCGCGAAGGCTCTTGCCAAAATGGAATAGTCTTGAGGTTAAACGAGAATCGACTATTCCGCCTAAGTTCCGCTTGTGGTCGCATGGCCGTGCAACGCATCTACGTTGGAAGCGCTTCGGGATTGTGTCCGTTTGGTCGTCAATCCGGAAGCTAACGGGTTGTTTCCGAGTTCGCCGTAATCCGGCCGGAATCGGTAAGATTCGGTGACTACTGGTTAGAAATCGGGCACTAAGACCAATGGTCAGCTGCCCGTCGGTATGATCCCAGCGTTTTCGACCATCAGAATCACGGTCCGGCGCTGGGCGCGCGTGCGATGCATCACTCCCTTTGGAACGACAAATCCCTGTCGCGGCGAAACTTCGACCGTGCGGCCTTCAAGGTCAATCAACAATTGGCCCTCCACAACATAAAAAAACTCGTCGTCTTCGTCGTGCTTATGCCAGTGATACTCTCCCTGGATGACCCCGAGGCGGACCACAGAGTCATTTACCTTACAGAGAGTCTGGTTGTACCACGTGAATTCGCACGCATCCGCAAGAGCCTTTTCATCGATTACCTCCAAGGATTTGTGCAGAAGGTTGAGGCGTGTCTCGTAAGGGTAGGAGGGAGTTGCTGCCATGGCCATCCATTTCTCCTTTTATTCAGAATAACGGTCAGTCTGGTCCCGAGCAACACCGCAGTACAGAACAAAGTGCTCGACGCCCGGATTGTCGGCAATCCGGAGGTAATGTCTCTGATTCTTTGGCGCTGTTATTGGGGTGAACTGCCGCTGTCGTCAGGATTTCTCTTGAGCACTGGCCGGTTCGGATCGGAATCCTGGCCGCTCTGCGTGTCCGAGCTGGCGACGTCGTACACGTATCGTATGTAGAGCGGCGTATTAGATCGACCGTTGTCGATGTGTAGGGTTTCGAATAACTGTCGACCATCTTGGGACAATTCGAACGTTCGGCTCATTTTCCCGCCTAGCGGACTTTTTTCATCCGACACAAGCTGGCTTCCAGCCCAATGCGCCGCAACTTCCTGATCGCTGTTGTCCTTGGACTTCTGCAACTTCCGCCCATCCGTGTACAAGCTCAGCTTATGGAGATCGTAGTCCGTCACATCGACTTCGGGGTTTTTCAGTTCGATGCTTAGCAACGACGAAGGGTGAATCAGCGGCTGCATTTTGGGGTTGTCTTCAATGTCCTGGCCGGTGTTTTGTTGTCCCCCTGAGGGATAACCTCCCCGACGGCCCCCGCCCGGGTAGCCGCCCCCGGGATAACCACCGCCCGGATAACCGCCCCCGGGATAACCGCCGCCGGGATAGCCGCCGCCCGGATAACCGCCCCCGGGATAACCGCCGCCCGGAGAGCCGCCCCCGGGATAGCCGCCGCCCGGAGAGCCGCCCCCGGGATAGCCGCCAGTCGTGCCGCTGCTTGGGCCTTCCGCAGCTCGAACCTTCTGCTGGGGATCATCGCTTTCATCGCGATTCAGCTTCCAAGCCCCGGCAAGAGTCGTCCTCGGTGGCGCCTGCTCCTGTTTGGGTTTAGCAGCAGGCTGCGGAGACTGCGCTGGCGACTGCTGCTGTGATTGCGCTGGGGCAAGCGGGCCTGGTGCCCCATGCGCATTCAGGCGCTTCGGACTCATGAGTGAGGCAGCAATCAGGAATCCACAAAGGGCAACAATTCTAGTGGACCGCACTTTCAAGTTTGTCTTCAACTCCAACATGACCGCGGCAATCGACACGCAGTTTGTGAAGATGTGGTTCTCAGCACTTTAGTTGCCTCGCGTAACTGACGGGTGTGAGTTCGTTGTGTTGTGTGAGAGCGGAGAGATACTTAGCGTAAAATGGTTGTCGTGCTGACCGAGGGTGTGTGGGCGGAAGTCAAAGTGGGCAACGAACACCTGCGGCTGTTTTCAGAGCACAACGCCCAGGGCGTGCAGGCGTCCGTGTACAACGTCAACACGAAGAGTTGGATCGCTCCCTCCGAGCCGGTTGAAGATATCGAGCAGGGCAAGAAAAAAGCAGCAGAGCACGCCAGGGCGTATCTGAACAATGCCGCAGATTCAGAACTGCCGCCGTTGAATTGGAAGAAGTCCCGGTCGCGGTAGCGCTGCTAACTGTGATGACCCAGATTTGACCTTGCACGCCGTGCTGGTCGACGTGTCCGATCTCTACGCCAAGTACATAACTGGATGCGCCGTCACTCGGGAACAACCGTTAAAGTGCCAAGCGCACCCAGTCTACCGCGAGCAGACGGCGTCAGTGCTGAAGACGCTCACCCCGCGCGAGGAAAAGCCGCTATACCGAAGAGCAGATCGCGTTCGCGTTGCGGCAAGCGGAGACGGGAACACCGATGGGGGAGGTGATCCGGAAGATGGGCATCTCCACGCAGACATTTTATCGCTGGAAGAAACAGTAAGAGGTGTAAAAGCACATTCGTGAATACCAAGCCAAGCTGCTTAAGGTGAAACTCTCAAAGTTTCGAGGATGCGCAAAAAGCCCCGTCCTTCCCAGTTTCGGGAAGGACGGGGCTTGGCTGTCTTGTTCCTCAATCCATCCGATCCCTAGAACATGTATTTCAAGGCGAATTGGACTACACGCGGCGTGGTTGAGGTGGACGTGATTTTCCCGAACGGGGGAGAAAAACCACTCACGTTATTTCCGAACGGCGGATCGAACTGCGGATGGTTCCAGATATTGTAAAACTCCGTCCGAAATTGGAGTGTGCCGTGCTCCCAAAGCTTGGTGTTCTTCACGATTGCCGTGTCCCAGTTGAACTGGCCGGGACCGGTGATGATGCCGGGGCCCGAGTCGCCGAAGCCAGTGCCCGCGCCATTGACGCCCACTATGCATGTGCCCGGCGTCGTACCGCCGATGCATGGCGTGGAGGTGAACGCTGC
>Ga0187872_10003172_pt1 | contig 13552 bp, 11 predicted proteins | sample June2016WEW_16_4_FD_132973 | JGI IMG/M metagenome (GOLD analysis project Ga0187872, IMG submission 132973) | Peatland microbial communities from SPRUCE experiment site at the Marcell Experimental Forest, Minnesota, USA - June2016WEW_16_40 | ecosystem: Environmental > Terrestrial > Soil >...
CCCTGATAGACGTCCGGCGTCCACAGATGGAAGGGCGCGGCGGAGACCTTGAAGCCCAGGCCGACCAGCATCATCGCCAGCGCAAGGAAGGCCATGCGCGGCGTGGCGCTCGCGCCCAACCCGGCGGCGATGGCCGCGATGCCGGTGGAACCCGTCGCGCCGTAGGCCAGCGCGATGCCGTAGAGGAAGAACGCGGTGGCGAACGAGCCGAGCAGGAAGTACTTGATCGAGGACTCCACGCTGGTGCCCTCGCCCTTGCGGAAGCCGGCCAGGATGTAGGTCGAGATCGACGAGATCTCCAGCCCGATGAAGACCATCAGCAGATCGACCGAGCAGGTCATCAGCATCATGCCGGCCGCGCCGAACAGGACGAGCGCAAAGTACTCTCCCGCATGGCTGGCGTGGCCGTCGAAGTAATCCAGCGAGCCGAGCAGCGTGGCTACCACCACCGCGCCGATCAGCAGGTGGAAGAAGATGCTGAAGGCGTCAACCTGAATGTTGCCGCTGAAGGCGGTGACCGTTCCAAGGCGAAGTTGGTAGTAGCTGATGAGGCCCGCAGTCGTCGTGCCCGCGATGGCCAGCCAGCCCAGCGGCTTGCGGCTGGCGGCGGGCTTCAGCACCGCTTCGATCAGCATGACGAGCACGCCGGTGACGATGAGAACAATCTCGGGCAGGAGCGCGATCACGGAGGCGGGAAGGTTCATCGGTGCGCGCCTCCTGAAGTTGTTTGAAGCGAAGTCGCATGAAACGCTGCGGAGTCAGCATGCGGCGTTGCCTGCGCGGATGCAAGGCGATCGGCGGCGGGAGCGCCGTAGGTGTCGATGGCGCGCATCCACAGCGGCGAGAAGAGGCCCATCGCCAGAAATAGCGCGACCACTGGCCACAGCGCGAGATGCTCTCGCGCGTCCAGGTCCCAGCCTGCGACCGTTTGCGGCTTCGGGCCGAGCGCGCAGTAGAAGATGCGCTGGACCATGCGCAGCATGTAGGCCGCGCTCAGAACCACTCCCGTGGCCGCGATAGCGGTCCACAGTTGATGATGGGCGAGGGTGGACTGCATGGAGCCGGACAGGACCAGGAACTCGCCGACAAAGCTGTTCAGCATGGGCAGGCCGATGATGGAGAGCGTGACGAGGAAGAACATCGTGGCCACCCAGGGCAGCTTTTGCGCCAGCCCGCCGTACTGACGCATGTCGTAGGTGCCGTATCGCTCGTAGAGCAGGCCCAGGAGCATGAAGAGGGCTGCGCCGGCGAGGCTCTCGTTGAGTATCTGGTAGATGCCGCCGTCCAGTCCCGCAACGGTGAAGGTGAAGACGCCGAGAACAATGAAGCTGAGCTGGCCGAGCGTGGAGTAGGCGGCGAGTTTCTTGAGGTCGTTCTGCACCAGCGCCAGCAGCCCGCCGTAGACGATGCCGACGGCCGCTAGCAGAATCATCAGCGGAGCGATGCGGTGCGTCTGCTCGGGAAAGATGGCAAACGAGAAGCGCAGCATGGAGTAGAGCGCGGTCTTGCCCGCCAGCACCATTACGGCCGCGGTGGGAGCTTCGGCGATTGCGTCCACCAGCCATCCGTGCAGCGGAAAGATGGGGACCTTCACCGAGAAGGCCAGCAGGAAGCCGAGCGAGGCAATCCACAGCGCGGCGGCGTTGGGCGAGATCGCATGCCCGGCGGCGAGTGCGGCCAGCTTCGGCAGGTCGAAGGTGCCGGTCTGCGCGTAGAGCCACAGCATCGCAACCAGCAGCAGTCCGGAGGGGATGAAGGCGTAGAGGAAGTACTTGATGGCAGCGCGGCGGCGGCGTTCGCTGCGGCCAAAGGTGGCGATCAGCACCGTCATCGGCACCAGCGACATCTCCCAGAACGCGTAGTACAGGAACATGTCGAGCGAGACGAAGATGCCCATCATGGCGACCTGCTGCAGCAGGAAGAGAACGTAAAAGAGCTTCTTGCGCCGGCCGATGGCGCGCCATGAGATCAACACGCCGAGCGGCGCCAGCAATCCGGTCAGAACCATCAGCCACATCGAGAGGCCATCCACACCGATGTGGTAGTGGATGGCGGGCGTGGCGATCCATGGAATATTCTGCTCGAACTGGAAGGCGCCGGGCTGGCCCGCGTAAGAATAGTGGAACGGCAGATGCAGCGTGAGTCCGAAGGTGATCAGCGTGACCGCGAGCGCGGCCCACGGCATGGTCTTGCCGCGGTCGGGCAGCAGCGCCAGCAGCAGCGCGCCGGCCAGCGGCGTGAAGACGATGAGGGTCAGAATGATGTGGTTGATATTCATCATAGGTGGCCCCACAGCGAGTTGCCGAACACCATCACCGCGATCACTGCGGCCGCGCCGATGGCGAGCCACCCGGCGTAGGAGCGGATGTTGCCGGATATCTGCTTGCGCGCAAGCCATGCGAAGCCGCGCGTGGTCGCGCCTGCCGCCTTGCCCGAGCCGTCAACGACTCCGCGCTCGAAGATGAGTTCAAGGACACCGCGCGTAAACATCAGCAGCGGAGTAATCAGAGATGCGTTGTAGAACTCGTCCACCCAGTACTTGTTCTTCACCAGGTTGTACGCACGCCGGTTGCGCTCTGCGAGCGCGGCGGCGGTGCCGGGCTTCTCGTAGTAGAAGACGTAGGCGATGTAGAAGCCGCCGAGCGCAACCAGAACGGAGATGGCTGCGAGCGCGAGTTCGAGGCCATGGCCGGTTGTCAATGCGACGGCTTCGCCCGTCGCGCCGTTTGCGAAGACGGGACCGAGGAAGCGTTCGATTCCGTTGTTGCCGCCCAGCGCGGCGGGGATGCCGATCCATCCGCCGGCGACGGAGAGGAGGGCGAGAATGCAAAGCGGGAGGAGCATAATCCACGGGGACTCATGAACGCCGTGGGGGAGCGCTCCCTGATCTTCGTCGTGCTCGGCCACCATCGTAAGGGTTGTGGTCGATCGCGCGTGAACTGTCGCGCCATGCTGGTCGAGCAATGCGTGTTCTTCGATGCGCTGCTCGCCGAAAAATGTCTTGAACCACAGGCGGAACATATAGAACGAAGTCATTCCGGCGGTGGCGAGGCCGATGAGCCACAGAACAATGTGCAGCGGATTCGTCGATGTGAAGGTGCGGTAGAGGATCTCGTCCTTGGAGAAGAACCCGGCGAACGGAGGAATGCCCGCGATGGCGAAGACGCCTGCGCTCATCGTCCAGAAGGTGATGGGAGTGCGCGTGCGCAGACCGCCCATGCGGCGCATGTCCTGCTCGCCGGAGAGCGCGTGAATCACGGACCCCGCGGCGAGGAAGAGCAGCGCCTTGAAGAAGGAGTGCGTCAGCAGATGGAAGATCCCCGCGGCGTAGGCCCCCACTCCGCAGGCCAGGAACATGTAGCCGAGCTGCGAGATCGTTGAGTAGGCCAGCACGCGCTTGATGTCGTGTTGCACCATGCCGATCGACGCCGCAAAGAGTGCAGTGGCCGCGCCGATGCAGGCGACCACGGAGAGCGCGGCGGGCGTGCTGTTGAACAGCACGTGACAGCGCGCGACCATGTAGACGCCCGCTGTCACCATCGTCGCCGCGTGGATCAGCGCGGAGACCGGCGTGGGGCCCTCCATCGCGTCGGGCAGCCAGATGTAGAGCGGAATCTGCGCGGACTTGCCTGCCGCGCCCAGCACCAGCAGCAACGCGATGGCGGTGATCCATTGCGCGTCCTGCCACTCCGGATGCTGCGCGATGGCGCTGAAGACTTGCGTAAAGCCCAGGCTGCCGAAGTGCGCGATCAGCAGGAACATTGCCAGCAGGAAACCGAAGTCGCCGATTCGGTTGACGATGAAGGCCTTTTTGCCGGCGTTGGCGGCGGAGGTCTTCTTGAAGTAAAAGCCGATCAGCAGGTACGAGCAGAGGCCCACGCCTTCCCAGCCGACGAAGAGCAGCAGGAAGTTGGCGGCCAGCACCAGAACCGACATGAAGAACATGAAGAGGTTGAGATAGGCGAAGAAGCGCCAGTAGCCCTCTTCGTGGCCCATGTAGCCGACCGAGTAGATGTGGATGAGGAAGCCGACGCCGGTGACCACCCCGAGCATGATCAGCGTGAGGGCATCGACGCTGAAGGCGAAGTCGGCGTGGAAGCCGGTGATGGCGATCCATTCGTATCCAGAGGGACGAATCACCGATTCGATTGAACTCGGTGCGCCCGCAGCACACATCGTCATCCACAGCCACGCGACGAGCGCGGCGGGCAGCGCGGTGAAAAACAGCGCAACTGTGCCGACGACGGCGCGCGGCAGCCTTCGCCCCAGCGTCCCGTTGATCAGGAAGCCGGCGAAGGGAAGCAGCGGAATGAACCAGAGATAGCTTGCGGGCATGGGGTTCATGATTTCATCAGGTCGATCTCGTCGACGTTGAGCGTCTGGCGCGTACGGAAGATGGAGAGGATGATGGCGAGTCCGACCGCAGCCTCGGCGGCGGCGACCACCATCACGAAGAAGACGAAGATCTGCCCGCTCACCTGATGCCACATGTGGGCGAAGGCGACGAAGGTCAGGTTAACGGCGTTGAGCATCAGCTCGATGGAGATGAAGATAGTAATCACGTTGCGCTTGATCAGGAACGCGGCGATGCCGATGGAGAAGAGCATCGCGGCCAGAATGAGGTAGTACGCGGTAGGCACCATGCTATACGCGCTCCCTCTTCCACTGAGTAATACATCTGTGGATCATCAGAACAACGCTTACGCCCACGAGAGCTACACCAGGAATTGAGAAAATATACTTCGCATGGGCCTCATGAAAGTAGGCGACTCGGATCATCCCAAACAGGTTGAGCGCACTTCCGACCAAAGCAATCGCTGGTATCCATCGTGGTTTCATCGTATATGTCAAAAGCGCCATGCTGATCGTAACGACAGAGATACATGAGATTATCGATGTGGAGTCTTGCATCTACTGCTCCTTCCGCGCGAGCACGACTGCGCCCAGAATCGCTACGAGGATGAGCACTGAGGTGACCTCGAAGGGGAGCAGTTGCCGGGTGAAGAGCATCGCGCTGACCTGGGCGATGTTGTCTACGGCGTTGCCGAGGTCGCCGCCGATGTTGGAGGCACCGAGCGCGCCGCGCTCCGACAAAAAGACGAAACAAAGCAGGCAGAAAATCGCGGCGGCTCCGGGGAATCCCACGGCGTATGCCGCGCGGCTGCCCCGCGTGCGGTCCTCTTTGCCCGCGTTCAGCAGCATGATGACGAAGATGAAGAGCACCATGATGGCGCCGGAGTAGACGATGACCTGCGCGGCGGCGAGGAACTCCGCGCCCAACGACCAGTACAGGACGGCCAGCGACATCATCACCACCACCAGCGACAGCGCGCTGTGGATGGGGTGGCGCTGGAAGAGCAGGCTCAGTGCTCCGCCCAGAGCCAGTGCGCCAAACAGGATGAAGAGTGCCAGTTGCATCGGGTTCCGTCGGTCCTTCGTTTGTAACGCGCTGAGACAATTTATTCAGTGCCGCGTGCTGTGAGTATCGGGTGCCTAGTGATTGTAAAGCAGTGCGAATTCAGCCTCGCACTGCAAGGACAAAGCTGGTGACGATGATGTTGGCCATGGCGAGCGGCAGCAGAAACTTCCAGCCGAAGCCCATCAACTGGTCGTAACGGAAGCGCGGCAGAGTGCCGCGCACCCAGATGTAAAGGGCGAGAAATGCGAAGACTTTAGCGACGAACCAGCAGATCGGAAAGATGGCGTTCAAAACCGGCGTACTAAGGAAGCCGTCGAAGATGTGCCCGAAGGGGCTGGCGGCGCCGCCCAGGAAGAGCAGCGTGGCAACGCAGCTTACGGTGATCATGTTGGCGTACTCGGCCATAAAGAACATGGCGAACTTCATGGAGCTGTACTCGGTGTGGTATCCGGCGACCAGTTCATTTTCGGCCTCGGGCAGGTCGAAGGGCGCGCGATTGGTCTCGGCGTATGCGGCCATCAGGTAGATGAAGAACGCGACCGTCTGGAAGCCGCCGAAGATGTTCCAGGAGAGCGCGCCGTGAGCGGACTGGCTGCTGACGATGACGCGCAGATTGAGCGACTGCGCGCGCAGCACCACGCCGACCAGCGAGAGGCCCAAGGCAAGCTCGTAGCTGACGACCTGCGCGGTGGAACGAAGCGAGCCGAGCAGCGAGTACTTGTTGTTCGACGACCAGCCGGAGAGCGCGATGCCGTAAACGCCGATGGAGGTGATGCCGAGGATGACAAGCAGGCCGATGTTGACGTTGGCGATCTGGAAGAGGTCCACGCCATCGACCCGGGTGACCGCTCCGAAGGGCACCACTGCAACGGAGATGAGCGCGCAGCCCAGGGCGATGATGGGCGCGAGAATGAACAGCGGGCGCTCGACGGCGAGCGGGTTCATGTCTTCCTTGAGGAAGCTCTTGGCCCCGTCGACCAGCGGCTGTAGCAGGCCGAAGTGGCCGACGCGGCATGGGCCCCAGCGGTTCTGTATGCGGGCGAGGAGCTTGCGCTCCAGCAGCACGGTGTACGCAACGCCCAGCAGCGTGATCACCAGCACCACCGCGACCTTGAGCACGCTCAGCAGCAGAAAGATTTCGAAGTTATTCAAGTGGCTCATCTATCTATTTACTCTACCGCGATGCGTCGATGGAGTTGCTTGGTGAGTTTATTTGCGAGCGCGATTCCTACCATGGTTGCAAAGACGACTGTCACGGCCCCCCATATGTATTTGAACTGCGGAGCAACGTTCTGAGGAGCAAAGGTCTGAGTTGCACTTATCTCGCCCCAGAGTTCCAGCCCGACACCCAAGAGTCCGGTTGCTACCGTGCCCGCTCTTAGCCAAACCCTGAAGGTAGTTGTCACAGGGGCACTCCTCACTATGCCTAGTTGCATAATCGAAATGCCGACAAGAAAAATGAGTCTGTGCCGGTAGGCCATATTCACAGGACTTCCGAAGATGAGCGCAAGCGCGACGCAAAGAACCCAGAAGCCCAGGAAGCCACTGATCACAGCGAAGATCGAGTAGAGCAATTTTGTCTTGGTGCTCATTTGACAAGTTCCATAGTAGAGATTCGTCTAGTCGGATGCAGTCTGTAGGTCGATCTGGATAAGGGGTTGGCGGGGTTGGTAGCGTTGCAGGTCGTTGAGGACCGAGGAGTAGCGGGTGAGCGAGCCGGAGGTGAAGAGCGTGTCGTTGGCCGCGAGCACCAGGTCGCGGCGGTTGCTGATCTGCACCAGCCCCGCTTCGTTGCGGACCGGCGCGGCCGCGGGCGAGAGGTGCTGGTCGTTGCCGGAGAGCAGTTGCAGGCGCAGCAGGTTATATCCGGGCACCAGCCGTTGAATCTCGTCGAGGATCGCGCTGGGATCGAAGGGACTGAGGCGCGGCTCCAGGTTGTTTGCGGTGAGCCATACGGCGTGGCGATCGGCCTCTCCCGACTCCGCGCCGCGCGACTGGCCCATGTCGGCGCGCACTCCGGCGCCAAAGGGAACGAGCTTGCGCAGCTCCGCGCCCATCTTGCCGGCGATGCGGACGATCAGCTCGAAGTCCGAGCGCACGCCGGCGAGGTCGGCGGCTTTTTTGACCTGCTGCAGGTCGCCGTAGCTGTTGGTCACTGAGCCGGACTTCTCGTACAGGTTCGCGGCCGGCAGTACAACGTCGGCCAGCGCGGCGGTCTCGGTGAGGAACATCTCCTGCACCACGACGAAGGTGTCTTTAAGCGAGGCGGGATCCACGTCGTAGCGCGCAACGGGGTTGGCCCCGACGACGTAAAGCGCGGAGAGGCTGCCCGCGGCGGCGGCGTCGAAGATCTGTAGCAGGTCGAGGCCGGGCGTGGTGGGAGATTTGTATTCGAGGGCGATGCGGCTGCCGGGGTCCCCGGTGTCGATGGGGCCGATGGGCGTGTAGCCGGGCAGCATGTCGGGCAGCAGGCCCATGTCGGCTGCGCCGCGCGAGTTTGCGTAGTCGGCCAGCAGCGCGAACCTGGCGCCGGGAAGCGTGAGGCCGAAGTCGATCAGCCGCTTCAGCTCCGCCCCGCGCAGCTCGTTGCCGATCAGAATCAGCAGCGACTCTTCGGCCCGGACTACGTCGCGGAAGCTGGCTAGCGCAGCAGTGTCTGCATTGACGGCGTTCGCCGCGGAGTCGTCTCCCGCGAGGTAAGCGGCGAGCGCGCCGTAGCCGTACTCCGCGACCTGCAGAAATGCCTTGGCCTGGCGGCGCAGCTTGATCTCCGCAGTGTTCGCAATGTAGAGCTTCGCTCCATTGAGGCGAACATTGGTGCGCAGGTTCCACGCGGTGGCGGGGCTTTGGTTCGTCGGATCGCCGCCAACCAGCAGCACTGCCTTCGCCGTCAGAGTGTCGCGCAGCGACGCTGCACGGCCCGTCGTTCCGGCCAGCGATTGCGCGAAGGCAACGTAGTCCGCCGTGCGGTGGTGGTCGATATTGTTGGTGTGCAGCACGGAGCGCGCAAACTTCTGCAGCAGGTACGCCTCTTCGTTGGTCAGGCGGTTTCCGCCGATCACGCCGAAGCTCCTGCCGCCGCGCGCGTCGTGCAGCTCTGCGAACTTCGTGCCCACACAGGTGAGCGCCTCTTCCCAGCTCACCGCCTTCAACTCGCCGTTGGGCTGGCGCAGCAGCGGCTGCGTGATGCGCTTGCTGCTGTTGGCGAAGTCGAATGCGTAACGCCCCTTGTTGCAGAGGAAGTCGCCGTTGATGCCGGACTTGTCGCGGTTGTCGCCGCGCACAATCTGCGATCCGTCGGAGGTGGAGCGCACGCCCAGCGTGGTCTTGCATCCGTCGCCGCAGTGGGTGCAGACGGTCGCGACGTGGTTCATCTCCCACGGCCGCGTCTTGTATCTATAAGTCCCGCTGGTGAGCGCGCCCACCGGGCATACATCGATGCACATGCCGCACTGCTCGCAGTCCAGGTGCGCGCGATTGTCAGGCGTGAGCTGCGCCGGCACATTCGGCACAATGATGGACGACGAGCCGCGGTTCTCCACCGCCAGCGCGAAGACATCCATGCCCTCGCCGCACGTGCGCACGCAGCGGTAACACAAAATGCAGCGCGGGCGGTCGAAGTAGACCACGGGCGACCACTGCTGTTCCTCGCGATGGTTCTTCGGCTCGGCGTAGAAGCTGTCCGCCGCGCCGTACTTGAAGGTCATGTCCTGCAGCTCGCACTCGCCGCCCGCATCGCACACCGGGCAGTCCAGCGGATGGTTGCCCAGCAGCAGTTGCAACGTGGCTTTGCGCGCCTGAATGATCTCCGGCGTGTCGGTAAAGAAGACCTGCCCCTCGGCGATCTGCGTGGTGCATGCGGTCTGTAGCTTCGGCACTTTTTCCTGGCGCACGACGCACATGCGGCAGGCGGCCTGCAAGCTGAGGCCGGGATAGTAGCAGAAGGCCGGGATCTCGATGCCCGCGCTCTTGCACACCTCAATCAGCAGCGTGCCCGCGGGCGCGGTGATCTTCTTGCCGTCTACGGTAATGGTTACGTCAGCCATGGACTCCTAGCTCTTCACGGCGCTTGTAGCAGCGTTCCACATTGCTTCATAAACACTAAAGTGTGATGCGAAATCTATTTCCACGATATATGTCGGTTTCCTGGTTGCCGCATCTTTGATCGACTGACCAATAGCCCAAGAACGCTGGTCGATGAAAATCATCCGATCATGAATTACTCTCGATATTCTCAGTTCGAAATTAGTGCGACTTGCTGCAAAAAGGCGGGCAACTGATTGAACCGCATTGCTTACGTTGTCGGTCAGCACTCGAATTCCGATGTTGGAGGGTATATCACTCAGGTAAAGCTCAAATAACTGGCAATCGAGGTAGGGATCGACGAGGAAAAACTGCTGCGCAGCCCCCCTTACTATGCCCTTCAAGTCCTTATAAAAGCTAAACGGATCTCCTGGATTGTATGAGCCCGCTATTTCTGCATCAGGAAGCTCCATTCGCAGGCCCGCAACGGCGCTCTTTAAGCAGGTTTCGTACGCCTCAGTCCGTTGCGTGAAGTTGTACTGAAGCTGAGCGCCTGACATGTCCACATAATGCTCACCGCTATTTTCCGCTCGGAAACGGTTTTGGTGATTAGTGCTGTCACTGGCAAATGCGTTCGCAAAGATCATCTTTGTGAGCTGACTCCACTCCTCCTCTTGTTGCTCCATATCGCGGTAGAGCGTGCCTTTGAACTTCTGTAGCTCCGAAAGCTGCGCTTCTAGGGCGCGAAGGCTCTTACGCACGTCCCATTTGGCTGGGCTCGGTTCGATCGTTTTTGAGCGCCCTGCCATCAGTGTCCCGCTCCTACCAGGTCGTGCTCCGTCGACATCACCTGCGTTCCCGCCTTCTTGCCCTCGATGTACTCTTCAAACTCTTTGCGGAATTTTTTGACGAAGCTCAGCGTTGGCATGGCCGCCGCGTCGCCAAAGGGGCAAAACGTCCGGCCCATCATGTTTTCGGCCACATACTGCACGGTGTCGATGTCCTTCTTCGCGCCGCCGCCCTCGTACACGCGCGTCAGCGTCTTCTTGATCCAGTCGGTGCCCTCGCGGCAAGGGATGCACCAGCCGCAGCTCTCGTGCTGGTAGAACTGGATCGTGCGCAGCGCGAACTCGACGATGGACACCGTTTCGTCGAGCACCACGATTCCTCCAGAGCCGAGCATCGATCCCGCCTTGGCCAGTTGGTCGAAGTCCAGCCCGATGTCGATCTCGTCGGCGCGCAGCACGGGGCAGGACGCGCCGCCGGGGACGACAGCCTTCAACTGCTTGCCGCCGCGAATCCCGCCCGCGACCTCGTAGATCGCCTTGCGCAGCGGGTAGCCCATCGGCAGTTCATACACCCCAGGCCGCTCAACATGGCCGCTGATCCCAAACAATCGCGTTCCGCCGTTGCGTTCGGTGCCCAGCCGTGCGTATGCCTCGCCGCCCATCAGCAGAATGTGCGGCACGTTGGCGATGGTTTCGGCGTTGTTGATGATCGTCGGCCCGCCGTACAGTCCGACGACCGCCGGGAAGGGAGGCCGAATTCTCGGCACGCCGCGCTTGCCCTCAAGCGACTCCATCAGCGCCGACTCCTCGCCCACCTCGTACGCGCCCGCGCCGGTCTGCGTGATGATGTCAAAATCAATGCCTGACCCGAAGATGTTTTTGCCGAGAAAGCCGCGCGCGTAGGCGTCCGCGACCGCGCGCTCCATGATCTCCAGCAGATAGCGATACTCGCCGCGCAGATAGATGAAGCCCAGCTTCGCGCCGATGGCCAGTCCCGCGATCATCGCGCCCTCGATGATGGCGTGGGGGTCCTCGCGGAAGAGGACGTGGTCCTTGCACGTCCCCGGCTCGCTCTCGTCGCCATTCACCAGCACATACTTCGGTTTGGCCGAGGTCTTCGGCACGAAGCTCCACTTCATCCCCGTGGGGAAGCCCGCGCCACCGCGCCCACGCAGCCCGCTGGCCTTCATGGTGTCGATGATCCATCCCGGCATCGCCTCCGGGCCTTGGGCGATGGCCTTCTGTACGGCCGCGTAGCCGTCCAGCTCGATGTACCTGTCAATCGAGGCCGCTCCCTGGCCGAAGCGCCGCTTCAGGACGATGACCTCATCGGGATGGGAGACGAGTCGCGGCATTACTCCCCGTCCTTCCCTGTGGTTGCAGGAGTCACACCGGCGGCGTATTCATCCAGTATCTCGTCCACCTTGGCGGGCGTCAGCTCGTCGTGGAAGTCGTAGTTCACCTGCATGGCCGGGGCGGAGCAGCAGTTGCCGATGCACTCCACCTCTTCCAGCGAGAACTGGCCGTCCGCCGTGGTCTGCTTGTTCTCGATGCCGAGCCTCCGCTTGCAGTGGTCCAGAATCTCGTATCCGCCGCGCAACATGCAGCTAATGTTGGTGCAGACCTGCACATTGAATTTGCCCGCAGGCTTCGTCCGCAGCATGGAGTAGTAGCTCAGCACACTGCGCACATCGAGGTCCGTGAGGTCCAGCCGCTGCGCCACCTCCTGGATCACCGCCTCGGAGACATAGCCCACCTCATCCTGCGCATACAGCAGCATGGGCACCAGCGCCGAGCGTTTCACCGGGTACAGCGTCACCAGCTTGTCAAACCGTGCCGCCAGCTCCGGCGAAAAGATCGAATTGGCAATCGTGCTCATACGGCTGAATCCTTTGCGACGCAGAGAAGCAGATTCTTTTGTTTCGCTACGGAATGACGAATAAAAGGTGCGAGCAGAGTCAGCGTCATCGATCAATCTCCCCCAACACAATGTCAATACTTCCGATCACCGCAACCACATCTGCGATCAGCCGTCCCTTGCACATCGTTTCCAAAGCCTGCAGCGTCGCGAAGCTCGGGTTCCGCATGTGGACGCGGTAGGGCTTGGCCGTTCCGTCGGAGACGACGTAGTAGCCCATCTCGCCGCGCGGGCTCTCCACCGCCTGGTAGACCTCGCCCGCCGGCACCGCGAAGCCCTCGGTCACAATCTTGAAGTGATGGATCAACGCCTCCATCTGGGTCTTCATCTTCTCGCGGTCGGGCAGCACGATCTTGGGCGCGTCGGCGCGAATGGGGCCGGTCTTGCCGGCGAGCATCTGCATCGCCTGGAGGCAGATCTTGACCGATTCGCGCATCTCCAGCATGCGCACGGTGTAGCGCGCCCACACATCGCCGTCGTTACTGACGGGCACGTTGAACTTGAACTTTTCGTAGCCGGAGTAGGGCATGTCGCGGCGCAGGTCCCAGTCCACGCCGCTTGCGCGCAACGGAGGCCCGGTCACGCCCAGCGCGACGGCGTCCGCGGCGGAGAGAATTCCCACGCCCTTCAGCCGCCCCATCCAGATGGGGTTGCCGGTGAGCAGGCCCTCGTATTGGTCGATTTTGGAGGGCATGTCGTCGAGGAAGGCCTGCACCGTCTCGAAGAAGCCCTTCGGCGGCTCCAGCGCCAGGCCGCCGATGCGGAAGTAGCTGGTCATCATGCGCTGGCCGCTGACGGCCTCGAAGATGCGCAGGATGGCCTCGCGCTCGCGCCAGCAGTAGAGGAACATGGTCAGCGCGCCGATGTCCATGGCGTGCGTGCCCAGCCATACCAGGTGCGACTCGATGCGCGTGATCTCGTTGAGCAACACGCGCAGGAGCTGCGCCCGCTCGGGGATCTCCAGGCCGAGCAGCTTCTCCACCGCCAGACAGTACGCCAGGTTGTTGGTCATCGGCGAGAGATAGTCGATGCGGTCGGTCAGCGGAACCACCTGCTGGTAGAACTTGGCCTCGCAGGTCTTCTCGATGCCGGTGTGCAGATAGCCGATGTCGGGGGCCAGCGAGACGACGATCTCGCCGTCCAGCTCCAGCACCATGCGCAGCACGCCGTGTGTGGACGGATGCTGCGGCCCCATGTTGAGCACCATGGAGTGCTCGCCCGTGCCCGCGTTGCCGTGGCGCTTGGCGTCGGCGACGACGTCTTCCACTCCGGGAGTAATCATGTCGGGTGCGGCGCTGGGTGCCATCTGCGGTGCCTGCCTTTGCCTCGAACCTTGTACCTTGAACCTCGAACCTGTCTTACCGGTAGCCTTCGACGGGGTAGTCCTTGCGCAGCGGATGGCCC
>Ga0187872_10003184_pt1 | contig 13505 bp, 13 predicted proteins | sample June2016WEW_16_4_FD_132973 | JGI IMG/M metagenome (GOLD analysis project Ga0187872, IMG submission 132973) | Peatland microbial communities from SPRUCE experiment site at the Marcell Experimental Forest, Minnesota, USA - June2016WEW_16_40 | ecosystem: Environmental > Terrestrial > Soil >...
GCCCGCCGATAAGGTCGGACGCTTGGCTAAGGCGGGCGAATCGATACGCTCAAATCATATCGAAGGGAGAAGTGTATGAAAAAGTACGTAAAGCCCAGCCTGAAGGGGCTTGGTCTGCTGCGCCTTGTCACGGGGGGGAGATTCAGCTGCGTCGATGACTGCGTAACCACCGCAGTCGGATGATACTAGCCTGATTAGTTCCGGGAGGCGGGGAGGCATTCGTGACAACCTTCCCGCCTTCAAGCTCTCGCAACTTCGCAACAATGGTGACGACGATCTGCTTTTCGGCGTCGTAATCCAGCCGGCGCGGCTGTCAGTGCCGTTCCCCTTGTAGCAGTCTCAAGAAGCTAAAAGTGTGGATGAGTGTGTAACTAGCCTTACAAAGACCGAAGCGTGGGATAGAATCCTCACCGTTTTCAAAGAGAGATTCCGACCTATTTGTGCCATTCTTTCAGCGTGTCGAAGAGAAAATCCGCCCTTCAATCTCCTGGTTCGTACGAGTACTACTCCCGGTCCAACCTAAAGGACTAGAAAATTAGGGGTACCAGTGGGAACAGAATCCCAACCCCCGTTCCATTCAGCTATCCGCTCAGCCCCGGCATAAAAGAGTCAGGAAAAGCGGCCCACGGCCTCGAGAACGAGGACCGTCGCGGGAGGATTGCATGCACTGTCCGCAATGTGGTTGGCCGGAAATAGGAAAAATCCCAGCAGGGGTGGGGTTGATAAAGCAAAATAACAAAACCGTTCTGGTCGGACAGCTAACCTATGTTCGCATGGATAGTGTTCTGTGTTCCGTCTGCAAAGAGATGAAATCCGCGGTAGCGGCTAGGCCGTGGTTTCTCGAAGCGCATCGGGAATATCTTGACCAGGTCAAAGTCAAAAATCACCTCTTGCGCGGAATATGAAGAACATTCCAAGGCTTATCTCTGCAGGTCACGACGCTTCTCACCTGTAACTGGCCCACGACGTCTTCGCTCCCAATTCCCTGCCAACAGCGGAGCTGAACCCGGTGGAATACCTCTGATCGCACCGGAAGCACTGAAAAGGAGCATCGGTCGTTGAATAAACAGATTGAGTTCCTACTCGACCGAGCTGTTCAAGAAGAATCCCGCAGAGAAACCGAAGTCCATAAAGCTATCCAATGAAAGGCTCAGCTTATGCCGTTGAACCTAATACCGACACAAGCGGACTACTGAATGACCTTTTAAGGATCAGCGCTTTACTTGCTCCAATTCGGCGGCGACGGAGTTTATCAGCGCGGTTTCGGCATCGAGCACTTTTGCTACTCGCACGATTTCGGACGTCGCCTCATCCCAATGCTTTTGCTCGACGGCTTCACGGACGCCGGGGATCGTCTTCACCCCATATCCCGAATAGACGCCCGGAGCATCGATCATGTGCTTGTACCACGGACGACGCAGCAAGCCCCCTTCTGTCGTCAGGCGCTGTTCGCTTTCGGCAAGTTTCCCGTTCAAATCCTGCAGCGTGGCGGGCGGAACACCGGCGGCCCAGGCTTTGCCCAGCGCCGCCTGATAGCGCTCGGCGCTCTCCGTGAGCGCATCGGCGGAATTGTCGAGAGGCGCGAAGTTGAGATGCGGCGGAACGTCCTCGTGGGGCGGCGGATTGGTGGAACGGCGGGGATCGTTGATGGCGTCGTAAAGGCCTTCATTGAGTTCCTTGTTGCGTTCGATGCTTCCTTCTCTCTGGTCATCTGCCAGCTTCTCCAGTTGCTTGACATAGAGATGGATGGTGCTTGCCAGATCCTTGAATTCAAAAGGCAGTAGGTCGGCGTCGGCGAAGCGCATCACGGCGGTACCGATCGTCTGCGATAGGGCGCGGCCATAATGGAAGTCCGTGTCCGAGAAATGGGTGTACCAATAGAAATCATCGTAGATGGAGTGATAGACACCGCCTTCATCTTCGTCACGGTATTCCAGATTCATAGAGGCAATTCCCAGGTGGTCCAGGAAGGCAGTGTAGTCGCTGCCGGAACCGAGTGCTCCAATGGGAAGATCGGCGCGATTTCGGATTTCGTCCCGTTCACTTTGCGATTTCGCTTGCGAGATATCGCGGAATCTTAGGCGTTCCCAGGCAGAGATGTGCGCTTCCGGGTCCTGAATGTCGCGAGCGACTCCATTGATGAAATGGGTGAGCGCTGGCGAACCGTCGATGGCGAGGTAGCCGCGGCCGTTGGTGTCGCTATTGAAGTAGATGACGGCGTGCTGCTGAAGTTCTTTATCATGCGTTTCAGCCCACTCGGTGGAACCGAGAAGGCCTGGCTCTTCGCCGTCCCAAGCGCAATAGATAATGGTGCGCTTGGGACGCCAGCCTTGCTTCCATAATTCCCCGAGCGCGCGGGCTTCTTCGAGTAGAGCCGCCTGGCCGGAAAGCGGATCTGCCGCGCCGTTGACCCAGGCATCGTGGTGATTGCCACGGATCACCCACTGGTCAGCCTGGTCCGCGCCGGGGAGTTGGGCGATGACGTCGTACAGCCTCTTCATGTCCCAATTGGCTTTCACGACGAGATGGACTCTTGCAGGGCCCGAACCCACATGATAAGGAATCGGCAACGAGCCGCGCCACTGCGCGGGCGCCATGGGCCCTGCCAGCGCCTCGAGCAAGGGCTGCGCATCGGCGTAGGAGATGGGCAGGGTCGGTATCTTCGTGACGGAGGTAGCGTCCTTAATAGGCAGCCGCTTGGCGTCTGGCGTCGCGCCGACTCCCGGAGTGAGCGGGTCACCCGGACCGTAAGAAGTAAAATCCATGACGCTGCCCCGCTGAACGCCTTCGGGTGGGCGCATCGGTCCCTTCGGGAATACATCGCCTCCTGAGTAACCGTCCTCGTGGGGATCGGAATAAATAATGCAGCCGACGGCGCCGTGCTCGGCCGCGACCTTGGGCTTTATGCCGCGCCATGAGCCGCCGTAGCGAACGATGACGATGGTGCCCTTGACGGAAACGCCCAGGCGGTCGAGCTGCTCGTAGTCTTCGGGAACGCCGTAGTTGACGTAGACGAGCGGGGCGGTGACGTCGCCATCGGCGGAGTACGCGTTGTAGGTGGGTAGCTGCTCGCTCTGTTGGTTTGAGGTCGGATCAATGGAGACAGGAGGTTCCTGCAGCTTCGCGGTGAACTTGGTGGGCTCGACCAGTTGGAGCAGGCGCTCCCTGGGCGTGGGGAAAAGGACGTCGAAGTTCTCGATGTGCGCGTCCCAGCCCCAAGACTTGAACTGTGCGAGAATCCACTCGGCGTTGTCTTTGTCGTAGGGCGAGCCGGCGTGGTGCGGGCGAGCACTGAGGTGTTGGTCGTATTGGCGCTCGTTGTCCGGGTTGGGAATCGCGCGGAACTTTGTCTCCCAGTCGCGCTCGACAGGAGAACTGGTGCGCGTGAAACCCTGCAGCGACTCTTCATCGGCGCCGGCCGGAATCAAGAGCGCAAGCACAAGAGTAAAAGCTATCGCGAAAGCGCGTCTCACGGAGGCTCCTTCGATTGGGTTGCCAGAGACTTTTATACTAAGACACAAAAATTACAAGAATTATATCGAGAGGAGAGCGAGCCTTCCGGAACCGCTCGTGTGCCTTTTGGGACGTTAGCGCAAGAACACAAAGTTGAGAATTGCCCGGGGAGGTGAGAAGTAACTACCCTTACAAAGACCGAAGCGTGGGATAGAATCCTCACCGTTTTCAAAGAGAAATTCCGACCTATTTATTGGACTCGTCTGACAGAGACCGCGCTGCACTTGCTCATTGGTGTTCCTTCTTTGGCAGGGCTGGCTCTAATTTCCAGAAGTCCTCAGTATCCAGAATCTCGAGCCCGAGAAGGAATTGGGAAAGCGCTGTCTTTCTTGACCAAGCGATCCGAGCGAGGGTTCGCTGCCCGCTCACCGGTTTCTGGATCCACGCCTTCTCACCTATTTCCCACGAACGGGTCGTCGCGATGCAAACTCCCCGTTTGCTCACATTGACCGTGTTTGTCAGTTCCTGCATCCCGGTGGAATCCGTTTCGCGGCTGACGAGAACGGGCAAGTTGCGCGCCACTCTCAGAGGTCTTTGGGCTCGTTTGAACAACTGCATCGCGGACGAAGATAATTCAAGAAATTGGTCACGCTGCAAGGGACCCAGGAATTTTGCGCTTGCAACAAGCATGGTCGTCTCGGCAATGAGGCCAGACAGGAATTTAGGAACCTCACTCCGATCGCCGCCAGCAGCTTCGATCGTTTGCAAGCGCCCGCGATACTCCTCAAGACGCTTCACAGCTTTATCGTAGAAATGGTTTCGGCACAAGGAAATCCCATCGAGTGTCGCCTCAGCGAAGCTGCTGCAGCCAAGCCATCCACACGCGATCTCACTCATGCAAGACCTCAAGTGCGGGGCCAAAATTTGTTACCGTTGGACGCGCCACTATGCTCTCCTGTGCTGCGCAAAATTCCGTACAGCTTCGAAGTCTGACCGATACGAGAGACAAACCATCCGCTCAACCTTTATAGATCATTGTCCGCAAGAAACCGGCCGTAATCATGAGACTCGAGCCAGTGGTAGAGATGAACCTGGTACAGGTAGGAACCCACGAGTTCTTCTCCCAACTCGTGTGTCTCGCTGCAAACGAATGGCACCTGCAGCCCAGCAAGCACGGCCACCAAGAACTGGGTCGTCCGGTTCGGGTCAACGCTCGCGTGTGCATAGGGAGATTTCACCTGACTCAGCGTGCTCGTGATAATCAGCAGGCGATGCGGGTACCGAGTCATGAGCCGGAGGCGGTTGATGAAAGTAGTGCGGTCGACTGTGCAGGAATGGACTAGATCCGAGAGATCCTTCCGCTCCACCACGCAGACATCTTCCAACCCGGCGACGGAGTAGTCCCCCAGTGTGAGAGCCTTCCCTTCGATTCCCGCAAACCATCCCTTGAAGCGCGAGAAGTTGAATGGATTTTGCTCACGTGTATCGACGAGGAGAGTCGGGCGTGGCGTTTGGAGCTGCGTGCCACCGCGTTCCGCTAGGACCGGAATAATGGGATGTGGTACGGGCGCGGCAGTCATTTGCCATTCGAGCGGAGACGTAATCAGGGGGCGGCGTCTTCTCGGTAGTCTGTCCTTCACGCGGCGATCCTTTCCCAGCAGTATTCGTGATGGAGGCCGCCCAGGATCGGGGTGCACCAGTGCAGGGTTGTATCCCACTCTGTCTGAGAGTGTCAACGAGGGGAATAAAGTGTTTAAGACCCTAGCAAGATCAGGCAACGCTGGGTAGTGGGTCTGTTTGAATTGATCCACTTCGACCGGTAGCCGACGTTTCATTCGAGGATGGGATTGCTACGGCTGCACCACGACGCATTCGAGGTTACTTGCCTTCGCGGCTGCGCGGCTGACAGTGCCGTTCCCCTTGTAGCAATCTCATGGAACTGAAGCCGGTGGAATACCTCTGATCGCACTGGAAGCACTGAAAAGGAGCATCGGTCGTTGAATAAACAGATCGAGTTCCTGCTCGACCGACAGGGCAAAGGCAGGCCACTGTCCGCTCACGGCCGCGCTCCGGCGCCAGCCCCTAGCTCAGTTCGATAACCGAGAATCCGGCTGAGCTTGCGGCTTGAGACAGTCGCCGGTCCCCGCTAACAAAGGTCCTTCGTGCAGGACGCTGTTCACACCAGATCAGAGAAGCCGCGAGTTGCGAGGCGTCAGCTGCTCGCAAGGGATAATTTTCCAATAGCTGCGTTGCCAATTCGCGAACGTGGTCGATGGGAAGGATTTCTCTCCATCCACTACTCAACAAGCGCAGACGTGCGAGCGCACCCTGTTTTTCCAGGTCTGCTATCTCCTTCTCACGATGCAGGCGACAAATAGCACTGTGCACTTCTACGAGGCTGCCCCACCACACGACCGGTGCAAACCTCTTCAGATAGGACCGAGCGTGACGACTGGCTACTTCCTGAACACAGAGAGGAACCAGGGCGCTGGCATCCCAAAACGCAGTTGTCTTCTTCACAGCTCTTCTTTTCTATCCGCAACAACGCTTTGAATGGCCTTGTTACCCGAAACAGTTCCCGTTGGAATTTTCAAAAGCTGCTTAATATCAAGCTTCGTCTTGGGCAGGCGCATTTTCCCGGCCGCAACCAACATCAGTTCTTGGTCGCCGGCACCTTCCGCCGACAACGGAACTAGCTTCGCCACAGGGAGATTACGATCGCGAATCACAACCTCCTCACCAGCCCTCGCGAAGGTAAGGTATTTGCTCAGCCGATTCTTTAATTCCGCCACATTGACGCTGCGCATTTCAAACCTCCTTCCTTATGGCTATTATAGCCATGGGAGAGTATGGAATGAAAGAGGGATCTCGGATCGGCCATTCAGTGCAGACCCCGCCCCGCATGCGTACTTGTGCGCAGGCTTCCCCAAGGGCTAAAGGGCGAGAAGGTAAGGGTCGCAAAGCTCACACCCGAAGGCGGGCAAGAACTTGCTCGCAAGGCAGTCCTAGCCAAGGCGGCGGTGGCTGCCTCTTCGGAGGCGAGGCTGGCGGCGCTATTCGCGTATACGGCGCCGAAATGCTACACCCCCGGAGCTGAAGCCGGTGGAATACTTCTGATCGCACTGGAAGCACTGAAAAGGAGCATCGGTCGTCGAGTAAACAGATCGAGTTCCTACTCGACCGAGCTGTTCAAGAAGAATCCCGCAGAGAAACCGCAGGGCGAAGAGACTTGCGTCGCGTTTGCTTTGGACGATCTCGGCGCATCTTCGCCAGAGTCGAGCCACCAGCGTGTTAATCGTCCACGCTCGGGGACTAGGGCCCTGTGCCACTTTCGACAGTAGTACTCCAGGTTCCTTAGCTTGTCTAACGGTGTTTGGTTACGATGTGTGAGGGCGGCCTGAGCGGGGATCGGGCCGGGGAGCCGGTGCCCAGACACCTCGGGGGCCAAACCAAGTGATACAACAAGATTATTTGGTGCGGCGCGCTGAGGACCGTGTCGCCATGAAGGTGACGGCGCTGCTGGTCGGAAGACACGGCACGCTGCGAGTGGAAACGGGCCTTACAGAAAACGTCAGTTCCCGTGGTGCCCGCGTCGTTTCGACGAGCGAATGGCCGCTCGACGACACCATTCTGGTTGCCTTACCAGGGTTTTATTTCAGGTCTTCGGCGCGCGTCGCTTACTGCGACTCGCTAGGTGCTGGACGGTTTGGAATCGGCTTGGAATTCGTCGGAGCTGGCGAGCACTTGGAAATCACCGCACTAGCGACAGCACTGCAATTTTCACGGACGTAGTTCCAAGAACTTGCCGGACCAAAAGGGTTTTCTCCGCGCCCACATTTGTCGGGGCTGGAGGAACAATTGTGGAGGGTTTCTCCCGGCCTATACCCCGGAGCTCGAGCCGGTGGAATACCTCTGATCGCACTGGAAGCACTGAAAAGGAGCATCGGTCGTTCAATACGAGATTTTCTCCGGCCTGCCAAATGACAGGCGCTCTTACCCGATGATTCGGAGGCATCTATGCTAACAAGAGAAAAACTCGTCGAGTTGCAAGGCAGTGAACGAGCCCCATTACCAGGATCCCGAAAAGTCGGACCAGCTGACCCCAAAGAACGAATCGAAGTCACCGCGTTTCTGCGCCGGGGATCTTCGCCGAAACGATTTCCGTCCCTGGGAAAAACCGGCCAACGCCCGCCCACACAGCGCCAGCATCTTTCGCGCGCGAAATTTGCCGCCGTTCACGGAGCGCGGCTAGGCGACATCAAGAAGATTCGCGCGTTCGCGGCCCAGTATGGCTTAAAAGTCGTGGCTGTGAGCCGTCCGCGCCGTTCGGTGATCCTTAGCGGAACCATCGGCGCGTTCACTCGCGCTTTCAGCGTCGAACTCAACCGCTATGAACACGCCGGCGGCATCAGCCGGATGCGCACCGGAACGATTCAGATTCCCGCCCAGCTTGACGGCATAATCGAAGGCGTCTTTGGCCTCGACAATCGGCCGCAGGCGAAACCGCATTTCCGCATCCGCCAGAGCGCTGCCAATGCAGTAAACGCCAAAGCCTCCGGCAGTTCTTACACCGCGACCGAGGTTGCGCGGGCTTACAACTTTCCTGCCGGGACCGATGGCACCGGCCAGACCATCGGCATCGTGGAATTGTCAGGCGGCTACCGCGCGGCGGATCTCAATTCCTATTTCAAGAGCCTGGGCATCGCGACGCCTAAAGTCACATCGGTCTCGGTCGATGGCGCCGCAAACTCGCCAACAGGCAGCGCCAGCGGCCCCGACGGCGAAGTGGAACTCGATATAGAAGTTGCTGGGGCCGTTGCCCCCGCTTCGCAAATCGCCATGTATTTTGCACCCAACACGGATCAGGGTTTTCTCGATGCGCTCACTACTGCCGTGCACGACACAACACTGAAGCCCTCGGTCGTTTCCATCAGTTGGGGCGGCCCGGAAAGCACCTGGACGCAACAGGCGCTCAACGCTTTCAATTCCGCGTGCGAAGATGCTTCTACGATCGGTGTTACGATCCTTGCCGCTTCCGGCGATAACGGCTCGACCGATGGCGCTTCCAGCGGCACGCCCACGGTTGATTTCCCCGCCTCCAGCCCCTTCGTTCTCGGTTGCGGCGGCACGCGGCTGACGATTTCAGGAAATACAATTTCAAGTGAACAAGTCTGGAACGATCTTTCGGCCGGCGAAGGCGCCACCGGAGGGGGCGTCAGCGAGTTTTTCGCTCTTCCCAGCTATCAGCAATCCTCCAACGTACCGAAAGCCCCCAATGGATTCGCAGGCCGCGGCGTGCCGGATGTCGCTGGCGACGCCGACCCCGAGACGGGTTACAGCGTGCTCGTCGACGGCGAGCAAACGGTTATCGGTGGCACCAGCGCAGTCGCCCCCCTCTGGGCCGGCCTATTGGCACGCATAAATCAATCGCTTGGAACAAGTGTCGGTTACCTGAATCCCTTGCTGTATACCTCGAATGTTGAAAATACGCTGCATGAAATCACAGTGGGCAACAATGGAAACTACTCCGCCGGACCGGGATGGAACGCGTGTACAGGACTCGGCTCGCCCAACGGAACAGCCTTGCTAGGAGCGCTAAACAGCGAGCCCGCAAAACAAAGTGCCCCGAGCAAACGCAAACCAACCCGCGCAAAGCGAAAGAAAAAATCCTGATCGCAGCAATTGACACATCAGACTGGAAAGAAATTCTTCACGCTCCTGTAGTAGTCGAAGACCTGCTGTTCGTAAGCGACGGTTTTCTTGCAATCTGCCTCGAAGGCATACGACATCGCCATCGCCCGTTCCGACGTTGCTTTGTGCTTGGGCGTGTCCGCAACCTGCATTGCCTTCGCAAGCATCGCACCGGAAGCGCCGAAAAGGAGCATCGGTCGTCGAATAAACAGATCGAGTTCCTACTCGACCGAGCTGTTCAAGAAGAATCCCGCAGAGAAACCGAAGTCCATAAAGCTACCGGACGGTCCAAGCCAAAGTAGGCGCTCTCCCGCGGCGAGTCCAGCCGCGAAACCGCTCAATTTTGAACACTGTCCGTATTAGCCGCTAACCGCTCGGAAGCGGGGTATTTTTGTCCCGCACAAGTGACCGTCAAGGTCCGCACGCCCGAAATCGACAAATAAGATTTGGAAGTGTCTCAATGTGAACAGCCATCCGGCTTCGTCCTTCTTAACATGGGTGCCTCCGGAGGAAATAAGGCGACTTTTCTGCGGACGAGTCAACCGGCTTCATCTGACTTGGGAGGAACCAGGTGGAAACTATATTGATCGTTCTTCTCGTTGTGTTTTTGCTCGGCGGTGGGGGCTGGGGATACTCCCGTTGGCGCAGGAACTAGCGCCTTCTTGGCGTCAAGAGGAGAGCTGCAATCGCGAATCACTGACTCTTAATCGGGCTCGCCGAGCGCGAGATGTTCGGAGCATGCACTTTCTGGCGCGCCGTAAAGCCGAAGGGCGCTTAGCCGAGCGCCGGAATTCAAATCGTTTGCAGAGGAGGCAACAAATGAAATCAGGTACTCAGAATGAGGTCACAGGCAAGATTCACGAAGTGAAGGGCAAGATTAAAGAAAAGGTCGGCCAACTGACGAACAACCCCGGCTTGGAAGGCGAGGGCATTGGCGAAAAGATAGCCGGGAAGGTCCAAAAGAAAATCGGCCAGATGGAAAAAGCCGTCCAAAAACCGTGAGGCCGGTACTGCTTCGCACAACCGAGCCGCGACGACTCTTAGATTTGGGCCAAGGAATCGACCAAGAACTGGAGGCAGGTCATGAACCTCACAGAAATAAGCACGACACAAATAGCCATCGTCATCGCTGTAGCCGTGGTGGTGGTCGCAGGCATCGCCATCTGGCTTTTTACTCGTAAACGCCGAACGAAAAGACTACGCACGCAGTTTGGTAGCGCTGAATATACCCGCACGGTGAAAGAAGGCGGGAGCCGGCGGAAAGCGGAAGCGAGGCTCGATAAGCGCAGAGATCGGGTGGAGAGTCTCCACATTCAGCCGCTCGGTCCGGGCGATCGTGCTCGCTTCGTAGAGTCCTGGCGCAGGGTGCAGGCGCGGTTCGTGGATGGCCCCGGAGGTGCGGTGACGGAAGCCGATCAGCTGCTGGGCGATGTGATGTCCACACGCGGCTATCCGGTAAGTGACTTTGAACAGCGTGCGGCGGATATCTCCGTGGACTATCCTTTGGTTCTGGAAAATTACCGTTCCGCCCACGAAATTGCGATTCGTCAAACGCGCGGGCAGGCCAGTACGGAAGAATTGCGCCAGGCGATGATTCATTACCGGACGCTTTTTGATGAGCTGGTCGGCGAGCCAGAGATGGCTCGCGCGAAGGCAGCATCATAAACCTCGGTTCAGAACCGAAAAGGCGTGTTAGGTCTTCGGGAGTGCAAGACACAAAAAGGAGGCAATCCAATGGACGAAGCAAATAAGATAAAAGAAGAACAGACGGATGTAGGGTTAACGACTGCGACTGTGGCGGGTGTCGGCGCACGACCGGACGTGCGAGCTGTCGCTGCTTCAAGCTTCGGCGGCGGTTCATCCGCCGGAGCCGCAACCGCTCCGGCTATTGACGAGCAGGCGGCGCCGCTGTTTTCGCCCGAAGAAGCGAAGGATTTTCGCGCCCGGTGGGATGCGATCCAAGTGAGTTTTGTTGACGATCCTCGACGGGTGGTGGAGCAGGCAGATAGTCTTGTCGCACTGACGATGAAGCGCCTGGCCGAAATCTTCGCGGCTGAAAGAGCGAAACTCGAGGGCCAATTGGATCGCGGCGATAATGTCTCGACCGAGGATCTCCGCCTTGCACTGCGCCGATATCGGTCGTTTTTCGGGCGCCTTCTGTCGGTGTAACAAGGCCGGGGCCGCTGGACGCCCCCCGCCGCTGGCGAAGGATTGGAAGTCAACCCTGGCGGACAAACCGTCTATGATCCAATTGCACAAGTCACTTGGCTCGCTGGGCCCTCCGACGGGTTCGAGTGGAATTTTTCCTTTGGAAACGGCTTCGAGGGTACGAATCTCTTGGCGAACGATTGTACGTGATTGTCTATTATCCGGGTTCGCCCACCAAGATACCCACGCGGTAACCGCGAGGACCGGTCGCCGTTCGTCGCTTAAATTGCGGCACACGCTGCAATTAGACTATTGACCGGGGAAGCTGAGACGCCCGGACCGAGCGGCTGACGCCGTTCTGATGTACCGCTTTGACGCGCAGGCAGGCGTTCACATGGAGAGCTGATGGCGACGATGAAGGCGGTGCGGATACACGAGTACGGCGGGCCGGAGGTGCTGAAATATGAAGACGCGCCGCGGCCGAATCCGGCGCCCGATGACGTCCTGATTCGCGTGCACGCCGCCGGAGTGAATCCCGTGGACTGGAAGGTGCGCGCCGGATTCGCGAAGGATCGATTGAAATATAAGATGCCGTTCATTCCGGGGTGGGACCTTTCCGGAGTGGTCGAGGCAACAGGGCCGGCGGCGAAACGGCTGAAACCGGGCGACGAAGCGTACAGCCGACCGGATATCGCGCGCGACGGATCGTACGCCGAATATATCGCCGTGCGCGAGACGGAAGTGGCGCTGAAGCCGAAGTCGATCGACCACGTGACCGCAGCGGCGATTCCGCTCGCGGCGCTGACGGCGTGGCAGACGCTATTCGAGGGGGCAAAGCTGAGCGCCGGGCAGACCGTGCTGATTCACGGCGCGGCGGGAGGCGTCGGGAGCTTCGGGGTGCAGTTCGCGAAGCTGAAAGGCGCCCACGTGATCGGGACGGCGTCGAAGAGAAACCATGAATTCCTGAGGTCGCTCGGAGCGGATGAAGTGATCGACTACAACACGACGAGATTCGAAGATGTAGTGCACGGTGTGGACGTCGTATTCGACACGATCACCGGAGAGACGGCGGACCGCTCGTGGCAGGTGATCAAGAAGGGCGGCGTTTACGTGTCGATTCTGGCGCCGCCGTCGCAGGAGAAAGCGGCCGCGCGTGGAGTGCGCGCCGCGCATACGTTCGTGCAGCCGAATGTGGACCAACTGAACGAGATTGGAAAACTGGTGGATGCGGGGAAGGTGAAGGTGATCATCGAGCAGGTGTTTCCGCTCGCCGAGGCGCGCGCCGCGCAAGAATCAAACGCCACGGGACACACGCGGGGGAAGATCGTGTTGCGGGTTGTGTGATTTGGCCTTGGAAAACGAGCGTTTTGTCGCCTGTCCTGGTGGTCAGGTTTTGATTTGAACAAGCTATACTGGTGGGGGATTGCCTCAGTTTGAACTGTCCTCATAGAGTGAGCTGCGGACAGTTTCTCACGGATCGAACGACGCTTTGAGTCGAAGGACGGAGAAAATATGCGGATGAAACCGGCGCAAACCGAAATCCCCGCTGCTAAGAATTCAGTTCCCATGTCTGGACTCAGACGCAGTACACGCGTGATCCTGGACGTTCCGCTTGTGATTCGCGGTGAAGCCGAAGACAAGCATTCTTTCCAGGAAGAAACGTTCACAGTCAAAGTGAGTGCTCATGGGGGGCTCGTGCTGTTGGAAAACCGGGTAGAGCTAGGACAGAAGGTTGTGTTGATGAATCCTAAGACATGGGATGAGCGCGAAGGCACAATTGTCTTTCTTGGGCCGCCCTATGCTGGCCTCGCCACAGTGGGCGTCGAATTCGCTCAACCTGCGCCTGAGTTTTGGGCGATTAGCTCTCCCCCGGCGGATTGGAATCTCTCCTAGAAGTGTGTCCGAGATATCTAGGATTCGATGGCCTCGGGGCGGCCATTGTTGATCCGTGTGGTCGGCGGAGGGCCTGATTTGGAGCTGAATACTTGGAAATTTCTTCCGGTGAACGGTCTTTGCGACCAAGGGAAATTCCTACAGGCTCGTTGTGGCGATCAATTACGCACATCAAATCGTGTTCATAAAATGGATTAGTTCGCACGCGGACTATGACAAGATTGATGTGAAAACGGTGAAATATGGAGATCAAGCCGATTAAAGAGGAAGTGGATTATGAGCGGGCGCTCCGCCGGGTAGAAGAATTGTGGGCTTCGTCC
>Ga0187872_10003185_pt1 | contig 13505 bp, 7 predicted proteins | sample June2016WEW_16_4_FD_132973 | JGI IMG/M metagenome (GOLD analysis project Ga0187872, IMG submission 132973) | Peatland microbial communities from SPRUCE experiment site at the Marcell Experimental Forest, Minnesota, USA - June2016WEW_16_40 | ecosystem: Environmental > Terrestrial > Soil >...
CACTTCGTGGATGCCCATGTCTCGCACCTGTTCTCGGAAGTCACTGCCGAAGATCGCATCGCGGTCGCGCAGCAGGTAACGCGGGAGTTGGTCAAAGGGAAAGGCCTCCCGCAGTTGCTGTCGGGTCCACTCGGCCGTCGGGTGAGCGGTCACATTGAAGTGAAGAATGCGACGACGGTCATGGGCCAATACCAGAAACACGTAAAGGACATGGAAACGGAGGGTGGGGACAGTGAAGAAGTCGATGGAGACCAGCTGCGTGAGGTGGTTCTCCAGGAAAGTGTGCCAGGTCTGAGACGGCGGCCTGCGGCCGCGTACCATGTATTTGCTGACACTGCTCTCGCCGATGTCGATGCCGAGTTTGAGCAGCTCGCCGTGGATGCGGGGCGCACCCCAACCGGGATTCTCCCGGCACATCGTGCGGATCAGATCTCGGACCTCGCGCGAAATGACCGGTCGTCCGGGTTGGCCACGGCGCACCTTCCAGGTCCAGAACAGGCGAAAGCCGGCACGATGCCAGGCCACGACCGTTTCGGGCTTGACGATGACCAGCACCGAGCGCCAGTCGCGCCAGAGGCGGGACAGCCAGACCCAGAATAGGCGGTCCCCTGAGGTCAATTTCGGGCGTTTTCTCGCGGATCGCTGAAGCACGCCGATCTGGTGGCGCAGAGCCAAGTTCTCGAGTTCGAGGGCAGCGCGTGAGCGGAAGATCGAACACAGAGCGGCGAGGAGTGTCGTCAGAGAAATGGGCATCGGAGGAGAGAATTATGAAAGAAGTATAATTCCCGTCCGCTCAGACGTTTCGAGGTTTTCGAGAGGCACAATCGAGTTTCATCATCGGAGCCGTTGTAAGTGATGAATACTTTGCCGCCGGCCACATGCGGAGCTCCGGTGCTCCCGGTCCAAGCCGGATCGCATACCTGCGAGGACCACAGTTTCTTTCCCGAGGCGGCATCGATGGCAAAGAGCCGACAATCGCCCGTGGCGACATAAACGGCGCCTTCCCAGACCGCCGCTCCCCTGTTCACGCGCACAGCATATGAATTTTGGGTGCTTACACCGCGTTCAACCTCGGGGTCAAATCTCCACAACAACTTTCCGGACGAGGCATCGACGGCATATACGATGTCCAGAGGAGCGGTCACGTAAACGGTGCCGTCCACTTCTATAGGTTCCGATGACATTCCCATCGCGCTGTCAATGGGCAGATACCATGCCAACCCGAGACTCTTCACATTTTGATCATTGATCTGTTTCAGCGGGCTGAAGTGCTGCTCGTTGAAATCCCTTCCCGGAACCAGCCAGTCGGGACTTGTATCGGTCTGCTCGAGCACTCGCTTGGCTGTCACGTTGCCTGCCAGCGCCGAATGGTCTGCTAACGGCTGAGTAGCTCGTGCACAACAAATCGCAATCGCTGCAATAATCGCGGTAAAAATCGCCACGCGAACAAAACTCCGGAGCGTCTTCACAATCGATAGGCCTCGCGTCTCTTCAGCAGACACTCATACTCTACGATAAACAACATTACTATAAGCCGGGAGTGTATGTCGCCTTACCAAAAGGTGTCAAGGAAAAACAAATTCTTCGCAAGAGAGCCGACGGACAATCCGTACACGGAAGAGTACACTGGCGCCTTCGCGCGCCGAGCGTTTCGATGGACACTCGTTTACAAAGGTCGATCGAGGCCAAGCAATTTGGCAAGTCTTGTCGAGGGACCCATCACCCCGAGGACAACCATTGACTGTGCCGAAACCATTGTTGCGGACTTAGATTTTTTGTTCGGAAACACCGTGGGCAGCAAACACCGGAGCGCAGAAACCGGTTTTGTCGCCAAATTGTTAGAACGTCGGTGGTGTGTTAATCCACAGAACTGTTGCTTCAGATTTCCCCGGATTGATCCAGCGGTGTGGAGTCTTGCTAGTAAAATAAAAGCTGTCGGAAGTCTTAAGGTGATAAGCGGTCCTCTGCAAATGGATCACTAGTTCGCCGGAGATGATGTATATAAATTCTTCACCCTCGTGGGAGTAGAATGCGGGACTGCCAGCCTTAGAAGATATGCGAAAGATGTGGGGCTCCATGATTATTTTTCCCCACGCAAGAAGTTCCATGCGGACGCCATCCGCACCCGACAAAATCTTACGATCCTTTAATCGTACGAGAGGAGTGCCGCTTTCGTTTACCCTCGTAAAGAGATCCGCAATGTTGATTCCATAGTGCTGTGCCAGTTTATGTAAGACGCTAACCGATGCTTGTACTTGACCTCGTTCAAGATTGCTGAGGAAGCCGATGGAAATTCTGAGACTTCGGGCTACTTGTGTAACTGACTTCCCACGCTTCAAACGGAGCTTGCGCAACCGGATCCCGAGAGCCAGGCCATCCGGCAAACCAGCCGCACTCTCAGAAAGTATTCCCTCTTGTTTCAGTTGGTGGATAATTGCCTGAGCGTTTAATCCAAGCACTTTTCGCAAATAGACTGCGCGCTTCAGTATCTGCATGTCGGCCGAGGTATAAAGCCGGTAGCCGCTCGTCGTACGAAGAGGGCGAGTAATTCCCAGCGTTTCCCAAGCCCGAAGCATCGAGATAGAAATCCCGAGCAACCGAGCCGCTACGCCTATTCTGAATAGCTTGGCACTATCTCGGGTACTGGGCATATCTCTGCTAGCGGGACGTTCATTGCTCTTCATTTTTAAGATCAATCGCATGCATTCTTAAGACGCTCTCGCAGGCGAGTCTTGTATCGAGTAAAAGACTCGATCACGGAAATGCGAGGATAGCAGAATATTCGCTTTTTGGTGAAGAAGTACGTCGAGAACCTCTATTTGTGTGGACAACTCATTTCTCCGTGATTAGTCGGTGACAAGCCCGAACGGCATTCAACCGAATACGAAGTACCTCATGCCCGCGCGTCATTGTGTGCTCTTGCGCCAAGCGGATCGAACAACATGACGAGCTTCCATCTTCCTTCGAGACAAATGTAATCGGCCATAAGGCAGACCGGGGCCTACAGCATCCTAACAAGTCCACACGCTCTATATAGAGAGGCAGGAGATAGATAATGGTGCGCGGGTTCATTACAGGCTCTTACAGCAGGTGGCCGAATGGCTATACGACTTCTTCATCGAGCAAGGGCACAGCGCAGTTCCCGCGCGCTCGTCATCGGCACAAGGATAGGAAGCGCCGTCCGCGATTTAACGAGCATCACTCAAACAAGCGGCGTGGCCGAAAAATTCCACATCAGCCCCAGAACTCTTCAGCTTGCCAGCGATCGCAACACCACGCGCTCGACTTCGACCCTCGCATTCTTTATCAAGTTTTCATTCACGACTCCGATCCCGTGCCCAGTTCGCAACCCGGAACTGTGACGTAGGCTTTGACCCATTTGGCGCAAAAGATCGCTCTGGCAACGACGAACCTGCTGAGTTTGGAGCGGTTGCGAGAGTGTTCCGCTGCCGACCAACCAGCGGCGGACTTCGGTGCGGCGTCGGTAAATTTTCGGCTTGACAACAAAAGCTTTTCTGGCATAACCTTCCGAAATTATCGTAAGGTTGTCCGGCGACTCAATCGGTTAGCCATCAAGAAGTGGTTATCACGCCGCCCTTGCGGTAGAAGAATTCTTTAAGAAATTTTTTAGGGGATTTTAACTTGTAGCGCAGCGCCGCATTTGCGATTCTTCACTCGCTCAAACACGCCTCTCTTGAGTTTTCGGAAGATGCAGACCTTTGAAGCGGTAGGCGAGGCCGTCTCACACCGAAACAGGGATGAACAAGGAGTCTAGGAGGATAGATCATGTTCAGAAGAATATTTGCATTCGTAGGGCTCTTTCTTCTCGTGTCCGCTGGTTCCGTCTGTGCTCAGACCGCGGCTACCTCGTTGCGTGGCACTGTCTCGGACTCTTCTGGCGCGGTCGTTTCCGGCGCGCAGGTAAATCTTGACGAGCCGGCAAGCGGTTTCCACCAGGCCCGAACTACTGGTTCTGATGGTTCCTATTCATTCCTGCAAATTCCGCCCGCTAAGTACATCATCAAGGTCACCGGGGCGGGGTTTGGGCAGCAGTCCAAACAAGCTGAACTGCTGGTAAACCAGCCTGCCACCGTCAACTTCACTTTGTCAATCAAGACCTCCCAATCCGTCGTGGAGGTTAGCGCGGAGACCCAAACCTTGAACACGACCGACGCGACGATCGGTAACGCAGTAAACAATGCAACCATCGAGGCGCTGCCCATGGAAGGCCGCAACGTGCCCGATCTGCTCAGCTTACAGCCCGGCGTGTTGTATCTGGGGCACGATAACCAGGAACAGTACCAAAATCAAGACAGCCGTAGCGGCTCGGTTTCAGGTGCGCGTTCCGATCAAACTAACCTGACGCTGGACGGGGTGGACAACAACGATCAGACAAAAGGCTACGCCTTCACGGGCATACTGCGGTCGACTCTGGATTCAGTAGAGGAGTTCCGGGTCACTACCGCCAATTCGAATGCCGATAACGGACGTTCGTCGGGAGCGCAGGTCGCAATGGTGACCAAGAGCGGAACCAACCGGCTTCACGGGAGCCTCTACGAATACAACCGGAACACGGACTTCGCGGCTAACAATTGGTTCAACAAGCAGGCTGAGCTGTCAGAGGGACTTCCGAATAAGCCCGGTGAACTGATCCGCAACACCTATGGTGCGGCATTGGGGGGCCCGGTCAAAAGAGATAAGCTTTTCTTTTTCGTGAATTACGAAGGCCAGCGGACGGCAGAGAACCAGCAACAAGTGTTGACCGTACCGACTGCTTCACTTAAGGCTGGAAACGTCAGCTACCTCTGCACCACCGGACCACAGTGCTCCACCGGCACTCAAACCCTAACGCCGTCTCAGATTGCCAGCCTAGATCCGAACTGTTTCGCCGACGGCACGTGTCCCTGGGGGGCGGGCTTGGATCCGAACGCGATGCAAGTTCTCAATCAATATCCCGCGCCCAATGGGTTTCTCACTGGGGATGGATTGAACACCGCGTCCTTCAGTTGGTCCGCGCCGAATCCCACCATCCTGAACACCAGCATCGCCAAGATTGACTATGCCATGTCTAGCCGGAGTCTGTTTTTTGTGCGTGGCGACTTGCAGGATGACACTACTGATGGTGTACCAGAAATCCCCGGCCAGCCTCCAAGCACAACCACTAGGGATAACTCGAAGGGCTTTGCCGCCGGTAATACCTGGACGATCACTAATGCCCTGGTCAATAATCTTCGTTACGGATACGTCCGGCAAGGACTTTCCCAACGCGGGGCTGGCAATGCATCCTACGCGAGTTTCACCGGCTTCTCTAACCCTGTCGCCGAGGTTCGCAGTACCCTTCTGAACGTTCCGGTAAACAATGTGGTCGACGACGTGGCCTGGGTCAAGGGGAAGCATTCACTCCAGTTTGGTGCGAACTACCGTCTGATTCACAACAATACGATGTCGGACAACACGTCGTACAACTCAGCAAGCACCGAACCGCAGGAACTGTATCAGGCTGGTATCGCCAATCTGGGGTTCAGTCTGGACCCGAGTCCGAAAGATCCTGCCAGCAAAGGGCTGTATCCAGCAGTAGCTAGCTCCTTTGTCTACTCCTACGACGACGCCATTACCGCGGTTACGGGTCTTCTGGGAGTGGTGACCAACACTTCCAACTATCAGGTGGCGCACACTGGGAATACGGGATCCCTTCTGCCCACGGGAGGGTTGATCCCGCGCGACTTCAAAGCAAACGAGTTTGAGACCTACCTTGAGGACTCGTGGCGCGTGAAGCCGAATCTCACTCTCACGATGGGCTTGCGCTACACCTTGTTGCAGACCCCGTATGAGATCAATGGACAACAGGTGCAGCCCAATATAAATGTCGACCAATGGTTCAAGACGCGTGCATCCCAGGCAGCGTTAGGAAACAGTGTTGAGCCGCCATTCGAGTTCATTCCCTCGGGGCAGTCGCGAGGCGCCAAGCCCTATTGGCCCATGAACAAGTTAGACTTCGCGCCGCGCTTTGCCGTGGCGTACTCCCCCAATGCGGATGGGGGCCTGCTCCGCAGAATTTTTGGAGGCCCGGGAAAGAGTTCGATTCGTGCCGGATTCGGCATGTACTACGATCACTTTGGACAAGGCATTGTGGATTCCTTCAGCACGAACGGATCGTTTGGTCTTACAACGTCTGTGTCGACGCCAAACAATGTCCTGGGTGTTGACGATGCGAGTTGCCCGCCTGGACAACCGGCTTGCGCTGCGCCAAGGTTCACTGGCTTGACTGGTATCCCCGACGTCACTCGATTCGGCGTTACCCCTGCGCCCGCGAACGTGAACTATCCTCAAGGCGCCTCGACAAATCCTTTTGGAACTGGATTCATCACTGGCTTCGGGCTCGACGACCATCTGAAAACCCCCTACTCATACGCCATGAATTTCTCCGTCCAGCGCGAACTACCCCATGGCTTTACCCTGGAGACGGCATACGTAGGCAGGTTAGGGCGCCATCTTCTTCAGCAACTGGATCTAGCCGAGAATTTGAACTTGGTGGACAAGAAGTCCGGCATGAGCTATATCCAAGCGGGCCGCTTGCTCGACGCCGCAATGTATTCAGGTGTAAGTGAAGCCAACATCAAGCCTATCCCTTACTGGGAAGACATGTTCCCGGATGCTGCCGGGCTGGACGCCCAAGGCACAGGAGCGTACGGCCCCACCGCGACCGCGACACAGAACATTTACGCCGACCCTAGCGTTGGATGGATGACTTTTCCGGGCGGGGAGCAGGGTCCGATCTACTTTATGGACGAGTATTGCAACCCCGGTTGCGGTTTCTTGCCGGTAGGACAGCGCCCTGCGGGAACCGACTACCGCTATTGGAACAGCCAGTATTCCTCGCTATATTCCTGGGCTTCGATCGGCACCAGCAGCTACAACGCCGGGCAGTTCACCCTCCGCCACACCATGAGCCACGGCTTGCAAACGGACTTTAGTTATACTCTCGCCAAATCTCTGGACATGGGTTCGGACTCGGAACGCCAATGCGCCAACTGCGCCGCCACCAGCTCCAGTTTCAGCGAGATTATCAACTCCTGGTACCCCAAGTGGAACAAGGGCGTTTCGGATTTCGACACCAGGCACCAAGTCACGGGTGATTGGGTTTATAAGCTCCCTTTCGGGCGGGGGCAAGCGCTAGCTGGGGGCGCCAGCGGTTTGCTGGACGCGTTCATCGGTGGCTGGCAATTCTCGGGGCTGGGCCGCTGGACCAGCGGGTTGCCGTTCGGAGTTCAACAATCTCAGTGGTCAACGAATTGGAACTATAACAGTTACATGGTGCAGACAGGGCCCATTCAAACCGGTACCCATATAGTGAATGGAGTGCCGCAGGCCTTCGCCAATCCTGGCCTACTCGTGAATGGTCTTCCTCCCCTCGGCTGTAGCCCCAACCCCTGCGTCAGTACCGACCCCTACCTGCGCAACCCGTGGACTGGCGAAGTGGGAGAACGCAACCAGTTTCGGGGCGACGGATTTTTCGGAATTGATATGGGTCTGGCCAAGAGCTGGAAGGTCGGCGAAACACAAAGCCTCAAATTTACCTGGGAAGTTTTCAACGTCAGCAACGCAGTCCGGTTTGATGCCAGCCCAGCAACGCTACAGACGTCAGTGTCCGCTGCAAATTTCGGCGCGTATAGTGCGCTGCTGACGACTCCGCGCGTCCAGCAGTTCTCGCTTCGGTATTCGTTTTAGACAACTGCCATGCCCACTATCAAGAAGAAACAAACCATATTGACCTGGATCGGAGGCCTGACTTCTTTCTGCGTTATCGTCGTTGCTGGGACCGTCGCAGCAGCACAAACTCCTTCCCCTGCGCTGTTGGTGGTGAACAAACGGGATAGCACGCTCGCCATCGTCGATCCTCGATCTGGAAAGGTGGTAGGCCGAGTTCCCACCGGCGATACTCCGCATGAAGTGGCGGTGTCGGCGGATGGCAGGCTGGCGTTCGCTGCGAATTACGGCGATCAGACTCCGGGCAACAGCATTTCGGTTATCGATCTGACGACGCAGAAGGAACTCCACCGCGTTGACCTCGGCCCGTTACGCCGTCCACATGGGATGGTCGTCGTGGACGGCGAATTGTACTTCACCGCCGAGGAGAATAAAGTCATTGCTCGCTATGATGCCTCGAGCAACAAGGTCGACTGGCTGCTTGGCACAGGCCAGAACAGGACCCACATGCTCCTCTTCAGCAAGGACCGGAGCACCATCTTCACTGCCAACGTGGATTCTGACAGCATCTCTGCTATCCAACACACTTTGGGCCGTGCAGATTGGCGCGAGACGGTAATTCCCGTTGGCAAAGGACCGGAGGGCATGGACCTTTCTCCAGACGGGAAAGAGCTCTGGGTGGCCCATTCAGACGAGGGCAGCTTTTCCATTATTAATGTCGATACACGGAAGGTGATGCAAACGGTTAGTGTGCAAACCCAGCATTCTAATCGCTTAAAGTTCACGCCCGACGGAAAGCTAGTACTGATCTCAGACTATGGTGCTGGCGATCTGCTGATTCTCGACGCAAAAACCCATCGTGAGGTTAAGCGAATTAAAGTTGGAGGGGGCCCGGCAGGCATCCTGATCGTACCCGACGGCTCGCGCGCGTACGTAGCAGATACCGAGGGAGACAGCTTGGTGGCGATCGACCTGCAAACGCAGGAAATGACTGGCCGCGTTTTTCCCGGCGGCAACCCCGATGGCATGGCCTGGGTCCCGGGTAGATGATGGGAGTTTCGCGAACCGCCTGAAGAGCTCCGTGGAACATCAATCATTTCCGCGATCAGGTGGTTAAGCTCGCGAAGAGCGAAACAATAAACGGTTCAGGTTCGCTAACAACCAGTGCGGTACGCTTCTTACGATCTAGGAGGACACAGCATGTTTCATACGAAAAGCAAGTTTTGGGCGATCGGTCCCATTGTTGTACTCGCGTTTGTCGGATTCCAGGCATGCACCGAGAGCCAACCCGCGCAGCAGGAGCGCTCGCAACAGCATGTGCGGCAAGCTGTGCCTCCGATCGGGGTCGACGCGACCGAAGATCAGATAAAACAAGCTGTCGCGGGCGTGAGGGCCGGACGCAAGCTCACACCCAAAGTTTGGCCAAACGGAGCACGGGTAGCAGTATGCCTCTCTTTCGATGTCGACAACGAGTCGCTGTGGATCGATCACCCGCTACCTATACCGCTGTCGGAGGGTGAATACGGCGCTACGACCGGCCTGCCGCGTGTCCTCGCGATGCTCGATCGGGAGCAGATTCCGGCGTCGTTTTACATTCCGGCAATGAGCGCCATGCTGCACCCACAAATGATCCCGGACATCATGAAGAGCGGCCGTAACGAAATCGGGGTCCATGGCTGGATCCACGAGGACTACGCGATGGTCAATGACGCCGCGAAGGAAGGGCAACTGTTAACGGAGTCGATCGATTACCTGACGAAAGCAATGGGCAAGCGCCCCGTGGGGTTTCGCGCCCCGAGTTGGTCCTACAGCCCACATACACTTGAGTTAGTTCAGAGGGCTAATTTTCTGTACGACAGCAGCTTCATGGCGATGGACGAGCCCTACGATCTTGTTTCGAATGGCAAATCAATCGGCCTGCTCGAACTGCCCATCAACTGGATTGCCGATGACTACCCCTACTACGAACCGGAGGCGGGCGGCTCTTTGCCTTCTCCGGATGCGGTATTCCAAATCTACAAAGCTGAATTTGACGTCGCCCTCCAGGAAAAGGGCCTGTTCATTCTTACGATGCATCCGCACATCTCCGGCCACCGTTCGCGAATTGTGCAGATCCAGAAGCTGATCACTTATATGAAATCCAAGCCCGGTGTTTGGTTTGCAACGCTCGAAGATGTCGCCGCCTACGTTAAGAAGTCAAACGAAGCTCAGTAGCTTCCAGACCACCGCGATTGCTGCCGCGCCATGACCGGGATGTGTGTCGCCGGCATGCGGCGCTTTGAGGGCGCTTCAGGATGGAGTCTTTAGCATGAAAAGAAACGTCGGCTTTCTATCAGTGCTGCTCTTCCTCGCTCAGGCGATGGCTTTGCCTGCGGCGTCACAGAATTCAGAAACAACTCTCGACTCAGGAGCCAAGGCTGCGGTCTCGCAGATTCGCGGCACGTTGAAAATCAGTGGACTGCGACAATCGGTTACTGTTCTGCGCGACCGCTGGGGCGTGGCTCACATCTATGCGCAGAATCAGCACGACCTTTTCTTCGCGCAAGGCTTCGTTGTGGCCCAAGACCGACTGTTTCAAATGGAACTGTGGCGCCGATCCGGGGAAGGTCGCCTAGCCGAGATCGTCGGTCCATCCGCGCTGTTGCGCGACATCAATGCCCGTCTCCTGATGTATCGCGGAGATATGAAAGCGGAATACGAGAGCTATTCGCCCGATACGAAAGAGATTCTCGACGCTTTCACTTCGGGAATCAACGCCTACATCGCCGACCGCCAAAAACGCGGTGGACCAGGCCTGCCGATTGAGTTTCAGATTGCTGGCTTTGTTCCAGACCTGTGGAAGCCGGAAGATTGTTTGAATCGCATGGCGGCGTTCTCCATGACCGGCAATGCCTTCAGCGAATTGCAGCACGCGGAAGTTGCGGCGGTTGTGGGAGCGGACAAGGCTTCGACGCTCTTTCATTTCGACCCGGCTGTGAAGCTCGATCCCGCTCCGAAGTTGGACTTGTCCGGACTTACTCCACGCCTTCTCCGCAATCTGGTGGGTAGCGATTCCAGAATCGATTTTCCGCCGTATTACATGGAAGGCAGCAACAACTGGACCGTTTCCGGGTCTTTGACCGAATCTGGCAAGCCCATGCTGGCGAACGATCCTCATCGAGTATTGGCCGAGCCCTCACTTCGCTACATGGTGCATCTGGTGGCGCCGGGCTGGGACGTAATCGGAGCAGGAGAACCGGCCTTGCCCGGAGTTGCACTTGGTCACAACCAACAGATCGCTTGGGGCTTTACGATATTCGGATCGGATCAGCAGGATCTCTACGTGGAAGAACTTGATCCTCACGATGCTCTGCGGTATCGGACTGAGCATGGTTGGGAACGCATGCGAATTGAGAAGCAGACCTTCGCTATTCGAGGCGGACCCTCCGTGGTTGCCGAACTGAAATTCACGCGACACGGGCCGGTATTGTGGCAAGACCAGAAACGAGCCTTAGCTTTGCGCTGGGTCGGCTCTGAGCCTGGAACCGCAGGGTACCTCGCTTCACTGGCAGTGGATCGAGCCCAGAATTGGAATGAATTTGAAGCTGCGACCAAACGCTGGAAGCTGCCGACTGAAAATATTGTGTACGCCGATCGGGAAGGTAATATCGGCGAACATTCCGTAGGGCTGACGCCGCTTCGCAAGAATTGGACTGGACTGCTTCCCGTTCCCGGAGCAGAAGGCTATGAGTGGGCTGGCTTTGTGCCGCCGGACGAACTGCCGCACGTCTTCAACCCTGGAAAAGGATTCGTCGCCACTGCCAACAACAAGCTGATTCCCCAAGGATATCCTTATAATATCGGCTATGAATGGTACCCACCCTACCGGGTCGACCGGATTACAGAGGTTCTCGAAGAAGCACAAACCCGCTCGCACAAGCTGAATATCGACGACATGCAGCGCCTTCAGAGTGATGCCGTTTCGGTTCCGGGCCGGCAACTTGTGCGTCTACTCCGCCAGGCAGCAGGCGATCATCCGACGGCTGACGAGCAGGTGCTCCTGAATTGGGATGGGATACTAGGAAAAGATTCTGGTGCGGCCGCTCTGTACGAATTCTACTTGCAGAACTTACGAACCTGGGTAATCCACCACGCCGCACCTTCCAGCATATGGGACGCACTGGACGATTGGGAACCGAATCAGGTGCTCGGATTTCTACAACACCCTACCACGGATATTTTTCGTTCGAATCCGGAGGCGGAGCGCGACCGGGTCTTGCGTGGGTGCCTTCAAGAATCCTACGACCGCCTAGCAAAGTTGGAAGGGCCTGACCCGGAGAAATGGGAATGGGGAAAACTGCACGTTGTAAGGTTCCGGCATCCGCTCGACCGTGCCCCGAACGCCGAGCAACTCCTGGACCTCGGTCCAATGCCGCGGCAAGGTGACGAAAACACCGTCGGTGCGACCGGCTTTTACGGTAGTTCGCTTGATCAAGTGGAAGGTGCCAGTTATCGCGAGATCTTTGATTTGAGCGACTGGGACAAGGCTGTCGCCATCAATACTCCGGGACAGAGCGGCGAGCCAGGCAGTCCGCATTATGCCGACTTGCTGCCCCTGTGGGGCCAATGGGGCTACTTTCCCATGGTGTACTCGCGGGACGCTGTGGAGAAGAATGCCACCGATCGGCTCGTTCTCGAACCTTAGGATTTTGCCGCGAGGCAGTTCCGGAACGTTGACGTGCGATCGCTGACCGGACGGTATTGGAAGGAGAAACCCCATGCATCCGACGGATCCCAAGTACCGCGAAGTCTTGCCACAGGAAGAAAATCAATCGCGCAGTACCGATCTAACCCGGCGGGAGTTCATCGCGCAGACCGGTAGGTTCTCGGGTGCACTTGCTGCCGGGCTAGCTCTGGGGACTCTTGGAAGCAGCGCCGCATCGCGGATTCCTAACTCGGTGCCAGAGCTGGTAATGATGAACGCGCTGGACCTCTCAAAGGCAATTAAGTTGAAACAGGTCTCTTGCCACGAGGTCATGAAGACGTTTCTCGGCCACATCGGGCGGTTCAACCCGAAGGTAAACGCTATCGTCTCTCTGCAAGACCAGGATGATTTACTGAAGCAGGCCGGGGAACGCGACGAGCAGCTGGCGAGCGGAAAATACTTGGGCTGGATGCACGGGTTTCCACATGCCGTCAAAGACCTGGCTGCCACTAAAGGGATTCGCACGACCTGGGGGTCGCCGCTGCTGGACTCGGTACCGCAGCACGACTCCCTTTTCGTGGAGCGCCTGCGAGCAAGCGGTGTCGTGATTATTGGCAAAACGAACGCTCCGGAATTCGGGTTGGGATCACAGACCTACAATTCAATTTTCGGAGCGACTCTTAACGCTTATGATCAATCGAAGACTTCCGGCGGAAGCAGTGGTGGAGCGTCAGTCTCGTTAGCACTTCGCATGCTGCCCGTGGCGGATGGCAGCGATATGATGGGTTCGCTGCGCAATCCAGCCGCTTTCAACAATGTGATCGGTTTCAGGCCATCCTATGGACGGGTGCCGTCGTGCGGAGGCGAACTGTTTCTCGACCAATTGAGCACCGAAGGCCCAATCGGTCGAAGTGTTGCCGATGTCGCCATGTTGTTGTCGGTCATGGCTGGCCCTTATCCTGGCGCGCCTCTCTCCATCGAGCAGGATCCCATTGTGTTTACCGAGTCACTGAAACGCGACTTCAAGGGCACTCGCTTGGGGTGGCTGGGCAACCTGCGCGGGCATTTGCCAGTAGAGCCCGGAATTATGGAACTCTGCCAGCGGTCATTTGCG
>Ga0187872_10003190_pt1 | contig 13494 bp, 17 predicted proteins | sample June2016WEW_16_4_FD_132973 | JGI IMG/M metagenome (GOLD analysis project Ga0187872, IMG submission 132973) | Peatland microbial communities from SPRUCE experiment site at the Marcell Experimental Forest, Minnesota, USA - June2016WEW_16_40 | ecosystem: Environmental > Terrestrial > Soil >...
AGCTTCTCGGCACCTTTGTTCCAGGAGAGGATTTCGCCTTCTTCGGTCACGGAAAAAGCCGCATCTGTGGTTCCTTCGAGCAGTACAAATAGTTCACTTTCCAGCATCTTCCCGCCTCTGGGACAAGCGCCTATACGCGTGGTACGAATGCTTCATTGTGATCTGTCGCCTCCCGATACAAGTATAAGTCAGCCGGCATAGAAGGACTCGAATGGGTCCCATTCGCCGGCAGGAAGAGATGCGATATGGCTCGAAGAATTCATTCCTTAATACGAGGCATTACTTCGTTCGTTTGCGGTTTGATATTCGCGTTCATAATGACGGGCAGTTCCGCGCTGTGGGCACAAGCAACTATGTCTAGCACGAAAAACCCGGCGCCGACTGTGGACATCGTTCGTGATCCGGCTGATGTTCCAAATCCAATTGGAGGCCGAGCACCGACGACAGTTCACGTCACGCTCACCGCCGAGGAGGTAATGGGGCAACTCGATCCCGCTAGCGGCACAACCTATCGGTACTGGACCTTTAACGGTAAAGTCCCGGGGCCGATGATCCGCGTGCGGCAAGGAGACATGGTCGAGGTCACGCTTCGCAATGACGCCCGCAGCCGCATGGTTCACTCCGTGGATTTCCACGCTGCGCTAGGCCCGGGCGGCGGCGCAGCATTTTCGCAGGCGATACCGGGGCAAGCGAAAACCTTTACCTTCCAGGCAACCACGCCCGGGCTGTTCCTATATCACTGCGGAACGCCCATGATTGCCGAGCACATTGCCAATGGAATGTATGGACTGATTCTGGTCGAACCTTCCGGCGGACTGTCTCGTGTCGATCATGAGTATTACTTCATGCAAGGCGAGATCTACACGACCGCGGCGAAGGGCAAAGCGGGATTGCAACAATTCAGTGACGCGAAGCTCCTGGACGAAGATCCTGAGTATTTCGTGTTCAACGGAGCTGTGGACGCGCTGAGCAAACGCTACCCGTTGCGTGCCAATGAGGGCGAAACGGTACGGTTGTTTTTTGGGGACGCCGGACCCAACGAGACATCGTCGCTTCACGTGGTCGGAGAAATCTTCACCCGCGACTATGTGCAGGGTTCCCTGACTTCACCTGCACTTTCCGGAATTCAAACGGCCGCTGTGCCGCCAGGAAGCGCAGCGATCCTCGAACTCACGGCAAGCGTGCCCGGTCAGTTCAGCGTCATGGATCACGCCATGGCCCGAATGGCCAAGGGACTGCTTGCCATCCTGGAGGTGACGGGAGCCGAGAACGCCACGCTGATGCATGCCGGGCCGGCATTACGAAATGAAAGCTCGCAAGCATCAACGGCTTGGGTGACAGGGATGACCCAAAGCGATGGAGCCGCGAATATAGAGAACAATCCAGGCTCAGCAGGTGCAGCCCCTGCTTCCTCGATCTCCACGATTGAGAAACAACAAGGCAGTTCTCAGGAGATGGCAGGCATGGCGATGGAAATGGCTGCTGAAACGACGAAGCACACAGGGCATGCGCAGTCTGGATCGGCCCTGCCGGCAATAGGGCCGGCAGCATCCAATGTCATCCAGTTGAACGGCTGCTTGACTCTTCTGGAAGACGGGCGGGTGATGCTGCACGTGCTCCCATCCGCCAGAACTTACCGCATGGAGGCGCGACCCCTATTGTTTTCACAAAACGCGAACCGGCTGGTGCACGTCACTGGACGGTTCGGCAGCGTAGTCGCGGTCGAGGACCCGCGCATTCCGAGCTTCGTCGTGGATAAGCTGGACGAGCTCGCGCCGAACTGTTCCGTGAAGATAACACCGGCCATGCTGCGCAAGGTCGCCGAGAAAGAGGCTGCTCTGACAATTGCCGCGCAAGCCACGGTGGCGGGGAAAGGCACTGTGAACATGGGCGACATGTCCTTTCTTCCGGCCACCATCACTGTGAATGCGGGCGAGAGAGTCGTGTGGAAGAACTCCTCTTTCGCGGTACATAACGTTGTGGACGATGCCAACAAGGCCACTTCCGTAATCGACGTGAAGCTGCCAGCCGGCGTGCAGCCGTTCGATTCAGGTTGCCTGCAGCCTGGTCAAATCTATTCCCGCGTGTTCACGGTGCCGGGAGTTTACCGCTACGTTTGCACGCTGCACGAGGCCAACGGCATGAAAGGAGTCGTCATTGTCCGACCATCGGCAGTTTTGGCGGCACGAAAATAGCTTCCATGCCAGGGAACGGCCTGATGTCAGGAGTCCTGCTAAGGTGCCGACGCAATCTGAGGTTGGCGTGCATCCAAACGAGGAAATATAAGGAGGACGAGATGAGTTCGACTGGTTCGGAGATCGCTGGCGCCCAGGCCCTGCCTCTGTCAGGCCTGGTGAACTATCAGGAAGGGTCGGTTGTAAGCCGGGTTATTCTCAAACGAGACAAGGGGAATGTGACAGTGTTCGCGTTCGACGAGGGCCAGGGCCTCAGCGAACACACCTCTCCTTTCGATGCTCTTGTGCAAGTGATCGAGGGAAATGCCGAGGTAACCGTGGCCGGCAAGCCGATTGCGGTGAAGCCTGGCCACGTCGTCCTGTTGCCAGCGGAAAAGCCTCACGCCGTAAAGGCGATCACGCGCTTCAAGATGACGCTTACGATGATCCGTTCCTGATCGAACTAGCGCCATTGCAATCTATGGGACGCCTTGTCAGAAACGGTATTCCCGTTTCATCGCTAAGGACAAATGAACCATTTCGCCGAGGTCTGAGCTGGTGTAGTTCTTAATTGAGCGGCGGTAAATTCGGCGCGTGCCGATGGAAGTCGGAATGGAACATCGAGGATTTGGAGGCCTCCAATCATGACAGCGAGCACGTGTCAGCCTGGCAGCGGGAAAAAAGACCTGAATCGGCTGCCGTATCTGGCGGAACCGTTATTGCGATTCGATCTCAACCATGAACTGGAACTGCTTCGACGGGAAGGCTCTTGGGAGCGCGAAACCGGGCGCAGTTCGAAAACGCTGGCGAAATATCCTGACTTCCGAATCGTACTCGTGTGCATGAAGGCCGGAAGCCATATGAATGACCACAAGGCGGAAGCGAGGATTTCAATTCAGGCTCTGGAGGGAAAGATATTGCTCCATGTGCCTGACCAGAACCCGATCGAGCTCTCGGCGGGGCAGTTGATGACCTTGGATTGTGGGGTGCACCACGACGTCGAAGCTTTGGCAGAAAGTGCGTTTCTGCTGACCATCGCCTGGTCGAAAGGCGAGTCCAGGCCCACAGACGAGCGGGCCACGCAGTCTCGGTCAGCGGAACATGATCGCAGACATGGGATCGAATCACACGAATCAAAACCCCACATAGCGCAAGTTGACGACCGGTTCAGGGCAAGAGATTACTCGGATCCAAGCCTTGAGAAATTCGCAAGTGAACACCAATTGCCTCCGCGGTGGCTGAGGCTCAGAAAGGCTTGCGATCGGCTCGTGGCACGGTCTGACTTTTGGTACCGGCCTGAACTGATTGATCAAGCGCGACAGTTGGCCGGAGAAGCGTCTGACATTCTCCAGACAGTTCTGCGGGAAGGCAAACACCCGGTTCGGGAAGAACTGCGAACTGGAGAAGCGCTGGCCGCGCCGAAGAAGGATTCATCGATGCCGGTCGGAGCGCACCAACTGCTCCACCCGATTCAATCCGCGATTGGCAACACCCTTTAATACGAGGAATCTGCACTATGGGAAACTCACTTTATCCTGCGGCAACACCTGAAATTGGAAAGAAGCGCGAACAGCTCACCCCTGACACGCTAAACACATGGCGCGCCTTTAGCCGGCAGGTGTTTACCGACGGAGCGTTGCCCGCGAAGACAAAGGATCTGATCGCGGTCGCCGTGGCTCATGTGACGCAGTGCCCGTACTGTATTCGCGCGCACACCAAAAGTGCGCGGGCAAAGGGAGCAAGCGAAAAGGAAATCATGGAAGCGATCTGGGTGGCTGCTGAGATGAGGGCAGGAGCGGCCATTGCGCACTCGGCGCTCGCCATCGATGTCATGAAGGAGCATGCGCCGTCTGAATAGGGCGATGATCACCGCTTCAGTGGTGACTCGGGTTTCCGTTGCTCCGCCTTTCGTCTGCCAATAACGTCTTCTTCTGTCGTTCCATGACACGCCCGTGGTGCCATCTGCTCCGTGCTTGCAGTCAACTGAGGAGCGCCGTTTATCCCAAACATGATGCTTGTTTCTGCCATGAGTACGAATGATCTATTTCAAAGTGTGCCGCAGGATGAGCAAATAAAAGGTGGAAAGAAAGAGAGGCAGAGAGAGAGGCGATCTGCAAAAAAGCCTCAAGTCACGGGAGAAACTCCAACCTCTTCGAGCGCCCATGCGAACACATCAAGAACGGGAGCGCACTATGGAGCCAAACGCGTCAAAAGTCGCAGTATTTCCCGAAAAGGATGTCACGAGTCAGGCAGAGCGGATAGCGAACTTCGTGGAAGGCTTGCGCTTCGAAGCCCTTGGCCCTGAGACTCGCCAGCAGCTCAAGATCCGGGTCCTCGACTCGCTGGGCTGCGCTACTGGTGCGCTCGGCAGTGAACCCACACGCATGATCCGTGCGTACGTCGATGACTTCGGCAGCCATGATCGCTGCACCCTGATTGGCGGCGGGGCAGCCGATGTCGATCGAGCCGCACTCTACAACAGCGCCTTGATCCGGTATCTCGACTTCAACGACAGCTTTCTCGCCAAAGGTGAGACCTGTGCGGCCAGCACGTGGACGTGCCCGTCGCCCGATTCGTACATCTTCTCGATGTTCTTAACCAGATCCATTCCGTTTTCGCAGAGGAGAGAGTTTTATTTGTTCTTTTGAAACCGCCGAATCGGTGAAAGATGCAATCGAAGCGATCGGAATACCGCACACTGAGGTCGATCTAATTTTGGCGAACAGCGAGCCCGCAGCCTTCTCCTACCTGCTGCGAGACCGAGACAGAATCAGCGTGTATCCAGTTTTTCGTCGGATTCGTGTTAGTCCCGAGGCACGTCTCCAGCCTCGTTCCGAGGGCGACATACGCTTCGTACTGGACACCCATCTTGGCAAGCTGGCAGCTTATCTACGAATGCTGGGCTTCGACAGCTTATATCGCAACGACTGTCAGGACCCAGAACTCGCGCATATCTCGGCAAGCCAGCAACGGACTCTCTTGAGCAGGGATCGGGGTTGTTAAAGCGTTAAAGCGCAGCGTGGTGACGCGCGGCTACCTCGTGCGTGAGGCATGCCCACGGGAGCAGCTTATGGAAGTTGTGCGCCGTTTCGACCTGTCCAGGTCGATGGTCCCATTTCGCCGGTGTCTCCACTGCAACGCACCGCTCCGGCCGGTTGCGAATGAGATAGTCAAAGGTCGCCTTCCTCCGCAGATGAGGCATCAGTACGATCGGTTCCAACTTTGCCCAGAGTGTGGCAGGGTCTACTGGAAGGGATCACACTATCAGCGTATGAAAGCGCTCATCGAGCGTCTGATTGACAGGCCTAAACCGGACTGCCCCGCGTGCTAGATTGCGGTACCGTGAGGAAACTATCATCCATACGCTCAACGAACAGTCGACCGAATGCCGTGACTCTGAAAGCAAATCAAACTCTGTCACCCCGGTCGCTCAATAGGATATCGGCAGTAAGCGACGCCAGATCGCTGAAAAGCCTCTCCAGAGTCCCTTCCTTCTCAGCCTCCGGCAGAGTGAGCTGTCGTTCCAGCCGTGCCTCCATCTCGCTCAGCTGGGCCTTCGGTGCTTTGCTTGCAAGATGCTGGAACAGCAATCGGTGCGCCCCTTTGCGTTGCATGACCTCCAGCCCGTCCAACATTTGGCGATGCGATGTCCCTTCCCAGATCGCAAGGATCATAGCCTCCCGCAGCCAGCGCTCCACGCGATACTCCTGCAGGGTTCCTACCCCGCCGTAAACTTCCATTGCCCATTTGGCTGTCTGCAGAGCGAATTCCGCCGTCCAGTACTTCGCCAGGTGTGCGACCAGCCGGAAAAGATGGTAGCGCTCCGAATACGGCGGCTTCTCTTGCCATACCTTGTCGAGCAGACGCACCGCTTCCCAAGCCAACGCCGAAGCCGCGCGTAGCCCCTGTAGCCGATCCTCGAACTGCCGCCGAAGCAAAGGATGTTCGACGATCGGCTTGCCGAAGGCGGTGCGCCGCTCTGCGAAAGAATAGGCATCGGCGATGGCCCTTTGTGCGAGTGCTACGCTACCCACGCTGTTGGCCACCCGCGAAAGGTTTAGCACTTCGAGAATCAGATAGATGCCTTGTTCCCCTTGTCCCAGCAGCCAGCCCTCGCTGTCGCGAAGTTCGATTTCACCGGTAGGCACCGACCGCGTAGCGATCTTGTCCTTGAGGCGGCGTATTCGATAGTTCAATTGTCCGTTTTCGGCTCGACGCGGCACCACGTACAGACTCAATCCGCGCACATTCTGCGGTGCACCTTCGGGTCGAGCCGCAACGACCGCCAATTCAGCACCGGCGTTACTCGCGAAGTACTTGTCCCCATTTAGCCGCCACTTATTTCCGTCCCGTTGCGCTTCAGTCTCAACCGCCGCGCCTAAGTCTGAGCCGCCCTTAATCTCGGTCATCCACGTGGCTCCTTGCCAGACGCCGTCATCGCGCTGCAACATCCTGGGCAGAAACCGTGCCTTCATTTCTGCCTCTCCATATTTGAGGAGCGGGGAAGCCGTGGACAGAGAAACCGTATACGGGCAGGCCAAGCCCGGATCATAGAAGCCAGTGGCATAGAGAAGAAGGTAGGAGGGGACCAGGGAATCTCGCTCAAAGGCTCGCCATACCACCCCGGCCCTGTATCCGTGTTTCAGCATGCGCCAGTATTCAGGTGGATAAAGGACTTCATCCACCCGCGTGCCCAACCGATCAAACATGCGTAACCACGGTGTGCCGGCGCGGTCCACCGCGTCTGAGATTTCCTGCCCTTCCCGTTGGAACCATGCTTCATATTCTCGCAGCCAGGCTTCGTTGGCACAGACCGCGGTTTGCTCCAGAAACTGCACAGGTGAGCGCAAGACATCAAAGTTCATCGCTTGACCCTCCGTTTTCTGCCTTCAACAGAGCTCATAGTTTATTGTCGCGGCGCTGTTCACGCCTACGTTTTCAACGAGGATGTTCTGTCCGCATACATGGCTGCTCCCGGATCAGAACGAAGAGACAGGCTGCTGATTTAGTCTACAACCCTGCCCCGGGAGAGTAGGATTTTCATATACAACAGAGCATCCCGAGGAGCTGCGCTCTATCAGCTATCGAGGGAAGGAGGCGTTCTGTGACCACTTATATCATTCTGAGTCGCTTTTCCCCTGAGGCATTCGACGATCCGAAGAAATTCAAGGAACTGGCCGCCGAGGTGTCGGCGAAGATCAAGAAGCAGTGTTCAGACGTCACTTGGAAGGGCAGCTTCGCAACCTTAGGACGCTTCGATGTCGTCGACTTCGTTGAAGCCGAAGACCCAAAACAGATCGAGAAGGCAGCGATGATCATTCGTGCATATGGGCATTCCATGACGGAAACCCTCGTCGCGACTCCGTGGAAGGAGTTCCTGGCTACACTTTGAAGTCCGGTGGAGCAGCGCATGCCGACAGCCGTAGCAAAGAAGTTGGGGATTAATTTGTCTTCGCGGAAGGAGGAAGAGCTGTTCAAGTGGTTTCTTGCCTGCCTGCTCTTTGGCAAACCAATCCAACAGGAGATTGCCGAGCGGGCGTACGCCCGGCTGCTGTCTGCCGGTCTGCGGAATCCGGATAGAGTGCTTGATGCTGGCTGGGATGAATTGGTTCGTCTGCTCGATGAGGCACATTATGTGCGCTACGACTTCTCCACTGCTACCAAACTCCTCGAGGTGTGCCAGGAATTGAAGCAGCGCTACGGTAGAATGACGACATTAATGGCGCAGAGCAAGGGTGGTTCCGAGCTCTCTGCTCGGCTGCAGGAGATCAAGCACATCGGCCCCGTCACTGCTCGGATCTTCACGCGGGAGGTAGCGCCAATCTGGTATGGCTCTCCCAAATCTCTGCTGCGAGCAGCAGAACAAAGGCTTTAAACCCGCAAGACTGGAGCTCAGTAATTACTGAAAGACTTCTGGCGATCCCTCTTGAGCTGGTCAATAATGTCGTCAACCAGCCTGTTGTCCCAACTTGTCGACTTCTTTGTGCTCCAGATGAGTTTCTGAGAGTGCCGGTCCACGAGGCGAACCTGCGCATCGATCACCTTTACAACTACTTTCGCGAGTACGATTCTGCTTTCCGCCTCACACCTCAAAATTGCGTCGGCTTCCTCCACTTGCGGAGTGACCTTTACAGTGCCCCATTGTTCCAGACGGGATTTGAGGAGCCGAACCAAATCGTCTGATGACGGAGCAATATAGATTGTCTTTACTTCAAAGAGCCGGAGAGGCGCGGCTGAAATCGTGGCCTGCGCTGCGAGAAATCCCGAGGACAGTGCCAGCACACTGAGAAGTGACACCGTCGCCAAGCCCACAGGGACACGGAGAAAAGGTCGAACACTCATTTTGGTTCCTCCTTCCTTTTCTTGCCGCCATTTCGCAATCACCCGGCGGCGCGTACGTTACGTGACAGAATGGCTTGTAAAGAACGTTCTTAACGTTCCGATTCCATGACTCCTTGTCAAGCCGCTTAGCCTAGACGTGATACCAGTCTGCCCGCGTCAGAGGCAGCCCACTATGTCCGTGTAGTGGCTTCGAGAGCAAGACTTGATATATGTTCAGTCGCCCAGTGCGAAATCCATGGGCCGAGCCGGCCATGTAGAGTCGCCATATGCGGTACGTGATGTCGTCGGTGATGCGACGCGCTTCCCCTTGATGAGCTTCCAGCCGCTGGACCCAGTGATGGAGCGTCAAGGCATAGTGCTCTCGTAAACTCTCAACATCTCTAACTTCAAAACCTCTCAACTCGGCGGCTCGAAGGCTCGTGCTGATCGGCACCAGGTCTCCGTCGGGAAAAACGTAACGGTCCGAGAAAGACGGCCCTCGTCTGCGATAGGTGGCAGAATAGGAAATCCCGTGGTTCAGGAACACACCGCCGGGCCGCAGCAAATCCCAGGCCCGACTGAAGTACTCTGGGAGATGAGCTTCCCCGACGTGCTCAAACATACCGACGCTGACGATCTTGTCATACTGCAGTTCATGATCGATGTCGCGGTAGTCAGAAACTTCCACGCGGCATCTATCATTCAGCCCTGCTTCGCGCAAGCGTTGTCGTGCTACCTCCGCCTGTCGCACACTCAGTGTGATCCCCACGGCGTGCACACCATAGTGAGCGACAGCGTGCATGATCAATCCAGCAAAACCGCAGCCGATATCCAGAAGTCGCTCTCCCGGGCTCAGTCGCAGCTTCCTGCAGATGTAATCCAGCTTGCGTTCCTGGGCAGAATCCAGACCCTCGTCCGGCTTGCTGAAGTAGGCGCAGGAATACATCATGCGCTCATCCAGCCACAGGGCATAGAATTCGGCCGGCATATCGTAGTGATAGCTGATCACCAGCCGGTCACGATCCTTGGTATGGACCTTCCCCCCGAACTCAACGAGACGTAGGTCTCCTCGGGGGCGGTCGCTCTCGGGCAGTTTCTCCAGCCGTGCGCTGAGATCAAAACTCTCCCCTGCGCCGTGTTCATGAGTAAGGAGGTAATCAGCAAGGTCAAAAGCGGCTTCAATATCACCCTGAATGTCGAAGTCGTCGTAAATATAGGCTTCCCCCAACGTGAGTTCGCTGGGTGAAGAAAACAACGCACGCAGAGTTCCCGGACGCTTCAGAACCAATGTGAAACGCGGCTGCTGTTCCGCTCCCCATACAGTACCGTCTGACAATCGAACCTGAAAGTCACGTCTCGGGTGGTGCGCCAGGAGCGCGTCCAGGAAATCTGCACTGATCCGGGAAGTTGCCTCTTGGAATAGCGATTTCGCCCATGCTCCCATACACGCTCCTTGCGTTAGGGTCGCTTCCCACACTGATCTAGTGCCCGGTTCCAATGCCTCCGATAATTATCTGCAACCGACTAAACTTTGTTCCCGTTCAACCGCTCTACTGCAGCGTACTTGCGACATTAGAGAAAACAGTATTCGTATTTGAGAGCGACCAATCTCAGAGTACCCACGACAATCACGAGGATCACCGCCAACATCACCGCGTACTCGGCGATGTCCTGGCCTTCTTCTTCCGCCCAAAGACTATCAACAGGAACATTCATATTTTTCCCTTAACGTTACGTGTTGTTTAGGGCAAGCACATTTATCTCATCACGAACTGGAAGGACTGCAGTGACCAGGATCACTATGGCATGTTTTGCGTTTTTGATCTTTGCGCTGGACGCTGACGAATCGCCGCGTTCGCCTCCTGCCTGCGATTAGAATCTCCGGGGGCGGTCAAGCTCCCCGAAGAAATCCACGGGTTACGTTTATGCCGCGACGGCGGCACACGGCACAACAATCGAGAACGGTTTTTGGTGTTCGAAATCACGCTCGCGATGGCCAACGATCGCGTACTTCGGGCTCTGAGTCGGTGGCATCGCACCGGCAATCGCATTGCGGAAACGATGGTAACCGCCTGCGAACCTGCCCTTTTCCCAGACTCTCAGCAACGCCTCAGTGAACAGACCGCTTTTCTTTCCGTCCATCGCAACCTGGTTGTGCTGACAGGCCGAGATCAGGATCGCGCTGCATTCGAGCGTGACCCTCTCCCTCCTGGGAGTCTTTTTGCGAATGGTGTCATAGAGTGCCCCCGCTCGCTCCTTGTAGATCTTGGCCTGCACCTCAGGAGGCAGAAACTTGGGCCTGAGGTTTTCCCGTGTGCTTGCGCGCACTCTAGCCTCCAGACGCGGCAAGTACGGGCCAGGATTCAAGAACATCTCCTTCGTCGTGATCCCGCTGTGGCAACTGTCCGACAATACGCAGATACGAACTCCGGGCCGGAAAAGCGACCATATGGCGTACAGTTCGTCATCGACCAGTTCGCGGTCATACAGGACCCAGGTTTCATTCAAGCCATCAGGTTCTTGGTTGTCGACATCGTTGATTTGGCCGCCGTGGCCTGAATAGGTGAGCAAGAAAATGTCCCCTTCGACCAGTTCTTTGGCGGCCTTTTCGATTATGCCCAGCAGCGAAGTGGACGTGGCAGATCTAGTCAGCAGAGATTGGGTGACAAAGCCCTGGCTGCGAGCAATTGCCTCCATGTCCCGAGCGTCGTTCTCGCACGCAACCAGTTCTCCTTTCCAGCCCAAATAGTGGACAGGGTCAACTCGATTCAGTCCCACATGAAGCGAGATTCCTTTAGGCTTACCTCCTCCTAGCATGATTCCTCCTTTCACGATCGCGGATTACTCTTTTCTGTATCTCATTTCCTTGCTCATGCCCTGCCATTCAATCTCCTGCGCTCATACGGGATCCAATCGCGCGAGTGCATGTGCCTAGTCGAATGTCTTCGGTAACGCTTAAATTTTGTCAATGTCTCCCAAGCAATTGGGTGAACTCATCCGGGGTAAGCTGGAGTCTGCGCAGACAGTCGGACAAGGCTCTTTTATGCAGCATCTCGCCCGAATGAGGCTCGTGGAATGAGAATAGGTTTGGGTCGCGCGTGGGACAGAAGAACTGCCTCAGTGATCCTCGGTGTGATTTCAGTGGTTGATAGCCGAGATCACGAAGAACACAAACGAAACGCCTCCACGGCAGCTGGGGGGGAATTGCCGACATGTGTACGACTCCAACGAAACATAAGGCGCCTTTTCGTGTGGAGGGAACGTCAACAGCGGTCTCTCTCGCTTACCTTGCCGACGGCACCAGCAGCAAAACAACCAGCGCTGCCAACACAAAAATGGCGACAAGCAAGAAGACTAAGTGCTGAGGATCAAAGTGAAAGAAACTGTCGCCGCGCTTCTTGAAATGTGTCAGCGGACTCATGAGAGCCTCCTCGCTTGTAGCGGCGGATACCCTTCAAGTCGAACTGGATGCGGAGCGCCCTCCTCAATATTAGGCTCCCTTTCGCCGCCGAATTGCAATGGCACTGACTCTGAGCAGTACGCTGGCCAGGCGGACCTTCTCAATCTGATTCACTCTGCAGCCGGTGAGCAGGATCACAGCGAGGTGTGAGGGTATGTGCTATCAGCGAAAAAGGGAAATATCTTGATCGCTGAAGCTGGGATTCAGGCAAGGAAACACAGCCTTGTTCGGTGGCGCGCTCGTGCAACTAACGCTCAAGCACGGTCTTTTGGTCTCGGCCGCACTGGCGGGGATCGCCTCGGCCGCAATGTATGTTCTGGCGTTTTTGCTGTTCACCATTCACGAAGAAATAGGCATCCCGCCAGACGCAGCTTTGCATCTCGCCCAGTGGACGTTCCCAGTGGCGTTTCTGGCGAGCTTCGTTGGCTATTGGCATCGGAAAGCCGGTCCTAAGAGACGTTGACAGGATCTGGGACATTGCTCACCTCAGTTACAAGCTTGACTTGACTACTTTTGCTCGGCTTAACATCGCGAGCCGCGTGCTTCCTCCGCAGGGGAGGCTGACTCATCGAGCGTCCCTCGAGAGATGGAGATTCCCGCTCATTCGACCCACGGGCCGCGCTCTCATAATGCATTGACCTCGGCAGGAATAGACCTTCTTCTGCACGTGCGCGGCTGACCGGCAAAGCGTCATAGGGTTATCCAATGTGCCGCAATCCATCCACGATATCTACGTGGGATGCGTGATAAGAAGGCAAAGCGGCGCTCAGCAGACCGAGGATCGCGGAGGCGAGCAAGGCCAGAGCCCAGATCCCAAGCGTCACTCTCAATGGGAAGAAAGTCAGCTGCGCCACGTGCCCGAAGCCGTAGACCAGCAGTTCGCCCAGGCAGGCGCCGATCATTCCCCCGGCAACGGAAAGCCCCACAGCTTCACTCACAAATAGACTCAAGACTCGACTACTGGTGAAGCCCAGAGCCTTAAGTACGGCCACTTCACTGGTCCGCTCGCGGATAGACATGGCCATGGTGTTGGCCGATACCAGCAGAATTGCAAAAACGACTGCCGAACAAATCACGAGGATGAACGCTTTCACGTCGCCCAGCATGGTCACGAAGTCCAACATAAACGCCTTATCGGTTTGTGTTTTGGTGGGCTGGGGCGAGTTGTGGAACATTTCATCCACGGCAATGGCGACTTTGCTCACGTCCGCTGGAGAATCCGCCAGGATGCCAAACGTCTCCGCTTGGCCCTTAAACGAAGGAAGGCCCTCTTCCAGATATTTGCTGTTGAAGTAAACCGATTTGTTGTCGGGATTGGAGTGAAAAATTCCGCGCACATTCAGTTCGAGATTCACGGGATAGAGGTCACCCTGAATGAAGATGCGGTCGCCCAGTCTCCACCCATAATTCTTGGCCAGGGTGTCATCCACGATCACTCCCTGCCGATCGCGCTGCCAGGCTTGAACCTGGTCGTCCGGTATCTGCATGTCACGATAGACCTTCAGCAGTTCGTCCGGGTCAGTTGCGAAGCGCGCAAAG
>Ga0187872_10003191_pt1 | contig 13493 bp, 9 predicted proteins | sample June2016WEW_16_4_FD_132973 | JGI IMG/M metagenome (GOLD analysis project Ga0187872, IMG submission 132973) | Peatland microbial communities from SPRUCE experiment site at the Marcell Experimental Forest, Minnesota, USA - June2016WEW_16_40 | ecosystem: Environmental > Terrestrial > Soil >...
AGCTCGCGGATTTTCGGCGCGGCGGGTTTCTGCAAAAAGAAGGCGAGTTCGGTCGGGTGGCCGCGCGGGGAAAAGAACACGCCAAAGTGCTTGGCTTGTTCCGGAGCCACCCACAGGCCGAGGCCGAGCACGTCCACCTCGGGGAAGGGCGGCAGTTCGCGGGCGAAGCGCAGCAGCACGTCGCCGCTGGTAACCAGGGCAACGGTGCCCGCTCCGGCATGGGCCAGCACGCGCTGGTAGTCGGCCAATTGCAAATCGAGCAGCGATTGATCGAGGCGCTGGCCGCGCGACCAGCGGAATACGGGGATGGGCATGAGCAATTTGCCCACAGGCGCGTAGGCGGGGAGGCGCCGGCTCAGGCCGCCCGCGTGCAGGATGAGCTTGTGGCTTTGGCGGAGCCAGCCGGCAAAAGAATCGTCGGGGGCGGTCGCGCGCCAGGCCTCCGCGAGGAGGTTGGCCGTGCCGCCGCCCGAGCCCAGCGGCTCGCCGGGGGGATCGGAGGCGGCGAACCATTCGGGCCGGTGCCGGCCTTCCAGGGCTTCGAACTCCGCCACCATGCGCGGCGGGAGGGTCAGCAGGTATTGAACGGGAACTTCGGTGCCTGGCATAGCTCTGGCCCGGAGGATGGAAGAGAACTGCCGGTCCTGTCGAGAGGATTTGCGAGCGGCGATTTGCGACGGCCAGCCAGCCCTTCGGTTTCCTGCCAAGGCGGCGGCGAGCCAACCGCATTCGCCTGGAGACGATCCTCCCCTGCGGCGCTTTGTAGGGCCAAAGACTACAGGCCTGTCCGTAATGAAGCCGATAGACGGAATCTCCCTCTTCGGTTAAGAATACGCGTGGGAAAAAGGGATGCCGTATGAGTATCAAGACGACAACAGGACAATAAGCATTTATGAGAACGCTGTTGCGCAACGTTCCAACCGGGCTTTACGTCCAATCCGCCGAGAATTGGACGGGCAATCCTGACGAAGCCCTTGACTTCAAGACCATGAGCCAGGCCATTAGGTTTGTGGAGAATGCGGGGCTGAGGAAGATGGAATTGGCTTTTGTGTCCGCCCACCTGTGCCGTTTAACCGAGGTGCCCCTGGAGGTGCTGCGCTGGGGGCCGTCGGTCAGCCAGCGCCGCGTTCAGCCGGCTTGAGGCTCGGCGACCAGCAGCCTTTGATGGCCGGGATTGGAGGTGAGCGACCGGGGTTGGGCGGGTTACGCGGCGCTTGCGCGCCGGTTGAAACCGACTAAGCTGGCAGCATGAAGTTCAATCGTTCGATAGGAGTGCTCCTGTTGCTTGTGGCGGGGTCTGTGGTTCAATTGCCCGGCCAACCGACCGACGCCGAGCGCAAACAGTTCGAGGCGATCAAAGCCAGGGCGGACAAAGGCGATAGCGAGGCCCAACTCAGCGTCTTTTTCCGTTACGCCAATGGCAACGGCGTGGCGAAGGACCCGGCGAAGGCCACAAAATATCTGCGCAAGGCGGCGGAGCAGGGCCTGGCCCGCGCCCAGTGCCTTTTGGGTTTGGCCTATGCCAATGGAGAGGGCGTGAAGAAGCCCGATAAAGTTGAAGCGGCCCGCTGGCTCCGCAAGGCGGCGGAGCAGGGCTCGGCCGAAGCCCAGTTCGATCTGGGCATGTGCTATGCCAATGGGGATGGGGTGGCAAAAAATGCCGTCGAGGCCGCAGCTTGGTATCGCAAGGCGGCTGACCAGGACCTGCCGGATGCCCAATGCGAGCTGGGCAACTGTTACCTCGAAGGCAACGGCGTGCCCAAGGACATTCCGGAGGGCGTGAAATGGACCCGGCTGGCTGCCGAGCAAGGATTTGCCCAGGCCCAGAACACCCTCGGCCTTTGTTACACCAAGGGCAGGGGCGTGACCAAGGATAATGTGGAGGCCTACAAATGGTTCAACCTCGCCGCGGCTAAAGGCGATGAACGCGCGGACGATGCCAAAGTCAACCTGGCCGCGGCCGAACGGTTTCTGACGCCCGAGCAAGTGGCCGAGGGGCAGCGGCTGGCGCGTGAGTTTAAGCCACACAAAACCTCAACGGCGGGCGAATCTGCCTCACCGCCGGCCCAGGCGGGTCCCCCTCCTTCCGGCGGCAGGACCGGGCAAGCCAGCGCCTGGGACGCCCCGTCCGCGGCCAAAGCCATCAAGACCGGCCTCGTGACGGTGAAAGCGGAGGACGAGTCTTACGAGATTTTCGTTGATGGGACCTTCGTCGGCAACACGCCCGCCAAAGTGCAGCTTGCTGAAGGCGCTCACGTTGTCGAAGTGAAGAAAGCGGGCTTCAAGGATTATCGAAAGCAGATCAAGATCAGCGCCGGGTCCGAACTGACCCTGCGAGCGATTTTGGAGAAGCCGTAGTCGCCAGTTCCAAAGGCGAGAGGAAGGCCAACCGACCTCTTGCAGGGCCTGATAGTCCCGCGCTGAGCCAGGCGCATCGCTTCTGCCGCGTGGTCCCGCCGCGTTAGCCGGCGGCGGCCGCGCGGAACTCGAACCCGGCGCCGTTACGTTTTTGCCTCAGCTTCTGGCACGAGGGGCAGCAGCCTTTGCGCATCCATAACGACGCGGCCTTCATGCCAGTCAATGTGGTGGTTGGCGCGAATACTGGCTTCCCAGTCAGGTTTTACCTCCACGACCAGGCGTTCCTGGTAGCTCCTGGCATCCAGCCGCAGAATTTCGTTGATTCTCAGGCTGTGCCCGTATCGGACAAGGCAGTTTTGCGATGGCCGGAAGAGCTTCCCGCCGAGTTCGAAGGGGCGGCCAGCGGGCCGCGCGCTCGCAAATCCCCGCACCACCGGGTTGGCCGGATGCGGATTCCACTGGTCGGTTAGCGGCGTATCCGCCCAGAAGGCAAAAAGGTCGCGATTCAACGCGAACAAGCCTCGCTTAATCGTGGCCAGCAGCCACCATTTCGCCTGATGTTCAAACAGGGTTGCATCGGCGTATTGGACGTTCCGCATGAGCGTGGCCCGCTTGCGCCATCGCTCGGGGAATTCTTCGCACTGATACACGTCAATAGCTCGTGCGTTTCCTCCCTCGGGGACCATGTGGAGCGTGCCCTCGTGCTCAAAAAGGAAGGGATAAGAGAGATGGTGGTCTTTCACCAAAACTGGTTTGGTGGGCGGCACCGCGCGGTCCTCCCCCGAAAGCTGCATGACAGCAAGGTGCGCGTAAGGTTTGTTGTAAAGCCACTCCTCGCAAAAGATGAACCAGTCGTCGCCGCGTTTCCAGAGGAAGGGGTCCGCCCAGTTTCGGTCAGGGGGAGGCAACAGTTTCCGCAGCTTGGCTGGCTGCGGATTTAACAGCCACTCTTTGCCCACGCGTCCCCACAGCAGGAACCATTGGCGGAGCGACCCTTGTTCCTCTCTCCGGGCGATGCGCGCGTATCTCTTGCGCTGGATTAGTTCCAGCAGCAGGCGGGGGTTCGGCAAATAGGGTGATTTCGGCAAAAACATGCCTCGAGGCAAATGACTCAGTCTTTTGCGTTACAGGTTCTGTCCAGAATGGATTGATAGAACTCCCGAAACCGGGGGCCGGCAAGGTCCGGGTTACAGTTTGCTTCCACCCAGGCTTTGCCCCGGCGCCCCAATGCTCGCCGCCGCTCCTGATCCGCCTCCAGCGAAGCGATCGCTTTCGCCAGCGGCTCGACCTCCAGCGGCGTCAGCAGGGCCGCATCCGCTTTCCTCAGGTCCGGGGCCAAGTTGCCTTTCGTCGAAGTCACCGCTGGCAGCCCAACCGCCATGGCTTCCGCCAGGGCAATATTAAAGGCTTCCCAGCGGGAAGGCGAAACGAACACATCAGCCATGCGCAGGAGGGACCATTTCTTCTCGCCATAAACGGGTCCGACAAAATGAATCCGCTCTCTGCACCCAATTCTTCTCGCCAGCAGTTCGAGGTTCGCTCGGCCTTCCCGCCAGTCCGGACCGGCCAGCACCAGCCGAAACCGCTCGGCCGGAAGGCAGGAGAACGCTTCAACCACCAAATCCAAGCCCTTGCCCCACACATCCAACCGACCCAGGAACACCAGCACGAACGCCTCCGGCGGGATTGCATAATCACTTCTCGAGCCAGCAGGCAACTTTGCGAGACCGGGAAGGCTGACCAGATTGCCTTGGACCAGCATTACCCCGCGGTAGCCCGGCAAGAGCGACTTCGCCCGGCCCTGGCCGAAGTTGGTCAGAAGATGCAGCCCGGCCGCCTTCCGCAGGCTTCGATCCACGAAGTTCAGGTAAACCAACTTCTTGAACCAATGCGCCGCGCTTCTGAAATTCAACTGGCCGTGCGAGGTCAGAACGTAGGGAACGCCTGCCCGGCGCAGATCATTCAGCAAGGGTACGAACCGGTAATCCACGCTGTGGAAGTGGAGCAGACTGTTGCCGGGCCTGATCGCGAACCGGTCGGCAATGGCCGCCCAGCGTAGATTCCAAAGAGAGTCAACCTCAGTCAGCGGAAACCCCCAGTCGGTCGGCCCAGCCTGCTCCTCGGGCTTGGGGGCAATCCCCACCGCATTGACGTCCTTCGCCCTCTGACAGGCAATAAAGCTCCGGATGGCATTGGCATGCCCGCCCGACAGTGCCGGCGAGTAAGGAAACACATGGACAACATTTACGGCGCCACGCGCCGCCCTGTCTGGCACGCGGGCCCCGGGTTGAGCAAGCGGGCGAGATAACACCTTCTCGCCTCGGAGCACCTGCCGGTAAAAACTCTCGAAGCGGGCGCCCGTTTTGTGAGGCGAGCAGTGTTCAAGAACCCATTCCCGGCCATGTTCACCCAGCGACTGCCGGCAAGCGGGGTCGCAGGCCAACTGGCTCATAGCCCGGTTCAGCGCATCCGGCGATGGGCCAACCGCAATGGCGGCGCCCGCGGCGATCCACTCAGGAGCCAGGTTCATCTTGCTCGAAACAATGATGGGCAAGCCGAAGCCCATCGCTTCGGCTGTCGCAATGCCGAAAGCTTCCCATCGGGAAGGCGAAACAAACACATCGGCCATTCCGAGCGACTTCCATTTGCGGTCGCCAAACTGCGGGCCCAGGAACCGCACGCGCCCGTTGCACTGCAACCGTCGCGCAAGGCGCTCCAGGCGCCGCTGTCCACCCTCCCAGTCCGGGCCAATGAATACCAGGCAAGGGTTGCTATCAACCGGCAGTCTGGCAAAGCTCTTCACCAGCGTGTCCAGGCCCTTGTGCTTAGTATGCAATCGTCCGAGGTAGGCGAATACAAAGGCCTGCGCCGGAATCCCATACTGCTCGCGCGAGGCGGGACAGACCGTGCCAGGTTCAGGGACCTCGACCACATTGGCTTGCATGAGAACGGGTTTCTTCCAGAAAGGGATTAGATACCTGCCCCGATGTTGTTCCCGCCAGGTGAGAAAGTGGAGGCCGCTGGCGTTGCGAAAGAAGCGAGTGACAAAGTTAATGTAAAGAAACTTCTTTGCCCAGTGCTCAAGGTTGCGATAATGCAACTGGCCCTGGGATGTTATGACGTAAGGAATTCCCGCTTGCGCCAGTTCCCATCCGAACCGCGGGAAGTCCCACATGAAACCATGGAAATGAACAATCGGGCGTTGGCAACCAGCGGCTAATTCCATCGCCCTTCGACAAAGGTTCGGCGCGCGGAAGTCCATTTCCCGGATGGGCAGGAGGTCGAGGCTTCTCCAGGGCACACTGGGCATGCCTGGGGTGGTCGGGGAAAGCCCTTGCACGTTGATCCCCTGCTGCATTTGACTCTTCATGAAAGCGATGACGGCATTGCTGTGTCCCCCAGCCAGCTTCGCGCCGTAGGGAAACACGTGGATCACACAATAATCTGTCTTTGACATCATCGAATTCATCGGCTTGGACAGTGCGCCGCCTGGCGCGTTAGTGGAAAAACTGCCAAGACCCGCCGCCCACCCTCGCGGTGTAAGGAAACACACGAACAACATTCACACAAACAGCAAAAGCTCTTGTGAAGGCCCTGTGCCCTCCCGCCCAGGACCCAGGGCATTGGTAGCTTCACGGCCCAAAACGCCCTCCATTCCTAAGGGCCGCCGGCAGTTTATATAGACAAATTCATCGCTTCAAGTCCTATGTGGAGCGCCCAAAAGAGCAAAGCCTGGGGGAACCACCCCGGCCCGGCACAGGCTCTGCTCGCGCCAAACGGGCCTCGAAGGCTCACAGGGGGCGGGAACAATTGGATTCGAAAAAGCTTGGAAATTACAGCCTTCTTCGCGCAGAGTATGCAATATGGCAATCAAGCCTACGGTAAGCGCCTTGCGTCCCTGCTGGCGCATCGATCCCCCCGCCCTTGGCGGGCACAGGCGTTGACCGCGCGGTTTTGCGCCTGACCTCAATAACGCAATCGCTCCTATTGATGCCGCGCCGACTTAAAGTTCTGATGTCTGCTTACGCCTGCGAGCCCAACAAAGGCTCGGAACCGGCTGATGGCTGGAACTGGGCGCTGCAGATGTCACGCTGGCACAGCGTGTGGGTTCTGACCCGCGCGAACAACCGGCCAACGATAGAGACTGCGCCGCAGGCTGACGGCCAGGGCCAGTTACACTGGATCTATTTCGATCTGCCTCGTTGGGCGAGTTTTTGGAAAGAGGGCTCCCGGGGTATTCAGGCGTACTATTACTTATGGCAAATAACGGCGTGGCGCATTGGGGCGCGCCTCCATCGCGAAATTGGCTTTGATCTGCTGCACCACGTCACCTTTGGCAAATATTGGGTGCCCAGTTACCTCGGTTTATTGCCGGTCCGATCTATCCTCGGCCCCCTGGGGGGGGGCGAATCGACGCCGAGGGCGTTGACGGGCAGGTTCAGCCGGCGCGGGTGCTGGTTTGAAAGGAGGCGGGACCTGGTGCGGACGCTGGCGGATTTGGACCCGGTGCTGCGCGCCACGATGCGACGCGCCGGGATCGTGGCGGCGACGACCGAGGAATCGAAGAAAAGAATCGAGCGGCTAGGCGCGTCACGTGTTGTGGTGGAACCGCAGTTCGGCATGAATGATGAAGAATTCGATTTTTTTGGCCGATTTCCGGTGCGGACCGAAAAGCCCTTTCGTCTGATCAGCATCGGGCGGCTGTTGCATTGGAAGGGGTTTCATTGGGGCCTGGAGGCCTTCGCCCGGTTCCACCGGGTTTGTCCGGAAAGCGAGTATTGGGTGGTCAGCAGCGGACCGGAAGCCGGAGCGCTTAAGCAACTGGCGGCAGAGTTGGGCATCGCTCAGCGGGTGACCTTCTGGGGGCGGTTGCCCGAGTTGGCGGACGTGTACGACAAGCTGGCGCAAGCGGATGTGCTGGTGCATCCGGCTGTCCATGAGGCCTTCGGCAATGTCTGCCTGGAAGCGCTGGCGGCCGGGCGACCGGTCATCTGCCTGGACGCCGGCGGTCCAAGTTTGCAGGTCACTGAGGCGTGCGGCTTCAAGGCCCCGGTAGGGTCCCTGGAGCAGGTCTTGGAGGCGATGGCTGACGCGATGGGGAAGTTGTACCGCGACCCGGAGATGCGCCGGCGCATGGGCGTTGCGGCGCGTGAACGGGCGCGGACAGCGTTTCATTGGGCGCGCAAAGCGGAACGGATGAACGCGCTTTACGAGACGGTTTGTGAAACGGGGCAGACTGTGACCAGAGAGCACGGCAACGACCACGTTCAGTGATCCGCCTTTGTCCGGTTCGTTTTCTTCAACAAGCTCACCCAGGACGACCGGTTGCGGATGGGGCGCGCGTTCCATCGTTCATTGATGAACGGGTCGGGGAGATACGGATTGAGCAAGCCGAGCATCCTTTTGGGGATTGAGAACCTGTCCGATCAGACCAAACCAAACCCTGTTTCATCAAGATGACACCCGACTGCGGCAAAGTCATCGAGTTGTCCTTGGGCGGTGGCCTCCACCATCATTACCTGCGTGAGGCGGCTTGAAAAAAATCGCCTTCACCGCTCCCGCCGGCGCTGGTGCGAACGTCGCGGTTGGCCAGCCTTCAGATCAGCCCGTTGATCGGTGAAGGAAGAAGACGCAGTTCGCCGGCACCTTGAAGCAGCACGATAATCCGCGGTTGAGCGTTCGGGTCAAGGGACGCTCAAGCGGACAATCGCAGCGGAAGCGGCCGGGACGTTCACTTTGAAGACGGCGGCGGAGGCTGGAGCCAGTGGCGTCCAACTGCCCTCCCAAGAGCCATCCTCTCGGATCGGCGCGCCGCCGAGAGTCACGCCGGTCTGGGCGGTCACGTCGCCGCCAGGCGCAGCCAGAAACATCACTTGACCGCGAATATAGCCATTCCCAGGAGCGAGGGTCACCTCCGCATCGCGGCGGCCTGGGCCATGCTCTGTGTTGATGAGCGTACTGTAGAGGGTGTTGTCCGGGGCCAAAACGGCGTAGGCTCTGAGATCGACGGCACCGGGGTTGAAGGTCAGTTTCGCGGGTACCAGGCGGCCATTGGCAGTCAAATCGAACGCCTTTAGCGCATAGGCCAACGGCCGCGCGGCGAAGCCTTCACCCGAGTTCCAGAACACCGCATATTTCATCGGCGCCCGCGGCTGAGTCCCGGCCACGTAGCCGCCGGTGTGGAAGTTGATGCCCTGCACGCCGTGTGCCGCCCACCAGTAAAGGTAATCCAATCCCCACAGGGCGGCGGCGAAGGCATCGCTCACCCCGCCGGCCCCGCCGTTGGAAAAACTATTGGCCTCCTCCAGCCGGCAGGGCAGGCCGTTGGATAAAGCCGCCGGAACAAACTCATCATGGAATGCGTCGTAGGTCTTGAGCAGGTTCGGCGAGAGCAGCCTGTCGCAGCCAACCGCCGCATCGGGCACGTTGGCGCCGCTGCGCGCCGGATACTCATGCTGGGTGACCAACACGATGCGGCGGTCGCGTCCGAAGTCCTGGGCGAACTGGCCGGCCCACGAGGCGTTCTTGTGCGTCGTGCTCGGGCCGCAGAACCTGGCATCCGGCACATTTGTGGGCGCAGTGATCACCGCCAGGAATCGGCGAAATTCCTCCCGGTAACTCGGGAAATCCTTCGCCATCTTCTCCGGCTCATTGCCGAGGGTGAAGCAGGCCAGCTCGGACCGGTAATGCTCCATGACGTACCGCGCGATTTCCATGTCAGCCTGCGGATCGGCCCCTTTCAACCGCAGGGTGTAAATGACTTTCACGCCTGCGGCTTTGGCAAAACCGAACAAGCTGTCAATGTCGGCCTTGCCAGGGATTGCAACCGTGTCCCGCTCGGCGGTGTTGCCTCCCACTCGCAAGCTTCTGATCCCCAAGGTTCGGAACATCTGTATGAGGGGCTTGTTGTCCGGACTGAAGAAGTACTTCCCGTTCCTGCCCGGAAGCACGAGGGACATTTCGTAACTCAGTCCGCTGAAGTTGGAAGAGATGTTTGGCCCGGCCAGTGCTGGGTCGGCTACGAGGGTGACCGGGGACTGCGCCCGAGCGGACTGCGCCAACAGAAACAGCCCGAGCAGCCGAGGAATGACCAGGAGCTTCATCAGGTCTTGGGCCAGGGTAGGCGCAAGGCAACCTTCGTACCTTGGCCGGGGCGGCTTTCGATGCGGCACTCGCCGCCCACTTCGGCCAGGCGCTGGCGCATGTTGCGCAGGCCGTCGGAGACGGCATCGTCCGGGGCGCGCTCGAAGCCGCAGCCATTGTCCTCGACGACCATGTCGAGGGCCTGGTCGGAGACGGTGGCCCGGACCCAGGCCTCGGTGGCGCGGGAGTGCTTGACGATGTTGTGGATGGCTTCCTTGACGACGAGGAAGACGTTGTGGCGCAGGTCGGTGGAGAGGTCACGCGCGGGTGTCTGCTCAGGAAAGTCCAGGCGGCAGCGGATGCCCGCCAGACGCAGGTAATCGAGCGCGAACTGGCCGGAGTAGTCCAGCAAGTGCGCCAGGGTGTCGTTCCGGGGGTTGACGGCCCAAACGATTTCGTCGAGCGACTTGATGGCCTGCCGGGCGGTGCTGGAAATCTTGCCGCTGCGCTCGGCAGCCTTCTCAGGCTCGCCCCGATCCTGTTGGGCCAGCTCCCCGAGCAGGGCGATCTGGGTCAAGTTGGCGCCCAAGTCGTCGTGAATATCCTTGGCAATGCGGGCTCGTTCTTTGTGCAGCGCCGCCTGTTGCTCCAGGAGACGCAACCGCTCGTGCAGCCGGCGGAAGGAGACATAGCGGACGATGGCAATGATCGCGAGAGTGAACGCGGCCAGGGCAGCGGAACGGAACCACCAGGTTTGCCACAAGAACGGAGTAACCACCAGGCTGAGCGTGGCGCCGCCTTGGTTCCAGACCCCGTCACTCCTGCAGGCGGTCACGCGGAAGACATAATTGCCCGCCGGCAGGCGGGGATAAGCAGCAGTGCGCTGGGGCCCCGCCTCGACCCAATCGTCGTCGAAGCCCTCGAGACGATGGCGGAACTGGACGTTCTCCGGGGCGGCAAAACTCAGCGCGGTGAAATCGAACTCGAGCCGGCGATGCTCTGGCGGCAGGCGGAGCCGGGCATCGGCCAGGCCCAAGGGGAGCGCCGCATCGCTGCGATTGGCGGACACGGGCAGCACCCCGCCATACGAGGCAATGGCGCGCTCGTCTATCGTCACCCGGGTCAACAAGACGGGTGGCGGTTTGAGATTCTCGCCCAGTCCCCCAGGGTCCACGACCGCCAGCGCCGTTCGCATGGGAATCCAAAGCCGACCATCGCGGCTGCGCAGGACATCGGGTGACTCGCCAAACGTGCCTTGCAAACTGGGCAGCCCCTCGCTCCGGCCATAATGAATGGAGCGGATGCGGGGGGAGCGGCCTTCAGCAACGTCCACCATATCCTGCTGGCGCACCTTGAAGATACCGCGATTGGCGCCAAACCAGAGCCAACCGTGGCTATCGTCAACGATGTGGGAAATGTAATTGTCATACAACCCCTGTTCGGCGTGGACTTCAGCATAGTGTCCGTCTTTGACGCGGCCGACTCCCCAACCGGCATACCCGATCCAAAGCGTTCCATCCGGCGTCGCACAGAAGCAGCGGATCGAAGCCAGTTCCCCAGACGGGCGCAGCTTGACTTCAGCCAATTGGTCGCCGGTGATCCTGAGCAAAATCCCTTTGGAGGTGCCAGCCCAGATGTTGCCGGCGGCGTCCTCCGCCATCGCCCGAATGATACGGCTGTCGCGCGGGGCCACGAAGGTGCGGAGCTGGCCGCCACGGAGCCGTTGAATGGCGGGCGGGCTTTCTTCACCGATCCATAAGTCACCCGCCTTGCTGACCAGCAAGGTATGGATCGTTCGCCCGCGGATCTCCGCGGGATTGCCCCAGGTGACGAAGCGGCCTTCCCGCCAGCAATACAGGCCGTGCAGGCGTGTGCCGATCCAAAGCGAGCCCTGCGCGTCCGCAGCAACGCAAGTTGCATCCACAGGCCAGTCGTTGGTTGGAGCGAGGGAACTCCATTTGCCGCCGGCCCGGCGGACCAGCACGCCGTTTTGGGCGGCGGCCCAGAGATTGCCTGTGGCGTCCTCGCAGATGGACGGCACCGCCGCGAAGGGCAACCCCTCTTCCGAGCCTTCCAGGGTAATGGCGCGGCGCCGGATGCGGTTCAGGCCGCCCCCGGCAGTGCCGACCCACAGGTTGCCTTCGTGGTCTTCTGCGAGGCTGAGAATTTCCTGGTGAGTTGTTGGGATAGTTTCGAAGCCGGATTCGTCAGAATAACGAAATAAACCGCTGAAAGAGGTGCCGATCCAGATAGAACTCTCATGGTCTTCGAGCATCACCGTGGCGACCGTGCCGCCTCGCTCGGCATGAAATTCGCCAAGGTCCTTGAACTGGCCGTTTTCTTCGACTCGGAAGAGCCGGAAGCCCAGGCAAAGCCAGACGCCGCCTGCGCGGGCAGCGGCCAGTTGCGCTGGCAGCGGATCCAAGCGCCGGGTGGTTTCAAATGTCCCGTTGCGAAGGATGCCGATTTGGCCGGCTTTGGCGAACCAAACCTGCCCGTTGTTCGCGCAGCTCAGGGCGCAGATGTCAGCGCCCTCCGGGAGACCATCTTTCGACGTGCAGGCCGAGACCCTGCCGTCCTTGATGTGATAGACCGGTCCCCCCCGATACGCGACCCAGAGGTCGCCCTGGGCGTCCTGCGCCAAACCATTCGGAATGCTGTCAGGCAAGCCCTCAGTGAATGCCTGCACGGTGCCGGCCTGCAAGCGAACCACGGCACCGCGGTCCAGCGCCAGCCATAGGGCGTCATCGCGGCCATGCAGCATGACGATCGTGCCACGGTTGGGGGGAGCAATGAAGTTTGTTGGGGAAAAGTCCTCGAACCTAACGCCGTCGAAACGCACCAGGCCGCTGGGTGTCCCTAGCCAGAGATAGCCGTCAGCGGTTTGGGCCAGGCCAGCGACGGTGTTGTTGGGCAAACCCTCCTCGGCATCCCAAGGGCGAGCGAACCAAGGGGAATCAGCGGCGCGGCAGGAAATCGTCGGGGTGAAAGACAGCACCAGGGCCGTCAGCGCACCCCCGAGAGCTTGGCAAGCCGAATGGTTGGCCACGGCCCGAGGTTAGCAGGCTGGCGCCGGGAAGCAAGCAGAAGCCAGACGCGATTCAGGCGTGCGAAACCCGGCGGCTTTGCGGCTTACGGTGTCATGGCATACGCTCAGGTCCTGCGTTGAAGACCGGCATATTGAATCCACAGATCAAACTGAGCTTTGCGACCTCTCCGAACAAGAAGCATCAGTTTGATGCCACACTGAAACAAACGGGTGCTTTCTGACTGTTCGTGGTCTCGGTTTTCTGAAGCGCGCACCATGACACCGTCGCGGGCAGGACGCAGGTTGACCGCTATTCTGCGGTCGCGATCTTCACCAGTTCCGCGCCGTGGGGGCCGACCGGGAGCTGCAACCGGCCATCAAATCCGCCGAGGTCTTTCTGGCGCCAGAGGTCGCGCACTGACCGTCGGCCGGACAGACGCACGTCGGACCACTTGACCGTGACCAGGGCTTCGGTCTGGCCCAGGTTGAACAGGCCGACCGCTTTGGAACCGTCTTCAAGGTCCTTGGCATACACCCGAAGGTCCCCGTCTTTGGCGACGCAAAGGGCCTGTTTGCCGAGGGCATCCTGGTTGACGGCGAGGACTTCATCGTTGGTGAGGAGGTTGAGCGTGAAGTCGTCGAGTTTCTCCAGGTCGCAGCCGAGCAGCAGCGGCGCCGAGAGCAGGCACCAGAGCGTGATATGGGTGTATTGTTCGCCGGGGGTCAGGTTTGTGGGATGTGGAGTGCCCCAGCCGACGCAGCCCACCACAAGCATGTCGGGGTCGTTCCAATGGCCCGGGGCGGCGAACGGTTCCCATTTGTCCTCGCCGAAGCCTTTTTTGCTCATCGAGTCCCAGTTGTCACGAATGTCGCCGGTGGTGCGCCAGCAATTGGCGATCTTCGACAGGGCCGGGGCATTGGTGAAGGGCGCGTGGTTGGAGAGGCTGAAGACGAAGTCCCGCCCGCTGACGCGGAGGGCAGCATACATCTCCCGGGTCTCGGGAGGCTCGTTGGGGTTCCAATC
>Ga0187872_10003192_pt1 | contig 13492 bp, 9 predicted proteins | sample June2016WEW_16_4_FD_132973 | JGI IMG/M metagenome (GOLD analysis project Ga0187872, IMG submission 132973) | Peatland microbial communities from SPRUCE experiment site at the Marcell Experimental Forest, Minnesota, USA - June2016WEW_16_40 | ecosystem: Environmental > Terrestrial > Soil >...
GCGCGGACATCTTGCAATCGAGTTTCTGGCCGGCGCTGACGTTTGCGGTTCCGGTGACCGTTCCGATCGACGGAACAACTACATCCAAATCGTTGGCCTGCGTTCCGCTGGGATCGACGTGCAGATTCGCGCTCAGCTTCTCGATCTCGGTGTCGGAGCCGCCACCCCCGCCGCCAAGTCCTGCGAATGAACCGAGCGCGCCGAGCTTCGATTTCAGGTTGAAGCCCGAGAGCTTGCCGTTCGAAAGGTTCACCGGCCCCGCGATCACGAGTTTGTCCACCGGGCCGCTGATGGCGAGGGTCAGATCGAGGCTGCCGGCTGTAAGGGACGCTCCCGAGGGCAGCGTGACGCCCGCTGCCGGCAGGATGCCTTCGAGATCTGCGACGGGCATGGCCTGTCCATTCAACTTCATCTGAACGGTCGCCGTGACGCCCGCCGCGTCGTACGTTCCGGTCAGATGGGCAAGAGCCTTGCCGATGTGAACGTCACCCTGTTGGAGGCTGCCGGTTTGCTTCTTCAAATCGTAGGTCGTGTCGTAATCGACGTTGATGGGTACGCTCGAAGGCGACCCGCCCGCGACGGCCTTGATCTTATTCGCCTTTACGGTGCCTTTGGAAGTCATCTCGTGGCCGTCGGACGCAAGAGCGCCCGTGAAGTCGATCAGCCCGGCAAGGCCGGACGACGTTTCGACGAACCCGGTCGAGGCGATATCGAGATGTTCAACGTCGACCGTGGCGCTGAGAGGCGTGAGCGAAGCGTCGCTCGGATCGACCGGGCCGGCTTTGCCCTCGACCTTCACGGAGCCATCCCCCGGCGTCTTCGCCGAGAATTTGAATGGAAACTGCGAAGTGTACGACAGGTCGGAGGCCTCGAGGTTCACATCCTGATAGGTTTGGGTTTTTCCGCCCGCGCCAATTCTGCCCACGACGATCGTGCCGTTCACAATCTTCAGTTCCGCAACCGAAAGGCCCGCGGCGGCGGATGAACTCGAAGAACTGCCGCCTGGCAAATTGCCGCTCGGCGCGCTGCCAGCGTTCGCCGGCGCGTTCGATCCCGCCTGGCCTAGACTCGAAAAGTTCCACTTGCCCGAAGACGAGTGCAGAATCGAGACCTGAGGATCAGTCACTGTGAACGAGCTCACTTCGAGCTTCTTCGAAAAGATCAACGGAATCAGAGCCACCCCGGCCTTCAGTTGCTTCGCTTGCAGGAAAGACGAATGACTGAACGCGGGATCGTCCGCGATCACGATATTATCGACCTTGACGCTGCCCGAAAGGATCGAAAGCCCGATATTCCCGATTTGCACTTTGCGGCCGAGCGCACTCGTCAGGTCGGTCTCGAGCGTGGGCTTGAACCGGTTGACATCAATGACGAACGGCAGAATGACAGCAATGAGAATCAGCACGACGACGATGATTCCGAGAATGACGAGGAATTTCTTCATACCGCCTCCAGCGGAACGACTCGCGAGCGGCACGCCTCATGTCGCCAGACGCGCAATGATACTCTTTCGCCGCGGCACGAGAACAAGTTTTCCAAGAAGAGATTGGCTGGGAGGTCTGGATTCGGTACACCTGCCAAATGCAACTCTTTCGATTTCCGCCAGATAGCAAGTACGCAATTGATTGTAAGCATCTTACGGACAGTCTGTAATGTCTGTCGCGTACCCGCAAATCTCTGTCTTCGCTGAAGTTTTTCCAGAAGACAAGTTCGTTCGGTTGAGGCGCTTCAGCGGCAGGGACACGTCGTCGGTATGAGGGTGACGGCGTGAATGACGCTCCTGCCCTGAAGCAGGCTGAAGCGGGCATCGCCGTTTCCACGGCGACCGACGTGGCCAAAACCGCCGCGAGTGTCATCCTCACAGAGAGTGGCCTCGTGGGCGTGCTCCGCGCCGTCGAAACCGGCCGCAGAATCTATCAGCGTATGCTGACGTACACGCTCAACAAGATCATCAAAACGCTCGAAATCGCAGTCTTCCTTAGTCTCCAAAGGCATTGTTAGCTGTTACACAGACGCTGTTTGAGCAGGTGCGCTGGAAGAATGCGAAGTCTTCGCGAGTTTCATCCTGAGCTGGTGTCGGAGTATGGATTCGTAAGCGGCAAGTTGGCGTTCGATTTGAGCTTTCTTTTCCTGTTGGCGTAGCATGTCTTCGCGATAGCTTCTCAGGAAGTAGGCGATCGTCTCGACGCGAATCTTGATCGAGGCCACGGGTTTGTTTTCGTCGAGGTCTTTGAAACAGAAATAAGGTGTGCCGGATTGCTCGACCACGCGTTCAACAACGCTGTAAATAGGCGCGTCGTGACCACATTTGAAGCTAGAGATCTCGATCGCTACAAGGTTAGGGTGGCGGGCCGTGAACTTGGCCGCCCAGATCTTCATGTTGCTGCTTGCGGCGGTGGCTGTCTTCCATACATCGGAGATGTCGAGCGGATGACTGATGATACCAGCGCGCACCTCTTCTCCGAACAATCGTTCCAGCAGATCGTCATCGAGTGGTAGCGTGCTTTGCGAGAAGACGGGATAGCCTAATTTCTGGAACTCTTCGAGGATACCGTGGTTCAGGCCGGGATCGTGGTGATAGGGCCGCCCCAGCATGACCACGCCCAAGCGGTTTTCTCGCTCCAGCATGTCGAGCACTTCACGAGCGCGCTTTCGGATGGAAGACTCATAATCTTGCCACGCCAGGTAACCTACATCGACGGCGCGTTCGTTCTCTTCTTCCGAGAGGCCCAACAAGAGTCCCCAGCACCGGAACATCTGGCGCGCGAAGAGTTTCCGATCAGATAGGTTCACCAGCGGATGCAGGTACTGGATGCCGTGCTGAGCGAAGACGTCGATTTCTTTGGTATATGCGGCTCCGACAGTCTCCGGCGTGACGGCAACCGTGGGACACGCGTTGCAGGCTCTGGTTCTGACCAGCGGCGAGCAGAGAACATCAAACATCGGCAGAAAGATGGCGTGCAGCGGCTTGTGCGTGTGTTTCGTGTAAATCAAATTGTGAAAGTGCGCGATGGTAATCTTCGATGGAAAGCACGGATCGATGGAACCCCGACTCGAACCGTTGCGATACATCTCATTGGTCGTGAAATCAGAATAGATGATGTTTTCGGAGCTCACCCCCAAGCTCTCCAGATACGCGCTGAAGAGAGGCGCGTACACATACATATTCAGCACGCGCGGGATTCCGATGCGAAGGCTCCGCCGATTGTTCATGAGCGCGATCCGTTCACGGACCGCCCTACGCCAAGTGGAACTCGGAGTGGGATCGGCAACCAGCTTGGGCGAGCGTGACTTCCACACTTCCCGCGCTGCAAGTTCGACTAGGTTAGGGTTGGCGGCCCGGATTGCGTCCAGACCTGCCTTGATCTCACGCATGCTACTGAGGTCTTCGACCGCACCTTTTTCGCAGCTTGCAATGATCATTCGCTGCTCGCCGGGTTGCAAGGGGACTTTGGATGGAAAGGCGGGAGGGTTCCAGGTCTCCGAGTTACCGGTCTGGACGTCCACAAAGGTTCGCAAGCAAGTATTTTTGCAGAAGTGGCACCGTGTGTCTTCGCTGCGGGTCGTGCGGTAGACGATCTTTCGGACCGCATCCAAGCCGATGAAAGTTGTTTGATGTCCTTGCTTCCACAAGTGCATGGCCTCGATTGCAGCGCCGATCGCTCCTGCTTCTCCGCAGTGCGGGTGCACGAATATCTCGGGTTCACGACCCGAGTCCACGAAGTTCGCCTGCAAAAAGTCGACCTGAGCCTTCACTGCCGCGAGATTGTTTTGGGTTCCTCCTTGCAGAATGAAGCGGGTGCCGAGGTTGGCTACATTGGGCACATTGGCCACATAGAGGAAGATGTTCTTCGGCAGCACAGCGGCCAGTCCGGCCAGAATTTCTTCCGCGCGCCAACCTTGCCGTTGGAAGTTCACGATGTCCGATTGCAGAAATACAGCGCAGCCATAACCGAAAACCGGCATGGCCCTTGCGGAGAAAGCAATTGGCGCATAGTTTTCAACTGGCACTCCGAACCCTTCGGCGGTGGACTGCAAGAAATAACCATTCCCCGCCGAGCATTGCGTATTCAAACGGAAATCCTTGATACACCCGTTGCGCAAGACGATGATCTTAATGTCTTGCCCGCCGACATCGACGATACAGTGCGGATCCTGGCAGAATCGTAATGCCGACTTCGTGTGTGCCACCGTCTCCACCAACGCCGCGTCGGCGTGCAACACATCCCGCAGGATATCTTTGGCATAACCTGTCGTGGCGACGCTTAGCACTTCGAGTTGAGCGCCCTGGGATTCTACCTGGCGGCGCAGAGACTCGAAGAGTTCCTTGGTATCCTCAATCGGATTGCCTTGGGAAAGTTGGTAAGCCTTGCAGAGCAGGTCGCCTCTTTTCGAGAGAAGCACTGCCTTTGTGGAAGTGGATCCTCCGTCCAGGCCGATAAACGCGCGAACCGTTTCTCCCAAATGAAATTTCGCCGGGTTAAAAGGAGCTTGGGCGTACTTTCCCTCAAATTGCCTAAGTTCGTCTTCAGAGGCGACCAATCCACGCATTCCCGATCTGGACTTTTCCTGCTGCCTCCCTTCAAGCAGATAGTGCTTCAGGCGCTCAGTCCCCTGATAACGGCCGGCTTCTTCGCTTTCATGCCGACCGAATTCGACTGCGCCAATCGCCGCAAAATACTGCGCATTCTCCGGCACCTTGATGAGGTGTTCCGCGTTCACGCCTTCCGGCAGTTGAACCTCACGCTCCTTCCAGAGCAGCGGGATGTTGTGTTCCCATGCCTCCCGCATCCCACGAATGAAAGTATTCGGCCCTCCTAACAATAAGACATGCGGGTGCAAGGTGTTGCCGCGCGTTAGAACCGTGAGATTTTGCAGAACAATGGCATCAAAAAGAGAAGCCAACAATTGATCGGCGGGGACGCCCTGCTTTTGCAGACTATTAATATCGGTCTCTGCGAAAACCCCGCACTTGCCGGCCACCCTATGCAACTTGACACCGTGATAGCCTTGATTACACAGCTCGGTGCAGGCAATCTTTAGCTTTGCGGCAATCTTGTCAATAACGGCGCCCGTTCCGCCCGCACACTTGTCGTTCATGCTGGGAATCTTCTTCTTCCGCCCGCTGTTCGCATCTTCCTTGAAAACAATGATTTTGGCGTCTTGGCCGCCCAGCTCGATGACTGAGTTCACTTCGGGATGCAGCTTCTCGACCGCGAGGGCGACGGCGTTCACCTCCTGGACGAACTTGGCGCCGATCAGTGAAGCGAGCGAGTTAGCGCCCGATCCCGTAATGAAAGTGCGGGCGTTGCCGGGTGCAATGCCGATCTCGCTTTCCATGCGTTCCAGAAACTCCAGCAACATTTCAGGCTGCCGGGTTTCGTGCCGCTGATATTCTCGCCAGACGATCTGGTCTGTTCGCAAGTCCACTACAATTCCTTTCACTGTAGTGGAACCGACGTCCAAGCCGACCAAATACGCGTTGCCTTCGTTCGCCATCATCGTTGTTCTATCGTTGCCAAATGTGCTTTGCCTGTCATCAGATCATTCACGTGCAGGACAAAATTGGCCGCGACACCGGCTACACCCTCCCGGCGCGGAACGCGGTACAACGGGCTGCGCAACTGAGGATGCTCCAGTACGTATCCGCGAATGTCATCCAGTTTCGCTCGGGTGGCTTCGAGGCAGCACTCGAATTCGGCCTTTGCCTTGGCCTTGGCGTCGCCGAGGGCCATCTGCACGCGGCTGTGGGCATTCACTTCGCCCTCGCCGGCGGTTTCGATCGGCAAGAAAATCATGTCCGGGTAATGGCTGATAACTGCTGACTGGACGCCGTCCGACTGCGAGGATGGCATGCAGCCGAAAGGCTTCAGCGCCAGCACCATGTGACACAGATGATGAACGGTGTAGTAGACATTCTTACCAACCTCGAGGTGGCCTTCGCCGCCGCGCGCCAGAGAGTGGTAGAAAGGATGGGCTAGGTTCGCCAATTCACTCTGCGGAGGTAAGGGGTGCGCCACGCGGCCTAAGCCTTCCACCAAACGGGCATACTGGCGCGTCCAGATGCGCTCCCCCAAGGTGAGCAATAGCCACTTCTTGCGGTAGGGCAATTCATTGTGTATCCGCTTGGCAAATTGCCACCACGCTGGCTGAGGGTGCGGTGCGTTCAAGCCTTTTCGCTCGCGGGCGTTGGCCTTGGCCTGGCGCATCAAATAGGTGATCCAGTTGCCGATGGGGTCCACCAGCACGTGCGCGCCTTCACGCTCGAGGAAAGCAAACATATTGAAGTTGCCGTCGCCTTCTGTAAGCTGCGCCCAGAACTCACCCGTGATTTTGACGACCGGCTTGACCCGCAGGCGATCCAACTCGATTTGTCCGATGCGTTCGCGGCAACGGCGCAGCACCTCTGTATAGTCTTTGCCGTAGAGGTGTTCGCGGATTTTACCCAGAGTGTTCAAGGTATCCTTCAACTTCTTGTTCTGCTCAAGACGCCGCCGCAGCCCCCGCGGAATTCGCTCCAGGATTTCAAAACGGCCGCGTTCACGGAGGAAAGTAGACAAGCTCTCCATCACCTCGGCGAAAACGCGCTCCGTTTCTCCCGGTGTAACTTCGTAGGGCCGGATGTTGTAGATTGCCTCATTGCTAACGTCCCCGAGGTTGAGCGCGTTCAGCATGCCCATTCCAAAATCGACAGTGAATTTCAAGCCAGGTTCGCCGGATTTCGCCTTGATGCCGTCATTTTGTGAAAACAAAAGCACGCGAAAACCGCTGAAACCCGCGTTCTCCAGCGCCATCCTGTACTCGGACTCATACATGCCGAAGCGGCATGGTCCGCAGGAACCGGAAGTAAAAAAGACGTAGTTATCGAGAATTTCCTGCTTTCGCAGTCCACGCTCTTCCAGACCGCGCAGATAACGGATGAGGTTGCCCACCGTGAAATAGGCGGGATTGCACTGTCCGGCATTGCCGAATTGTTTCCCCAGGTGATAGGCCATCAGGTTGGGATTCGGCAGGGCTTCGCAGCGATAACCGCTTCCCTGAAAGACGGCCTGGATAAGCTTTTCGTGTTTCCAGGTGAGCCCGCCAAAGAGAATCGTGACGCCGCTGCGTTCTTCGCCCGTAAACGGCCGTTCCACTGGCCGCTGGAAATGCGTCGGAGTGCTTAACCCTGCCAACCGTAGGAGACGCAGCCGTTCGTCAGCCACCCGTTCATTGATTTCCCGATCGTTTTGTGTCTGCACGAGTTCTGTACTTTCCATTGGAGCCTTTCGCGGAACATTTCGGCGTCCGCTTGCAGGATCACCGGACACCTCGTTTCTGTCCAGGAGAGCGGCGACGCTCGCTATGGTGCACAATCACTCGGATTTCGGATTGTCGGAAGCCAAAACGGCGTTTGGATCTTGTTCGACCAAGGCCGCGCCTTTCACCCCATTGATAGTGTCAATGCGATGCTCGATCGTAAGAATCTTCTTGCCATACAATTTCACGTCCACGAATGTCTCATCTTTGGCCGGAAGCCAAAAATCACCGATCTTTTCGTACTGCCGCACGAATTCAGCTCGCGTGATCCAGAAGGAGAGCTTCTTCGCGGGATGTCCGGCAATTCTGACGATGGCGAACTCGCGGCTATCGATCCATACTTTCCCCTCGAAAAGATACTTGTCCTTTCGCTTAGGGAGCACGTCAACGACGTAGCAGTGATTGGCGCCAACTTCTTCTTGGCCGACGACAGCAAATGTGTAGTTCGCAGGCGTGATCGAACTGTCGTGATGTTCTTTCCCGGCCGCAGTGGAGGTCTCCGTCTCGATCAAGCCATTAAGCACCATGTGGCGTACCAAGGGGGATCCTTCCTCTGAAGTCTTCACGAACGTCTTCTTGTCCGGGGCGACATATTCCATCCGGACAATTTCTCTGGCATACACTTTGCCTTCGGGATTCGTCACCGCATAGATTCTTACCGCAGAATATTCCCGCAACCGAGCACTGCGAAGCTCGTTCTGCTTCACCAGCTCAGCGAATATTTCGTCCCCGCTTGCATCCGGGCGCGATGGTTGGACCGCCGTAACCCCTCCGGGTGGGTCACTATTCTGACTGGATTGTCCAGCCGCTCGAACCCCCACTGCCGTGATCCCGACAACTATGAGGGCCGCCAGAATGTGTCTCTTCGCTAAACTGCGGATTAACATGGCGCAATCGACTCCTTTCCTTGCAGGCCGATTCAGGACCATCTCTTCGTAGCCCTTTGCCCGGTTTCAGTCATCAAAACTGCGCGCGCCACCTTGGAATTTGTTCTTGACGGCCTGCGACCAGAGCCACTTGATTACGCGTGCATCGTTGTAGCAGTACGCAAGATTATGATTTAGCGTTGAGAAGCAATGCCGCTGGCAGGTCTTTTTCATCTCTGCCAGTTGCTGTTGGCCAAATTTCGGCTCATCGATGTTGCCCCAATCAAAGGAGGACGGGTACATGGGGAAGCATGGTGCGACGGTGCCGTCCGTGCGGATAATTACATTGTTCTGGCCGGCGCGACAGCCCCATTCGGCAAACCGTAATTCGCCGCTGGCGTCCTGCAGAATTCCAGGCATCGAAGCAAGGATCTCGGCTTGATGCCCGTTGCTATTGGCCCCATCACCGTACCAGCCGGACTTCCTCAAGTCGAGGCCGGAGGACATGCGCATGAAGGCCTTCATTTCTTGGAGACGCTGTACAGAATTCACCATCTGGTAGGCCGACCGGTTTTTCTCGATCAGCCAATCAATCAGGGCGTCCACCTCACGCCAATCTTCAGGGCGAATGTAAGTTGGATCGTCGAAAGCATGCTTGAAGTGGTCGTCCTGTTCGAGCATCGGTGTCTCATTGATGTGGTAATCCGTGGCAATGTGGTGTTCGTGCGCGTATTCCGTAAGCCGGCGCACGTCCGAAGCATTGTTGCGGCAGATGTTGATATTGAGAAAAACCATATAGCCGTACACATACTGCTTGCGCAGAATGTGCTCGAGGTTTTTTTGCGCGGGGATCAGTGCTTTTGGAAGGCTGGGCCCAAGATCCCACGCATCCAGCGCAAAGTTGATCACCGCAACGCCTGCATCACCGAGGCGGTCCGCAATCTCAGGGCGCAGCAATCGGCCGTTGGTGCCGACGTATACCCAGAACCCCTTTTTTGCAGCGTAGTAAACAACCTTGTGGGCAAACTGCGGCCTGAGTAGAGGCTCGCCCCCCATCAGCGCCAGAACACGACACCCATGCTCATAGAGCCAATCGATGGAACGGCGGGCAACATCCTCGGTCATTCCTTTAACTTGGTTGTTATAAGCCCAGCAATACCAGCAATCGAGGTTGCACTTGTACTCGACAAATAGATAGGCAGTGATCGGGTGGAACTCGCCGGGGAGAACGCGCGACCTGATATAGGGAAACAACCACCCCCGCATCTTGCGGTAGATCTCTCTCCCTCCCCAACGACGCTTCTCTAGTGGAGCCTCAGGGCCCGGATCGTTCAAGAGTTCGGGATACTGCGGAAAGACCGGCTGAGGAAGCGTCAGGCCCTTTGCCGGTGGAGGAACTGGCAGGCTCGAGTTGGAATTCATCAACAAATCGTGGATGCTGAGATCGACTCGGAATTTTGCTGGAGTCGCCATTGCTCTTATCTTCTCCTAGGGGCGCTTTCGCCAGGATGATCCGACCAAACCGGGAGTTCAGATTCCCAAGTTATTAACCTGCGGAACGGTCTAGCTGACCGAATTCCCATCTTTCCGTGGTCTATATTGCTCCCATGCCTCTATCCGCACCCAACTGCAGCTTATGCCTTAAGTGTCAATTTTCTATGCCTGGCTCCATACATGTCAGTGACCTGGATCACGACTCGAAGTGACGTGGCTGAAGCTGAAGGCGGTCACACGCACAGATTCCGAGACACATTTGCTGTTCAACTTACTCTCGCGGGTGTCCCTTTCGAGAGGGTCTCTGGGCTTTTGGGTCACCAGGGCACACCGATAATGGAAGACGCAGCGCTTGCCGAGGACCTAAAAAACAGAGAGCCTTCGGTTCATGCCTACCGGGAGGGGAGCTTTAGCCACTTCCATTTTCTCTGCAAGCAGTATCCCGGACTATCCACGCGATAGCCATTGATGGTCTAAGTGGCGAAGAATTGGATGAAGTGATTAGGTGTGGCCTCGGAAAATGGATAGATGTTTTCGAACCGTTAACACCCTGGATTCTGCTACCAGACTCAAATCCGCCTGGGTGCGACAAGGCTCGGTCGCGACAACCGCGATCTTGCCCTTGCGGCCGGTGCGGTGATAGTCGAGTGCATCCTGTTTGCGTGAATTCATGAAGAAACTCCTCATCTCCAGTGCCGGTCACGCTCCGACATTAAAAATACACCAATGTCGTTCTCATGCCCACCTGTTCGGGTGAAACGTCGGCTATCGCAAAATGTTGGTCATACCACGCTGTTGATGAGACGCTGCATACGGCGGTAGTGAGAGCCCTTCCAGTAGATCCGGTCACAATCGGGGCAAATGTAAAAGTCCTCAAAGTGCCTCTTTGTTTCCGGCAAAAGGCGATGGCTAATCAACTCCTTCTGAGTTTGGCGCAGTAGGGCGTTGCAATGCATGCACCGGTGAAAGGGGGCGATTGCCGGGCCTAGTTCAAATTGCTGTAGCACTTCTATTAGCTGTTGAGTTGGCTCTGTGGCTCGTAAATAGTAGCCCCATCTCACAATATTTCGTTTAAGCAGCCCACGGTCCCTGGTCAACAAGATGCGGTCTTCAGTCGCGGAAAGTTGGGCCAGTTCTTGGTCTCTGTAGTTGTTGCGATATAAGGTGTCAAACCCCAGCATCCGAAGATAGGCTGCTAACCGTCCCAAGTGCGTATCGGCAACAAAGCGCAGGTGGCGAAGCCATTGAGGTCGCAGGTGCACAAGTGACGAAACATCGATGGACGTGAACCTGGGATAAACGCTGACCCTGTCGCCATGTTGAAGGCGGTAAGTGAAATCCACTGGATCGCCGTTTACCAGGATTAAGTCCACTTCCGTGTGTGGCACGCCCATGGCCTCAATCATGTCTTTGACCGACCCGGCGACGTCGAAGTCACACGTGGTGGTTCGCATCTTTCTTTCGGGTGGCAGAAAGTCATTTAACTGCGCGTAGAATCGCATGTAGGCCTGTTTCATAAGACGGACGCAGAAATCTTCGGGTAGATCAGCCACCTACGATTAGACCTTCTAAGACGATAGGACGCCAAACAATGGGGCCCTTGTCCAGCAAACTGGTTCTCAAACAGCACAGAAGGCATAACCACACGACGGACAACTGACGCAGGCGGAAGTATCCACCATTGTGCCGCCGCATTCTGGACAGGTTTGGACACCAACTGGCCCGGTGTGTTCCGGAACCCCTGACATCAAGACCTGCTCCCCCTTGCAACCATCGCGATAGACGGTTATGCCTTTGCATCCCAGCTGGTGAGCCAGCACGAACACATTTTCAATGTCTTGGCGTGTCGCCGTACGGCGGAGATTCGCGGTCTTACTTACGGCACTTTCAACGTGTCGTTGAAAGACGGCCTGCATCCGGACGTGCCACTCCGGCGAAATGTCATGCGCGGTAACGAAGATTCGGCGAATGGACTCGGGGATTTCTCTTGCCTGCTTTGCGCTACCCGTTTGTAAAATCGAGTTCCGAGTGCGCTCATTGAGGTGCGCTGCAGCCATTTTTTCGAAGAGTGGATGAATACGGAATTCCCGGCGCTCGCCTAGTACATTTCGCTGAAAACAAAGAGCAAACAACGGCTCGATTCCGCTGGAACATCCCGCAATAAGACCGATGGTTCCTGTCGGAGCGATCGTTGTGACAGTAGCGTTGCGTCTTTTGATTCCCAGAGGATGGTAAACACTTCGCACGTAGTTCGGAAATACGCCACGGACATCAGCCAGCCGATAGGATTCAGCCTTAGCCTCCGTCGAAATAAACTTCATCAGCTCATCTGCTACTTCCAATGCCTCCTCCGAATCATAAGGCACTTGTAGCAGGAGGAGCATATCTGCAAATCCCATGATTCCGAGGCCAATCTTGCGATTCGCCAAGGTCCTTTCTTCGATCTGTGGAATTGGATAGTAGTTGCTGTCGATAACATCATCCAGGAATCGGACGGCGAGATGCACAACAGAGCGGAGGCGTTCGAAGTCAATCCTCGAGTCCTAGACAAAATGCGATACGTTGATTGATCCGAGGTTGCACGATTCATACGGTAGCAGGGGCTGTTCCCCGCAAGGATTGGTAGCTTCGATCGGGCCATCCCTGGGCGTCGGGTTCTCTTTGTTTAGAGCATCGAGAAACACCAGGCCAGGATCACCTGTTTTCCAAGCCGACTCTACAATCGTCTCGAACACTTGTCTTGCGTTCCTCCGAACCGTTTCCATTCCTGTCCGAGGATTGATCAGGGGATACTCCGCATTCCTCGCGACCCGGGACATGAATTCGTCGGAGACGGCCACAGAGATATTGAACGTCGCCAGGGCGTTGGCGTCATTCTTTGAGGCAATAAACTCCATGATGTCAGGGTGATCGAACCGCATCACCGCCATATTCGCGCCTCGCCGTGCGCCTCCCGAACGAGTGATAGTGCAGGCGTAGTCATAGAGCTTCATAAAGGAAACGGGACCACTAGAGCAGCCGCGAGTCGAACCGATCGGGTCGTTGCGAGGCCGGAGGTGGGAAAAGGAGAAGCCGGTGCCACCTCCCGTCTTCTGAATCAAGGCCATGTCCCGAAGCGTGCCGAAAACCGAATCCATGGAATCGTCGATCGGTAGAACGAAACATCCAGAAAGCTGTCCTCCGGGAAGGCCTGCATTTACAAGGGTCGGCGAATTGGGAAGAAAATCGAGGGCGAGCATCATACGCAAGAAAGAATCTGCCGTCCGCTCGACCTGAGCGGTTCCGGTATACCTGCGTTCGACCTTGGCGATTTCCCAAGCGACACGCGAAAACATTTCCTCAGGAGTCTCTAGGGGATTCCCTTGGCTGTCGACAAGGAGGATCCTCTTTCTGAGGACCTCGCGAGCAACATCGCTTAGGTTATTGATTTGTGATTCCACGAGTCGGAGCTTATCAGAGAATCGTGCAGCTGAGCGGTCTCCAAGAGCTTAGTGAATGATCGGCGCCCGTCAAGCACGAACCCGGCGTCCCAAGGGCAGTGTGATCTACGTCACTGTACGATCCGCTGAATTCTGCCAGTCTTCCAGCGCTAAGTCTCTGAAGGACGAGACAGGCCAGCGCAACATTGAAGAATGGCATGTTAACGCTGGCGACGCCGAAAGCTGCCAAGGCGCAGACTGTTCGCATCCAAGCGAAAACGGTGTGATGTTCCTAGAAGCTATTGCACAACCCTCCGTAAGACGATCATGAAGCAGGCGATATGAAAGAACGCCCGGTAGATTCGGAGCGAGCGGTCGTAGCGGACGACCAAGCGCCGGAAGTTTCCCAGCCAA
>Ga0187872_10003195_pt1 | contig 13488 bp, 16 predicted proteins | sample June2016WEW_16_4_FD_132973 | JGI IMG/M metagenome (GOLD analysis project Ga0187872, IMG submission 132973) | Peatland microbial communities from SPRUCE experiment site at the Marcell Experimental Forest, Minnesota, USA - June2016WEW_16_40 | ecosystem: Environmental > Terrestrial > Soil >...
CCGGCAACCGTCCATCGCCGGTCGCTTAGTCGCGCCCCAACTTCAACCGCTACCGGCGACCAGCACACCAAAGTCGACTTCGACTCCGTCGAAGGCCCTTGACATAAGGCGCTTCTTCAGGAATGGCAGGGATCTCGTGCGCGCTCCGTATCCGTCGTTAGGTGCGGCCCCACCTGACGACTCGCCTGGTCGTTCGGGGCGGCGTTCTGTACGCCATTGCCCCAGCGCAGCGCTTACAAGGGTGACCCACGAACTTGGCTGTCTGCTTGGAGGGCAATCTCTCTCTTGCGGAGCTGAGATGTTCATCTCGTCGCCGTGTGTTTAATCTCCAGCCGATTGCCGTCTCTGAACTCGTCAGAGCTTCTCCGTGGGGGATGGTTCGGTGTTCGGGTCCCCCAGCGCCCACCTTCTGATGTCGCGCTAGGTGGACAAGGGCCGCCTCGTGGCCGGGAACCGCTCGCCCGAGATCCTGGGTGGGTCCTGCCGGCGGGTGGGCTGGGGTGAGTGGGTGCCGGCGGTTTTCGCGCCCGGCTCGGGGCCTTGGTTCGCCACGACAGGCGCCCACGTTCGCCCATGTGGCGGCGTCGGGGCGGGGTGGTAGGTCACGTGGCGGGCGGTGCCGCGGCCGAGATGTCGTCGCTCTGGCGAGGAGCTTGCCCAAGGTACAGGATGGCTGCTCGGAGACCCTTAGTGATTGAGTCCCGATCGGAGGCGTCACGTGCGTAGGTTCCGCTTAGCCAGTCTCGTTGCCGCTGGAGCGATCTCCGTGCCACTTATGGCGAGCACCGCCTCAGCAGTGACCGCAAGTCCGCGGGCGACACCGGCGGTCGGAACACGACTGGCGATACTGAAGGGCTCCGACACCGTCGCCGGCGACAACTTCGCCAGCAGCGTGGCCATCTCAGGAAGCACCGCCGTCGTGAGCGCACGTATCCACCCCGACAATATGAATACCATCGGCCGGGCGTACGTCTTCACTAGGACGGGGTCAGGCTGGAAGCAGGTCGCTGCGCTGAAGGGCCCCGACGCCATCGACGAAGATCAGTTCGGCTACTCGGTGGCCATATCCGGTACGACCATCGTCGTGGGTGCAGTAGTTGCAAGTAGGGCATGCGTGTTCACCAAGACCGCGTTCGGCTGGACTCAGGTCGCTGAGCTGAAAGGCTCCGACACAGTCCCGAGTGACCAGTTCGGCTACTCGGTGGCCATCTCGGGCACTACCGCCGTCGTGGGCGCACCATTCCACGCAAAGCTTGTCGGCCGGGCGTACGTGTTCACCGAGACGGCGACCGGCTGGACGCAGACCGCTGAGCTGAAGGGCACTGACACCGTCTCCTACGACGAGTTCGGCGGCTCGGCGGCCATCTCCGGCACGACCGCCATAGTGGGTGCCAGTGGCACCGCCAAGGAGCCCGGGCGGGCTTACGTGTTCACCAAGACGGGGGCAGGCTGGAAACAGGTCGCCGAGCTCGAGGGCCCCGACACCGTCGCCGGCGACTGGTTCGGCTCCTCGGTGGCCATCTCGGGCACGACCGCAATAGTGGGCGCATATGACCACGCCAACCATGCCGGCCGGGCCTACGTCTTCATTAGGACGCCGTCAGGCTGGAAACAGGTCGCTGAGCTGAAGGGCTCCGACACCGTCGCTGGCGACAACTTCGGCTTGCCGGTGGCCATATCCGGCACGACCGCCGTCGTGAGTGCAACCGCCTTCCAGATCTTAACCCCCTTAGAGAGCTCAACTCCCTTAGAGAGCTACAGCCCCAACACCATCGGCAGGGCTTACCTTTTCACCAAGACGGCGACCGGCTGGAAACAGATCGCTGAGCTGAAGGGCCCCCACATGGGCATGTTCGGCAACTCCGTGGCGATCTCGGGCACGACCGTCATGGTGGGTGCGCCGAACGACAACAATGCCGCCGGCCGGGCGTACGTGTTCGAGGCCTGAGGTGCCGAGCGGGCTCAGCCGGGAGTCGGCGCGCAGGACGCAGTCCGTCTAGGAAGGCCCCGAAACCGCCGGCGAGGATGTCAGTACGGGGTGAAGTCCCCGTGGAAGGCATAGCCTCGATGCAGAAGTGACCCGGGGGAGGTCCGACATGCGAAGAGTGCTCCGCTCTCTCGTAGCAATGGCGGTTCTCGCCGTTTTCGCCGTTCCCTCGCTGGCAGATGCTGCGAGTACCGCGACTGTCCCGACTCGCCACCTCACCGCCGAGGGCGGCAAGGTCACGATGTCCGCCACGGTCAAGTCGGCTGGGTGGTGCGTCTGGTCGTCGTCGCCGAAGGTTCCCAAGTTCAACAAGAGCGAAAGGTGCAACGCCGGCAAGGTCACCCGCTTGGCGAAGATCGGTGCCAACCTGTCGGCCAAGGCGAAGCACTACACGCTCAGCTTGAAACTGGTCGCCAAGTCCCCGGTGGTCGATTACCTCAAGGTCGTTGAGGCCGCCGGAAAGCCCACGACCACGACGACATCGACCACGACGACAACGACTACCACGACGACGACTACCACGACGACGACCAGCACGACAACGACCAGCACGACAACGACGACAACGCTGCCCCCAGCACGATTCCCCGGCTCGACCTCTAATAACTGGTCTGGGTATGTCCTTACAGGAGGAAGCGGCGGGTATCAAGCGATAAGTGCCGACTGGACGGTGCCAACGATCGACTGCGCCTCCTCAGTACCAGATAGCGCCACATCGGACTGGGTAGGTGTCAACGAGAGCCCTGGTCTCTTCCAGGACGGAACGACGTCGAAGTGCGTAAGCGGGCAGCAGATCGACTATGCCTGGTGGACGGACGAGGCTGAAAACTACTCTTCTCCGTCCCTTTTTGCGGTCGCATCCGGCGATGACATCGACGCTGAGGTTTGGCAGGAAACGTCAGGCTTCTGGGCCTATTACATCAAGGATCTCACCAGTGGATCGGTTTCATCAGCCGTCGAGCCGTTCTCCGGTCCTGGGACGACCGCCGAGTGGATAGCAGAGGATACCGACGACCCGACCACCCAAGGGCTCTATCCTCTCGCGGACTTCGGGTCGGTGACCTTTACCGACCTGGGCTTGATAGTGCCGTCCGGCTCTTGGATGGTGCCCCCTTATTCCGATGCAATCGAGATGGTGGCCACGGACGGATCCGTCGAGGCGTTGCCTAGTCCGATACAAGGCTCCGGCGCATCAGCCTCTTTCACCGTTACTTATGAGACACCCGGCGAGATGGGTTCCACGGCGGGCACTGCCGACGTGAGGCACTCGCAGTCGACGTTCGTGGCGCCCGTGCCGCGAATCGCTCCGCAGCGTCGAGCAGGTCAACCAGGAAGTCGATCGATTCCCGCTCCGAAGCTCCTTAATTCCAGGCGGTCAGCACGTCCACTTCGCTAATGACGTGGGATTCATTCGGCAGGTACTCAACCGTCCATGGCTCGGTGCTCTTGTCCGGCGTGCTGGCGTTACCTGAACGACAGCCGTAGTTCAGCGTCATCCCAGCGGTTCCGCCGGCCGCTCCCGTGATCAGTCCGCAGCTGTCGCCGTTGGCAAGCTGCATGATCCACGGCAGGCTCTTTCCGCCGCTCGGCGTACCCCATGCGCTAAAAGCGAGCGGCTTCGTCAGGTCCAGCATCTCGATTCCGGACCATGGGTTTTCGGCGCAAGCGACTTTGATGACGTCGGACTCATCTGGTGGAGCGAAGCACGGATCGTAAATGTAGTTTGCCGACATACACCGCCACGCGTCGTTGTCGGCGCTGTCAGCGATGGATGAGGTCCAGCATGACCCTCGTGTCAGGTGGCCGGTCACCTTCATGCCTGGCGAGAGCGTGTCCCCCTCGGTCCACGGGGCAAACACCTCGGTCGTGGTTCTCGACGGCCGCGGCACTGACGCCGCCGTGTGCGAAACGCTGGCGCGTCCGCCGATAAAGGCCCCAAGTGCTACTGCCACAACGACGAGAGCGATCATGACGTGACGGAGCCTCATCGTGGTGGCCTCCTGAATCTGGGCGACGGCTCGTTATCTCGGCTCCACGGTACCTGTATCGACATCTTGAGCGACGAACTCAATCGGCGGCGACTCCTACGAGATCGGTGAGCGCTCGACACGTCGATACGTGCGGTGTCCGCTTCCCACGCCTGATGTCCGAAGCGGACACCTTGCAGCAGCCGGTCGCCTCGGCGATCTAGGAGAGCTTCACGCACTCCAGCCGGGGCAGCACATCAGTGCGGAACCATTCCGGGTCGTGCATAGTCCCCGGGTTCGCCTGCTCCCATTCTGCGAGCGGACGCATCGTGAGGACGTGACCGGTCGGGAGTGCTGGGATTGGTCGCCGAGGGTGCGGCCTGTCAGGACGAGGTGGGATGGCGAGGTTCAGTCCGGGGAGACGGTCGGAACGGGATCACGGTAGGCCTTGTGGGCCTGGGGCCACCGCCTCGTCGTAGGCCTTGCCGGCCGCGGATCCCGCCTCGTCGTAGGTCTTCTGGGCCGGGGCCATCGCCTCGTTGTATGCCTTGCTGGCCGAGGCCAGCGCCTCGTCGTAGGCCTTGCTGGCCGGCGCCACCGCCTCGTCGTAGGCCTTTTTGGCCGGGGCCAGCGCCTGTTCGTAGGCCTTCTCGGCCGGGGCCAGCGCCTGGTCGTAGGCCTTTTTGGCCGGGGCCATCGCCTCGTCGTAGGCCTTTTTGGCCAGGGCCAGCGCCTCGTCGTAGGCCTTCTTGGCCTGGTCCAGCGCCTCGTCGTAGGTCTTCTGGGCCTGGTCCACCGTCTTGCGGTAGGCATTCCGGGCCTCAGTGGGCTGGTCGGTGCTCATCTTCTCTTCGCCTTTTCGTAGTCCTTCTGGGCCTGGGCCACCGTCTTGCCCCAGGGGGGTGCCGACCAGGGCCACCGCCCCGGCGAGGCGCCGGTAAGGGCTCGTACGAACGACGACGAGCCTTGGGCACTCAGGCCATGGGCGACCTCTCTGTCATCGAGCGTACCGTGCCGGCTGCATCACTCCGACCAGCGCGGTGAGCGTCGCCCAGGTCGATACGTGCGGCGTCCACTTCCCACGCCTGATGTCCGAAGCGGACGCCTTGCAGCAACCGGCCGCCTCGGCAATGTCGGAGGGCTTCACGGTCTGAAGCCTTGGCAGGATCTCACGCCGGAACAGCTCCGGGTCGTAGACAGCGCCTGGGTTGGCCTTGTCCCACTCCGACAGCGCTCGCTTGCGGGCCGCGATGGCCGCGCCACGGCGGCCTCTGATCTCTGCCGTCGTCGCAGGGTCGGCGGCGATGCATGCCTCGCAGCGGACGTGGCGAGGGTTCGTGACGGCGCCCCCGCAATCGGGACAGGTCCACAAGGGGAGCGCGTTGGTGATCATCGGCTTCTGCAACGTCGTTGACGACGTCGCTGCGGCCTGGGCCGATGCCTTGCGCGCCTTCACGACCGCCTGTGCCGTCCGGGTGCGGCTCCTCGTCAAGGGGGTGGCTGCCGAATAGGTGCCGTCCATCGCCTTACCGAGGACGTGGGCGACGTGCTCGGCGATCGGGCCGAGCGACTTGGCCCACTGGGGCATGGTTTCTGCCAGCTCGTGGGTGAGCGGCGCGAGCAGGCGAACGTGCCCGTCGGAGATCTCGGTGAACTCCGCCTTGCGGAACGTGCGGCGCTCGACCATGTCGAGGACGAAGCCGTCGACCTCGGGCCGTACTGGCTCCATGAGATCGAGTGCCAGGGACTGGCGCCCCCTGGCGTCCGCGTGGACGATCCCGAGCCCGGGGTCAAGCCCGACCGCCTGGCAGGCGAAAATCGCCTCGGTCTCGACGAGGGCGTAGAGGTAGTTCAGGATCGCGTTCACCGGTCGCTCGGCCTTGCGGTTCGAGGCCGCTGAAGCGAGCACCGAGCGGCGCCCTTCGTAGCGTGACCAGTGCGGCGGGATCCGTCGCCGGTCCTTGGTCGCAAAGGTCGGGGCACACTCGGTGCGGCCCGACCAGGCGCCGAAGTAGAGGGCAGCGGCGCTCGCTTCGAGCTGGCGCAGCTCGTCGATCGTTTCGACACCTTCACTGGCGAGAGCGAGGTCGCCGATCGTCTCGGCAGTCACGGCGTCGCCGAAGCGACGGAGCACGAGCTTTCCTTGGCCCGTTATCTTGCGGGACATGAGCCAGCGTGCGACATCGAAGCCGTATGGCTTGAAGGCGCGAGCGCCTGGGCGCGGCGGAGCCGGGCATCGTCGGTCATGCGAGGCGTCGAGGCAAGCTGGGCCGTGCCGTCCGACCCGAGCACCAGCACTCCGACTCCGAGGGCATCGCACCACCGAACGGCGTCCAGGGAGACGACTCCCGCAGCGTTCAGGATCACGAGGCGGCGAAGACCATGGGTAGCTCGGTCGTAGCGGCGGGAGCGCCGGTGCGGGCCGACACCGTCGTGGACTTCGAGGGCGCCGCGCTCGACAACAACCCGCACGCCGAAGCCGTCAACGACGCAGACACCTCCCGAGTCGGATCGGTTGTAGGTCTCGGTGAGCGCCGCCGTGGAGTCGGCGACGTCCTCGGGTGTGAGGACGAGCGTCGGCTGCGGGGTGGTGGTGCCGGCCGACTTGGCTAGGTAGCCTCGGGTCTGCATGGGAGTTGCGTCTCCTGTGCCAGTCCCCGGGCCGTTCGAGCGGCGCCGGGGACACCCATGTGTCAAGGACCAACGTACCGCTTGGTCTCAGCTCCGATCGAGCGGTCGTCCGTGCTGCCAACGCTTCGCCTAATGGGTCCATCGGTCAATGGCCCGGTGTCTCCAGTCGAGCAGATCGCCGATTATCTATTTGTCAAGCCGGTTGGGCCCATCTCTTCGGGGAACGACCATATTTCCCAGATCTGAGCACCCCGACATACACGCACCATCGAACCCATCGCTGCGCGGTGCCATTGGTCGCCTCCGCCCCTATCGCACTGGCCACGACCCTCGCCAAGCCCTTGGTGACGGGGTCGGTTCGTCACGCGTGATGGCGCTTGCGTGCCCAGCGGGTGTGCTGTAGCCTCCGGCGCACGTCAGGGATGCAAAGAGCCAACCCAGGCGCCGGCACGGCGCCTCTCCCAGCCGAAACCTTGTAGCCCCGAAAGGAACAGGCCCACGGACCGCTTGGTAGTACCTGGCACGACGAGACTGGTGACCTCGAGACGGAGCGGGCGCTAATGGCGACGGTCGTACTTGTGCACGGCGCGTGGCAAGGGGCGTGGTGCTGGGAACGGGTGACACCCCTCCTGGAGGACGACGGGCACCAGGTCCTGACTCCGACGTTGACCGGGAGTGGCACGCGGGCCGGGGAGCTGACGCCGAGTGTGACGCTGGAGACGCACATCAGCGATGTGGTTGCGGCCATCTTGGAGGCAGAAAGGGACGACGTCGTCCTGGTAGGCCACAGCTACGCCGGCATGGTGATCAGCGGCGTGACCGAACGCGCCGCTGATCGCATAGCCTCCGTTATATTCGTCGACGCCTTCTATCCCAGCGACGGCGAGTCCGCCCTCGACCAAATGCCTGTGCAGTTCCAGGAGCGGTTCCGTGCGGAAGCGGAGCAGCACGGCGACGGTTGGCGACTGCCTGCGAACGACGGCCTCCTCGACGTGTGGGGTTTGCGCGACGGGGCCGACCGCATGTGGGTCCGCGACCGTATTACCGACTGGTCGCTCAATTGTTTTACGTCGCCGTTGCGCGCCCCCGATATGCGTCGCTCGGTGGTGCCTCGGATTTATGTGGCAGGCCACGCCGAGCGTTACCCAGGTGGCGCCGTATTTGCCCCACTTGCGGAGCGGGCGGGCGCTGATGGGTGCCACGTTGTCACCGTCGACGCAGGGCACGACATCATGATCGAAGCGCCCCGCCAGCTCGCCGAACACCTACTGGATGCGACAAGGTAGCACCATCATCCGTCAGTTGGGTGAAGGTTCGCATTTGCTGCCATTGCCTTCGACCGCCACCGGCGACCACGACCAGCGTGGTGTCGTCCTTTTGGCGCAGCCGCTCCTAATGTCCTGTTATGGCGTACCAAAGAACCCTGTATTCACAACTACAATCCATCCATATCGACGGCTATTTCTCCTCAGGCGCTTCGGTTTCCGGGCGAACTTCGGTAATGGCCCGCTAGCTCACGGCTGCCGTAGAGACGAGCAGGTCAACATCCTCGTCGGTCATGTTCTCGTACTCCGCCTCCGAGAGCACTGTCAGCACCCTTGCCAGGGTGACGGTGGCTCCAGTGTCCGGGCACTCCCACTCGTACCGCTTGAGGGTGGCGGCAATCGACTTGCCCGGATGAACGACCACGACGGCAGGATGGCCACAGCTCAGCAGGACGACGCCGAAGGTGTGCTCTCGCGAAGAGCCGGAACCTCCGGAGCCATCCCTCGCAGCAGCTGGCACACGCACGACGGTTCGACAGCTGCGACAGCGAGTATTCGTGGTCGCTTCGGTCTCGAAGCTGCATCCGCAGCGCTTGCAGGTAATAGTGGTCACAGCTCCGATCATCGCTCCAAAGCGAGGAAAGCAAGGGATCTTCGGGTCAGGCAAGCTGTAAGAGTGCCAAAACGGACGAACGAGCGTCAGCAGATTATTGAGCTGCTGAAGACCATGCTTGCCGGACCAACCTGCACGGTCACTGCCTCGAAGCTGCTGCGCGATGTCATAACGGGTGCCGAGCGAGAAGTCGACGTCGTACGCATCACCATGACTACCACGATGACCTGCGGGTTCGTACGGTGCACCACCCGCCCTGCGCAGCAATCACAACGATGGTGCGTACCATCGGAGCCATGACGCATGGCATACGCAGCGGTTACAACTGGGGCTGTCGCTGTGCCGCGTGCACGGAGGCGAACACGGCTGCATCGAGGGAGCGTCGCCAGGGTCGAGCAGCTCGCTCTAGAGGCCAGCAGGACCGTAAGCCTCTGTCCGCCAGGCTCGTCCATGAGCCCACTCGCGCAGTGTCTGAGGACCGAGGAGGCAGCCTCCTCCCAACCGTCAGCCAGGTGCCCGCAAGACCAGAGAGCACAGCTCCGCTTCTCCTGACCGGCGGCATCCTCGGGATCGACGGCAGGCAGCCCGTCATCCGCCCGGCAGGAAGTGCCCGACCGGCTCGGCGGGTCACCACGGTGTCGAGCTGGGACGAGTACGCACGGCTGCTCAAGCTCTACCTGGCCGGCGTGGGACCGTCGCCCTCATTACTGGCGCTGGCCGCCGAAACCGAGGCTTACTACTCCCTTGCCGAGGACCGGTCCGGGCACCCTTAACGAACGCGCCCAGCTCTTCCAGCACCCACACGAGCTGGCCGAGGATCGCGAGCACCCTCCGAGTTGAGCCTGCTTGACGGTTCAAGCTGCGAACACGTAGGCCCGGCCAGGATACCCGGGAAGCTTGGGCTTGCCTGGTGCACCTACGACGACCGTCGTGCCCGAGATAGCCACCGAGTTGCCGAAGTAATCGTTGGCGACTGTGTTTGAGCCCTGAAGCTCGGCGACCTGCTCCCAAACGGCCCCCGCCTTCGCTAACACAAAGGCGTTGCCGAGATCCCCCACGACGATCGTCGTGCCTGAAATAGCCACCGAGTTGCCAAACAACCCGACGGGCCACGAGTCGGAGCGGTTCAGCTCGGCCGTCTGTTCCCAGCCGGCTGGCGTCCTACTGAAGACGTAGGCCTGGCCGTCAAGATAGGCGTGGGCGGGTGCACCCACGACGACTGTCGTGCCCGAGATCGCAACCGAGGAGCCGAAGTCGTCGCCAGTGTTGGTCATTGTGGATCCGACGGTGTCGAAGCCCTTCAGCTCGGCGACCTGGTTCCAGCCGGCCCCCAGCTTTGCGAACAAGTACGTGCGGCCGGCGAAGTTGGCGTGGTCTGAGGCACCCACAACCACGGTCCTACCCGAGATGGCCACCGACCAACCGAAGTCATCACCCGAGACGGTGTCCGAGCCCTTCAGCTCGGCGACCTGCTGCCAGCCGCTCCCCGTCTTGGTGAACACGTACGCCGGGCGTGATCCCAGGCACCCACGACGATCGTCGTCCCCGAGATGGCCACCGACCAGCCGAAGTAGTCGTCGAGCCCGCTGCTGTCGGAAGCTTCCAGCTCGGCCGTCTGTTTCCAGCCGGCCCCCAGCTTCGCGAACACGTACGCCCGGCCAGCTCCGTCGTTGGCCCCCCAGGCACCCACGACGATCGTCGTTCCCGAGATGGCCACCGATTTGCCGAACTCGTCGCCAGCCACGGTGTCGGAGCCTTCCAGCTCGGCGGACTGCTTCCAGCCGTCCCCCGTCTTCGCGAACACGTACGCCCGGCCGGCAACGCTGGCGTGCCGCCATGCTCCCACCACGGCGGTGGTGCCCGAGATGGCAACGGAGACTCCGAATCCATCGCCGGCGACTGTGTCTGAGCCCTCAAGCTCGGCGAGTTGTGTTCCGACCGGCGGCGTGGCCCGCGGACTTGCGGCGACCGCTGAGGCGGTGCTCACCAGGAGTGGCAGCGAGATCGCTCCCACTGCGACGAGGCTGGCTATGCGGGACGTGCGCATGTGACCCCTCCGATCATGGGCTCACTTAACAAGGGCCTCCGCGCAGTCATCTTGCACCTCGGGTGCGCTCCTCGCCAGACCGCCCGCCCACGTGGCGGCGAAACGCCGACGGCCGGGTGCTGACCTACCCTGTCACCGTGGACATCATCGGGAGTTCTCCGCGCGCTCCATGAGCGGCTCAAAAGTGACCAAGAGATTGACTTCCTAGATGAGCGAACCATCGCTCACGGCCGTCAAGACGCTCTTTGCGTACTCTCGCAACATCTGCTTTTTTGCTGGGTGCGAGGAGCAGCTCACCGATCCAAAGTGGAAGATGGTCAATAGGAAAGGAGCTTGAGTTGTCAATGTTCAGCCGTGACCTTCCGGCTCGCTTGATCACTGGGGCCTACATTGCCCATGCTGGTTGGGACAAGTGGCGCAACCGGGACGAGGAGCACGCCAAAGGCGTACATGGCATGGCGGCTGGCGCCTACCCGGTCTTCAAGCCCGTCCCGCCCATGATGTTTCTCAGCGCCCTCGCCCTGGGAGAGATGACGCTCGGCGCTGCCCTGTGCGCGCCCGTGGTCTCCAACCGCTTGGCCGGTGCCGGTCTTACGAGCTTTGCCGGCGCCCTCACGGTCATGTACCTGCGCACTCCGGAGATGCACAAGCCTGGCAGTTTCTGGCCCACGCCAGCCGGGATCGGGATCAGCAAGGATGTGTGGATGCTGGGCATCGGTCTCAGCCTCGCCCTCGATCGCCGTGAATAACGACGCTACGCTTTGGGACCTCGTCCCCGTAGCCCGCTGACCGCCACCTGACCTACCACCCGCCCCTCACGCCGCCACGTGGGCGAACGTGGGCGCCTGTGTGCCGAAGCCTTCCGCTCTGTTCGGCGTCTCCTCCAGTTTCCCGCCGACCGTTGAGTGGCGCCCGCTTGCGCCTTATCGAGAATCGGTCATTCATGTCGCGATCGAATGACCGGATTTTGCTCAAGGAACTGGCCGAGTTTGACGATAAATGCGAGGTGAAAGCAGTTGCCCGGCGCCGTGCGGAACTCGCAGCAGCAGCGAGCGCTCTGTCGGTCACCTTCGTGTTCTTCTTGTGGCTAGTCCTGCACGTCGGAGGCGACAACGGGGTTCGGTACTTCGACGACATCGTCACGGCACTGGCAGCACTGAGCGCCTGTGTGACGTGTCTCTTGGCGGGAAGGCGCCGGAGTGGCTCGGAGCGGCGCTTCTGGGTGCTGCTCGGCTTGGCGCTTGGGGCCTGGACGTTCGCCGAAGTGATCTGGGGGGTCTACGACCTCGTCCTTCGCGTGGCGGTGCCCGTGCCGTCGTGGGCCGATGTCGGATACCTCGGCGCGATCCCGCTCGCGGCAGCGGCGCTATTGTGCCATCCCGGCATGCGCGCCGCCGGGAGCCACAGGACGCGAGCGTCACTCGACGGCCTGGCGATCGGTACCGCGGTGCTGTTGCTGAGCTGGACCTTCGTGCTCGGGTCGCTGTGGCGTCATACAGACCTCACGACCGCCGGGGGCATCGTGGCGCTCGCTTACCCCTTCGGCGACATTGTCATCATCTTCCTCATCGTCCTGTCCGTCCGTTCGATGACGGCCACGGGACGCCGACCGTTGCTGTGGGTCCTCGTGGGACTGTTCGCAATGGCGGTCTCAGACAGCACCTACGCCTACCTCGTCGAAGTCGGCCGGTACTCGACGGGCAACCTCGTCGACATCGGCTGGGTGGTGGGTTACCTGGCCATCGCCGTTGGCGCGTCGGGCGATGCCGGCCAGACGGTGCGTGCCACCTCCGAAGAGCCGGCCGAGGCGTCTCTCGCCTCGCTAGTCACGCCGTACGTTCCCGTCCTCTTGGCCCTGTCGGTTATCACTTTCGAGATGGAGCTCCACCACCATGTGGACCGCTTCTCGTGGCTAACCGGCCTCGGCCTTGCCTTGCTGGTGATCGCGCGCCAGGCGCTCGTGCTGCTCGACCATCGCCATGAGCTGTTCGCGGTTTCAGACGGGCCGCACGAGTCGGGCCCGCCGAAGAGCACTGGCTCGCCGCCGTCGCACGAGAGCGAGCTGGAAGCTGCTCCGTGGGCCCAGTTTGTCAGGAGAACCCCGTGAGCTACTCCCTCGACACTTCGGGAGCGCTCAAGCGCCGCCAGGTGACACTGAGGCGGACGTACCACACGATCGTGCTCGCCCTTATGGTAGGAACCAGCGGCATCGCGGTATTCGACCTTTACCTGTTCGCGTCTTCCGGTTTCCACTGACTGGTGGGTGCTCGGTGCCTGAGCGAGACGAGTTGACCTTTCTCCGAAACGAACTAGACCGGCACCGGACGAAGCTTGGAGAGACACAAGCCGAAAGGGACCACCTACGCGTCGAGCTTCGGGACGCTTCTCAGTCAGCTCGAGTACTGGCGCAACCTCGCCGAGTACCGAGAAACGATGCTTGACGAACTACGGGAAAACGCAGACAGACGCCGCGAGTTCCCGACACCGGGCCACCTGGCTGGACGGGCATCTCGACGCCTACGTCGGATCACCTAGCCCACCCAGCCAACGACGCCCCACCCGTTTCGCCCGTGTGCCTACCCGGCGTCATGGCCGGGCCGGGGTTAACTACCACCCGGCCCCTACGCCGCCACGTGGGCGAACGTGGGCGCCTGTGTGCCGGCACGTGGGCGCCAGGCGTCAGTCAGCAAGCGACCTGCCGCCACTCACCCCAGCCCCACCCGCCGGCAGGACCCACCCAGGATCTCGGGCGAGCGGGTCCCGGCCACTAGGCGGCCCTTGTCCACCTAGCGCCACCTTCGGATGTCGGGAGAGAGGGAGACGCGGCCGAAAACGGGCCAGAAACCGGGGACAGGAACGGGACCGCAGCACCCGGACCAGGGAGAACCCGCAAGAGGCGGGCGGCGGGCCTCTGCCCCAACCGCCCGGCCCGCCAGCCCAGCCGGGGGCGGAGCGGAGCGGTCACTCCGTCGGGGCCC
>Ga0187872_10003199_pt1 | contig 13475 bp, 9 predicted proteins | sample June2016WEW_16_4_FD_132973 | JGI IMG/M metagenome (GOLD analysis project Ga0187872, IMG submission 132973) | Peatland microbial communities from SPRUCE experiment site at the Marcell Experimental Forest, Minnesota, USA - June2016WEW_16_40 | ecosystem: Environmental > Terrestrial > Soil >...
ATTCTCTGCGAGACTCTTCAAGGTATCGGAGACGAAAAGGCGTTCACACGAGTCTTGCGTGAACTTCGCAAGTTCGAGGTATTTGAGACTGGCGGCGAGGGATTGGCTATTGAGGCCGCGCGAAATTTCCGGAGTCTACGTCAGCGGGGACACACCGTCCGCAAGACCATCGACTGTTTGATTGCCACGTTTTGCCTTCGCCACCGGCATTCACTGCTACACCGAGATCGCGACTATGATCATTTCGAAGATATTCTGGGTTTAGCTGTAATCCATCCTTGAGCTTCATCAGATTTCAGTATCCCTGATCCCTGACAATCCCAGAATATTGCTTCCATTGGCGAAGTAGCACCGGGTCCCGGTTCCAAATCCAGCTATGTCCTCGTCGTTAGTCCACTGTGTTACCTCTGGCATCCCAAAAACTCAGTACCGAGAAAGGCAGAACTAATATGAAAACGAAAGCCAGTATGATAGGGGTATATGCCGATTAGCTGATCGGAAACGCTAATCCCAAGGAGCGCGAGGCGTTTTACTAATTATGTTAGATTAGCGGGAAGCCCGTAGCTTTGGCTGCGGCAGCCTTCGAAAAAGAGAGTCCGTGATGTCTCGATGGCACAGTACTCCGACCATATGGAGGGGACTTCTGATCACAGCCGTGCTGCTCTTCTCCTACGCGTATTTCCCCGACCTCACGGGGGGGCGCGAATCAAGATTCGCGCTTTGGCCTCACGCGTTCAATCGTTGAAAGGCATAAGCTGTACATTGATGGTTACGAGCGAGGCTCCGCAGATAAGGCGTCGTGGGAGGGGCACTTCTATTCGGACAAGGCGCCAGGGCTCGCCCTAAGCGCTGTGCCTGTTTGGGAAGCCGGCCGAGTAGTTCTACGCGTGGCTCATAGAGGACCCTCGGGGCGACATTCAATGTGGGCGCAAAGATATCTGGCGACGGTTGTCTGCGTGGCGTTGCCAAGCGCGCTTGCGGCGGCCGTCGTGTTCTTGATGGCGCTGAAATTTGGGGCTTCGGCCAGCGGCGCCGGATTCGCGGCGGTGACATTAGGACTGGCCACCCCTTTTTGGTGCTACGCAACGCTGTTCTGGGGACATGCCGTGTCGGCTGCTTGTCTGGTTTTCGCTCTCGCCGCGGTCGTATCTCTGCGCGAACTGGCTTTTCCTGGGCGCGATTTTGTGCTAAGCGTCTCCATTGGGTTGGCGGCCGGCTGGGCAACGGTGACCGAATTCCCCGCTGCGTTCCCCGCAGCAGCCCTTGCCTCACTGGCGCTAGCTTACGCTTGGCCCAGCGGAGGCCGGCGATTATTTCGCGTGGCAGCTGGCATCGCCATCGGCGCCTTACCGTGCGTGATCGTACTCATGATCTACAATGCTCTGGCATTTGGTTCTCCATTTAAGCTTGGATACGCCATCTCGGCCCAACAGGGTTGGCCTTTGATGCAACAAGGGATTATGGGTGTGACGTATCCCAAGGCATATGTACTACGCGAGATACTGGTGGGGCGTTATCGCGGGCTCCTGCCGCTGGCACCATCCGTTGCCGCCGCTCCGTTCGGTCTTCGGCTGATGTGGAAACAGGCCAATGCACGTGGAAGCGTTCTCGTCGTAACAGCCATCGCCCTCTATTACGTGCTTTTGAATGCCAGCTACGCAGTTTGGGATGGGGGATGGAGCTATGGCCCTCGTCATCTCTCGCCAGCGCTGCCATTCCTTTGTCTGCCGCTGGCGCTGCTTTGGACCCGGGGTTCGTTGGCGCTGCGTTCGCTGCTCGCGGCTCTGGCGTGCTATGGCGGGTTCATTACGTTGGTTGCGGTCTCGACGAACGTAATGCCATCTACCAAGCTGAAATCCCCTGTGCAGGAATTGCTTTGGCCGGCGTTCCATACCGGACAGTTGTCGTGGAATCTGGGGATGTTGACTGGCTTGCAAGGATTGTCGAGCCTGGCGCCGTTATTGGTGGTTTGGAGCGCCGCATTTGCAGCCTGGGTGTACTTGAATGCTGGATCTACGTCTCGTCGCACAGGAGCCGTCCCTGGATGTACCACTACCAACCGAATCCGCTCACGAAGTGCCCAGGATGCGGGATAATGATTCCAAAACGCACTTTGCGACCCCTAAATTGGGGGCCAACGGGAGCCGAGCACGCTCATCATCTGGTTTCCACATAAGCTTTCAGCAGATAGCCATGTTGGATTCAACGACGGGCGAGCTCTGGAGTGTGATCCCCTCGAAGCGCGAAAAGAAAACGTGGGGAGTGCGAAAGCCAGTTTGAAACGAAATTGAACAGCCAGGAGATCGTTCAGCAGATTGCCGAGAAACGATTTGGCGCCATAGAAACTAAAATGCCAGTGACAGAGATGTCCCGGCCAAACGAGCGTTTTCCTGACGACATTCTTGAAGCCGTCGATCGCTACTACGAAATATCTCTGCGCGATCCAGAAGATGTGATTTACGTTCCCCGTCAACCACGCCCTCCCGATGCGAACGGACAAAACCAATGAAGAGCATCGGGTGCATTGTCCTGCCCACATTCAACGAGGCGGAAAATCTCAGGGTTTTGATCCCTCGTATATTTGAGCAAGCCAGCAAGATTCCCACTCATGATTTGCACATCGTGGTCGTGGATGACAATTCGCCTGACGGTACCGCAGCGGTCGTCCGGGAATTCATGGACACCTTTCCAACTCTCCATTTGTTAACAGGCGAGAAAAGGGGGCTTGGAGAAGCTTACAAGAGGGGTATGGCCCATGCTTTGACGGATCTTCATGCAGACCTCATTTTTGAGATGGATGCGGATCTCCAGCACGATCCTTCTCTGCTCCCGCTCTTCGTGACGTTAGCGAATCACGGATTCAGTTTAGTGATCGGTTCGCGATTTGTTGCCGGAGCGGCCACCCCTAACTTCCCCCGGCATCGCAAACTGATCAGTCTTGCCGGGACTTGGCTCGTCCGTCTTTTCGGGGGTTTGCCCGCCCTGGCGGATTGCACATCTGGCTATCGTTGTATCAAAGCGGATGTCCTTGCAAAATGCGATTTGCGAGGCCTCGCCAGCCGGGGATATTCGTTCCAGTCTTCTCTGCTGTTTGAACTGATTCGAAACGGAGCCCGTGTCATCGAGGTCCCGATCGTGTTCCAGGAGCGCCAGCAAGGGGAATCCAAACTCTCGTTTCGGGATCAAATCGAGTTTCTCCTCAACCTGCTCAGATTGCGTTTCAAGCAGGCAGGCAAGCCGCGCTGTGAATAGGCTAGCTGGCGACAAAGAGAGTGTTGTGGTCGAGTAGCTCCGTCTTCGGGGAGGAGCGGATGGGAAACTGGATCAGTGCTCTCTGCGTGCTATTGTGCATCGCTTACTACGCCATGGGCCGGACACGACATTCGATCGCGGCCCTTCCGCCAAGAGCCTAGACGGGCGTCTGGCGAAGGTAAGTATCGTTGTTCAATGCTTCATCGGAAACCGCCGGAACGTCCAGTGATCCGACGATGTAAGAAATGTGGTGGAATGACAGGAAGAAAATTGCGGTCCTTGGTGAGGTTTTTAAACCAATCTGTTTCAAAGAGGTTTGCGTAATCGTTTGGCTTTCGACTCAAATTCCGCCGATTTCGACGTTGGGGATTTGATGGTTTTGGAGACAACGGGATGGTGAACGGAAAGCGCGTCGCCGTCGTCATGCCGGCTTACAACGCGGAGAAGACCCTGGAAAAAACTGTCCGGGCAGGCCGATTCCCTCGCGGCAGCCTTTGCCCTGCTGCTGGTGTCGCACTTATTCACTGCCGTGCTGGCTGTGCCAGTGCTGTTGGTATACGCGGTCTGGCGTTCAGAACCGGCGGATCGTTTTTCTGCAATGTTGCAAACGGTAGGCGCACTGGCGCTCGGAGTCGCTCTGGCTGGCGTGTATACGGTGCCAGTATTCGCTCAGCGTCGCTTTCTGCATCCCGAAAACATGCTCACGCTCCATGGGGCCAACTATTCTCCACTTAGCCAAATGTTCCCGTACGACGGCTCGATGTTTCCGGACGACACTCTTGGATGGCGCTACCTAGGATGGACTGCGCGCTGGATGGCAGGCGCCACAATCTGTTTCGTCGGATATACATGGTATCGAGTAAGACGCGAGGGATTTCCATACGTCCGCACTTTCTTGGCGGGTCTTTCGATCATAGTGCTCGCCTTAACAATCTTGGCAGGGCATCTGCGCGGTCTGGGAAAAGTGCCTGGTGCCTTGCCCATAAACCTTCATTTGGTAGAACAGCGTGCTCACATCTTCCTTGCCAGTTTTCTCACGCTGGAGGCCGCGTTAGCGTGTTACTGGTCCTTGCGGAGGCGAATCAATAACGGGCCCCCCGATTTTCTTGCGGCATTGCACTCTTGAGTTACTTGATGATGACGCGGTGGAGCCTTATTGTCTGGAATACGATTCATCCTCTTTGGAACCTACAATTTCCTTGGCGCCTTAACGTATTCCTTGTTCTCGCTACAGCCGGTCTTGCTGCTCTGGCAATTTCAAATCTTGGGGAGCGGCCCTTGCGCGAGCGAGTGCCGGGCATTGTCCTTGGAGTTATGGTTTGGGGGTTAGTCGCGGGAGGAACAGCAAAGGCGGAACACGTGAAAGACGTGTTTTGGGGAACACGGGCGGTGGCGTTTAAGCCAGGCTTCGACGATGCGCTTCCCGTCTATGCCCATGTGAAGAATCTGCAGGACGCTCTGGACGGCATCCAGTCATCCAAGGATGTAAATCCGGACGTCATCGTAACATCTGGCAGTGGCAATGCGAGAGTGGATCTGGTGGATCCGCGGCTGATCGAACTGTACGCCACATGCGAAAGTGATTGCACGTTGCAGATTGGTCAGTTCTACTATCCCGCGTGGCGCGCCAAACTCGCCCCGGGCGGAACCGAAATTCCTCTGCGCGCAACTTCACCAGGCGGGCTGATGGAAATCTCCCTGCCTCCTGGAAAAAATAACGTCGAGGTTGAGCTTCCACGCGGCTGGTCGGAACAGATTGGTCCGTGGGTCAGTTTAGTATCTTTGATACTTGTCGGCGTGCTTGCATTGAGTGACAAATCGCATGCAGGACGATCGACTCCAAGCACTCTAGCCTGGATCATTCTCTGATTTTGCTGGCAAAAAAAAGATGTTGCGATTACTTGTGCCGGGTTGAACATGTCGATTTGAATGTCCCGAATAAGAACACGCCACCGTGTTGCACGCGTAACCGAAGGCGGCGGCAACGTCTTCGCAGACCTTGGCCTTCCCAATCCCGAGCAGGAGCTGCTCAACAGTATCCGTTTCGTATTAAGGATCAAAGGCGGATTTGTTTCGAGTGGCCGGACCGATCACCGGGGCCATCTATAAACTACGAAGATGGGATGGTGACGGAAACTTGGTTCGAGTATCCGCTTTCAATGTTGCTGGAATCGACCGAAGTCACGACATAGAAGTACGTTTGACCGCTGCTGACGCTACCATCCGTGTAGCTCGTAGACCCATCGAAGGAAGAATTCAGCTTCGAATAAGGGCCACCCGCCGTGGTGCCACGGTACACAAAGTAGCCGACCACGGCAGACACGCTGGGGTTCCAGGAGAGCGCGACAGAATCCGGGACCGCAGGCTGCGTTTGCACCGGTTTCGAGACGCCCCCTCCGGAAAGCGGAATCTGAAGGAGCGCGTTCGATGCGTTACTGGAGACGGACAGCGTACCGGTTGCGGCGCCCGCAGCCTGCGGATTGAAGCTCACCGTGACGCTCACAGACTGGTTCGGATCCAAGATGGTGTTCGACCCGCCACTCGCGGCAAATCCCGTCCCTGAAGCGGACGCGCTCGAGATGGTGACGTTCGAATTTCCTGTGTTCTTCAAGAGCACCGATTGCGACGATGAGGCTCCAACCGTCACGTTGCCAAAACTCAAGCTCGAGGTATTTGCGGAGAGCTGCAGCGTCGCCGCCACGCCCGTGCCTGTCAGGTTGACCGCCGTAGGCGAGCCCAGGCCGAATGGCTTATCCGAGTGACTGGTCCCGCTGGCGATAGAGATGTGACCGGAGGTCGCGCCGGCCGAAGTGGGGTGGAACGAGACGGCGAAGGTTGTACCTTGTCCAACTACTAGCGTGAAGGGGGTCGGAGGTCCCGAGATGTCGAAGCCAGCGCCCGAGATCTTGACACTCGTGATCGTGAGGTCAGTTGTGGCAGCGTTCGACACGCTTATAGTCTGCGAGTTCATGGTGCCCACCACGACGTTTCCAAATCCGATCGGGGAAGGATTGACGGCCACGGCCGCATCGGCAACCGAAGGGCTACCGACGTTCGATTTGCCTGTCAAACCCATGCAACCGGCCGACGCGAGCAATCCGAAAAGGGCTACAAGGGTGGCCAGGCCGCGAAGACCGAACGGGCTGGAACCGCCACAAAGAGATGTATCTGACTTAGATTTCTGCCGCATGAGCGCACCCCGCATCGAAAATGGATTGTCAAACGGGGGAGTTGTTCACAACTACTGGACGCAGGTACATATTTAGGACAGGTGGGAGCCCTGCCCGGAAGGACAGTCCTTCTGGGCGCCTTCGCGCAGCGACGGCGCCCCGCTACTAGGTCTTATCTACAGTTCCTGCTTGCTGCGTTCGCACCTCCAAGGAACCGCGCCCTTGAACGCTATGGCATGGTGGAGACTTTCTTACCGCAACGGTGGTCACGAAGGCGCGCACATACCTCAGGCGGATATCTGGCTGATAGGAGGTGAAAGCGATTTCGGCGAGCTCAGTCCAATTGCGCATTGCTTACACCTCGACCGAGGTTTCTCCGAACTCACGTAGAGACAGTTTGGGCACGGCCCCAGGGAACACCAAACCGAAGCGGACAGCGTTGCGCTAACCTATTAGTTCTTCGGTCGACCGGGTTCTGGCGAGAGCCGGCAATCGAGCAACCGCGCGCACACACTGAGGATCAACCAAGGTTGGAGACACTTTCCGCGTAATGAGAAGCCTTATCCAACAAGGTTTGGCCATCCGCGAACTCTGCCGGGAGCGAATACTCGTCATCGACGGGGCGATGGGCACGATGTTGCAGCAGCAAAACCTGACTGCCGCGGACTTCGGCGGGCCTCAATTCGAGGGGTGTAATGAGCATCTTGTTGTTACTCGCCCGGACGTGGTCGTTTCGATTCATCGCAGCTACCTGCTTGCCGGCGCGGACATCGTCAAAACAAACTCGTTTGGCAGCACGCCGATGGTTCTCGGCGAGTATGGCCTGGGCAACCGCGCGCGCGAGATTAGCCGGCGCGCGGCCGAGCTCGCTCGCCAAGCGGCCGATGAAAACTCCACGACGGCAAAGCCTCGCTTCGTCGCCGGCGCCATGGGTCCAACAACCAAAGCGATCAGCGTCACCGGCGGGGTCACATTCGATCAGCTCCGGGGCAATTTCCTGGAGCAAGCGCGTGGTCTCATTGACGGAGGCGCGGATCTACTCTTGTTCGAAACTTGCCAGGACACGCGCAACATCAAAGCGGGCATCCTGGCTGTAGCGGAATTGAGCCGTGAATTGGGCCAGCCCGTGCCCCTGATGATTTCGGTGACCATCGAGGCGATGGGCACCATGCTTGCGGGACAAAGCATTGAAGCCCTTTGGGCCTCGCTCGATCATGTCGAAGTGCTGTCCCTCGGCTTGAACTGCGCAACAGGTCCCGACTTCATGACGGACCATCTTCGGACGCTCCAATCGCTCACGCCTCGTTTCGTCTCCTGCTACCCCAACGCGGGCTTGCCCGACGAAGAAGGCCGTTACCTGGAAACTCCCGCCTCGCTTTCCGAACAGCTTGAGCGGTTCGCCAGTCGAGGCTGGGTCAATATGGTCGGAGGCTGCTGCGGAACAACACCGGAACATATTTGCGCCATTGCCCAAATGGCGGCAGGAAAAACTCCGCGACATCCACCCGCACCCAGCCATCGGACCATTTACTCCGGAATCGAAGCGATCGAAGCAGAAGAAAGCACGCGTCCACTCATCGTCGGCGAGCGGACGAACGTGATCGGCTCTCGACAGTTCAAGAACCTCGTTGCGGCCGAGCAGTGGGAGGAAGCCACCGAGATTGCCCGTCGCCAGGTGAAAAGCGGGGCGCATATAGTCGATGTCTGCCTGCAAAGCACCGAACGCGAGGAGATGAAAGACATTCTCCCGTTCTACGAAAACCTGATCCGCAAGGTCCAAGTTCCATTGATGATCGACACGACCGACGCTCGTGCCATCGAGTTGGCTCTCACGTATTGCCAAGGCAAGAGCATCATCAATTCGGTTAACCTGGAGGACGGCGAGGAAAAATTCGAACGCGTCTGCCCGCTCGCGCGCACATACGGTGCGGCTATCGTCGTCGGCTGTATTGATGAGGACCCCGTGCAGGCTCAGGCTTTCACGCGCGAGCGCAAACTTGAAATCGCCGAGCGCTCCTATGCGCTCCTAATCGAGAAATTTGGCATTCACGCCGAGAACATCATCTTTGATCCTCTAGTTTTCCCCTGCGCTACCGGCGATGAAAACTATATCGGCGGCGCCGTAGAGACAATCGAAGGCGTTCGCCTCATCAAAGAACGCATTCCGCACGTCTGCACTGTCTTGGGAATCTCAAATGTGTCGTTCGGGTTGCCGTCGGGCGCCCGCGAGGTTATCAACTCCGTTTTTCTCTACCACTGCACGAAAGCTGGCCTCGACCTCGCTATCGTGAACGCGGAACGCATCGAGCGATTTGCCTCCATTCCCGAATGCGAACGAAAACTGGCGGAAGATCTGCTCTTCAATCACCCGCCTATCGAGATCCCCGCCAGCCATTCGCAGGCCGGCCTCTTTCAAGGTGCTCCCGAGGATTGGCGGGTGCAAACGCGCGAACAGAAAATCGCTATCAATCAATTCCACATCGCAGCGATTGCCGATCATTTCCGCACGGCCGTCGTGAGCCGAAAGGTGCGCCCAGAAAGTTTGCCCCTCGACCAGCGGCTGTCCAATTACATCCTCGAGGGCTCAAAGGACGGCCTGATCGACGATCTCAACCGCAAGCTCGCGGACGGCGTTACGCCCCTCGACATCATCAACGGCCCGCTTATGGCGGGGATGGCCGAGGTCGGAAGGCTATTCAATGCCAATGAGCTGATCGTCGCCGAAGTGCTCCAGTCCGCCGAAGCGATGAAAGCCGCCGTCGGCCATCTCGAAAAGTTCATGGACAAGACCGATATGGAGAAGCGTGTAAGAGTCCTTTTGGCCACGGTAAAGGGCGACGTGCACGACATCGGGAAAAACTTGGTCGAAATCATCCTCAGAAATAACGGCTACGACGTCGTCAACCTCGGGATCAAAGTGCCGCCGGAGGACTTAATCCGCGCCTACCGCGAGCATCAGCCTGATGCCATCGGTCTTTCAGGACTACTCGTAAAGAGCGCTCAACAAATGGTCACTACTGCCACCGATCTGCGTGAAGCGGGTATCCGCATCCCCCTGCTTGTTGGCGGGGCCGCATTGTCGGAGCGGTTCACGCGCCAGAAAATCGCTCCGCAGTACACGACGGCCGTCTGCTATGCGAAGGACGCTATGACGGGCTTGCGCCTGATGAATGAGTTAAGTGATAGCGGTCGCCGCGAGGTTGTCCTGCGAGAGCACACCCATACAGGCGCTGTTCCCGCCGAGGAAGCTGCTCCTCAACCTGCTGTCGCGCCAAGCAAGGAGCGCTCGCCGACGGTCCGTTCCGACCTCGCCATTCCGGAGGTCGCCTATCTCGATCGTAAGGTGCGCACTGTCCCAACTCTGAATGAAATCTGGAGTTACCTGAATCCCTACATGCTCTTCGGCCGCCATCTAGGATTCCGTGGCAATTTTGAAAAAGCTCTTGCCGAACGGGACCCCCGCGCGCTGGAACTTTTCAACGCCATAGAAGACATCAAGCGTGATGCCGCATCTTTCATGAAATTTGGCGCGGTATGGCAATTCTTCGAAGCCGAACGTCACGGAAATTCAATCGCGCTCTTTGCACCGGGTAGTGGTTCTCCGGTCCATACCTTTCATTTCCAGCGCCAGAATGCGGGCAGCAAGCTTTGCCTCAGCGATTACATTCTGCCCGCTCGCGATAGCGGTCGAGATCACATGGCGCTGTTCGTTGTCACAGCCGGTACGGGCATCCGCCAACGGTCTGAAGAAGCGAAGGCAGATGGGCGTTATCTGTACTCGCACGGTTTGCAAGCGCTGGCTCTCGAATCGGCGGAGGCTTGCGCCGAATGGCTGCACCGCCGGATCCGAGACGATTGGGGCTTTCCCGATCCGCCCACGCTCACCATGGCCGATCGATTCACGTCCCGCTACCGTGGGAAGCGATATAGTTTCGGCTATCCAGCGTGCCCAAACCTCGAGGACCAGGCGGGCATCTGGATACTGCTGCGACCGGACGAAATCGGTGTCAATCTCACCGAAGGAATGATGATGGACCCCGAAGCAAGCGTGAGCGCGCTCGTCTTCCATCATCCCGATTGCACGTACTTTTCCGTGGGCGAGCAGTCGAGTTCCTCTTAGCGATGCCTGAACCGTATCCATGTGCAAAGTGTGCACAACCGATATGGTTGTATGCAAAAAAGAGGCGCGTCGCCTCGTTTGTATCGGCTGGTACGATTGCTAATTAGATTCCGTCAGGGGCTTGCATATAAATGCGCATTGAAGACTTCAACGACCGGCTGAAACAGGAGATCCTCCTCTCCGACGGCGGCATGGGCTCGCTCTTGCACGAAGCCGTCAGCCACCATCGCTCCACTGACGAGCTGAACTCGACGCATGCCGAAGTCGTCTTTCGCCTTCATCAAATGTACGTCCAGGCTGGCGCGCAGATCATCGAGACCAATACGTTCAGCGCGAACCGTCACAAACTCGGAAACCTTGGCCTCGCCGACCGTGTCGTCGAGTTCAATCACCGCGGCGTCAAGCTTGCCCGCGAAGCCCGGGACGCTGCCCCCCACGAAGTGTTGATCGCCGGATCGATCGGCCCTCTCGGCATCTTCAGCCAAGTGCGTCAATTGCCTGCAAACGAGATCGTTGCGATTTTCAAGGAGCAGGCGGGAGCCCTTGAAGAGCGAGGCGTCGATTTTTTTATTTTGGAGACCTTCAGCGACGCCGAAGAGCTCCTCGCCGCGATTGAGGCGATCCGTTCGTTTTCCAGCCTTCCCATCGTCGCGCAAATGACCTATTCCCAGGAAGGGACGACCTTCGGTGGCGGCGGCCCGGAAGATGTTTGGGAACAACTGAAGGGCAGGAATGTTCAGGCCGTCGGCGCCAACTGCACAGTCGGCCCGGAAGCGCTCTTGGAGGTCTTGCGACAGTTCGCAGGCCGCCCTTCGGTTCCTCTTTCCGCCATGCCCAATGCCGGTTTCCCGCAAAGAATTGGCGATCGCATTATCTATCCGCATTCTTCGCCCGAGTACTTTGCGCTTTTTGCACAAGAGGCAGTTTCGCTTGGAGCACGCATCCTCGGAGGGTGTTGCGGTACAACGCCCGACCACATCCATGCCATGGCCGAAGTCGCCAAGCAGATGAAACTGGGAGAGCCTCGTTCCGGCAAGCCTGCCGCGGGCGCCGTTAAGATTCTTGAGCCCGAGGAGCGGATTCGTCGCCCCGCGTCGCGCGAGCCGGAAAGCCGCCTGTGGGCCAAGGTTCAGGCTAGGAAATTCGCGGTCTCGATCGAGATCGATCCGCCCAAGGGAATTGCCATCGATCGCCTCATTGAACAGGTTGCCAGGGTCATGGCCTCGGGCCACGTGGATACCGTCGACATCAATAGCGGGACATTGGCTCGCGTCGGTATGGACGCCCTGGCTGTTGCCGGTGCTCTCGAAGCGCACGGTTTTGAAACCGTCCCGCATTTGACGACTCGCGACGCCAATATCATCGGTTTGCAAGCGATGTTGCTGGGAGCCTGGGCCGTTGGAGGAGTGCGAAACATTCTCGCCATCACGGGCGATCCGCCGAGCGTCGGGGACTATCCGGAAACTTCAGGCGTCTACGAACTCGATTCGATTGGATTGGTAAAAGTTCTGTCGCGTCTCAATCAGGGGTTGGACTGGGCGGGGAAAAACCTGGGTGGTGCGACGAATTTTACCATCGGCGTCGCCGTCAACCCGCTCGCGAAAAATCTGGACGAGGAACTGTTCCGGTTCGAGGCCAAGATCAAAGCCGGAGCCCACTTCGCCATGACCCAGCCAATTTTTGATCCCGAGCACTGGCACGGCTTTTGCAAGCGCCTTGGCGGCAAACCGCCGGTTCCGGTCATGGTCGGCCTCTGGCCTCTGACCAGTTACAAACAAGCGCTTCGGCTGAACAACGAAGTTCCGGGGATCTTCATTCCGCAACAGGTTCTTGGGCAGATGGCAGCCGCGGGCGATGGCGCCAGGGATTGCGGCTTTTCGCTCGCGCGAAAGATGCTCGAGTGGGCGCGCTCCGAACGCGCTTCGGGCATCGCAGGCGCCTACTTGATTCCTCCGTTCAAACGTTACGAGGAAATCCTCGAGCTCTTCGCCTAGCCGGGCGCGAGTAAAAAACATACGGCTATCTGCCGTACAAAGTTCCCAACGATGCGCTTCGTGTTGTCTGAGAAACGCAACACGGAAGCTGTATAAACGAGGTTTCTTCTCCGCGCGTCGTACGGCTCATCGGAATCAACTCACCCGGTCTGAATTCGCTCTCTCGATTGCCGAGCAAGTCAGCGATCTGACCGCCGACATTCTGGTCTGGGAAATATCGAGGTCGTCCGATCGACAAGCTGGAAAGCTTGAGAGGATCAATCACTCACGCATTCGCAAATGTATTTGGCGGTGGCATCGATAGCACACGGTGATCAGGTTCAACTGCGCGTCGTCACCCAGCAAGCTTCGCGACCGAATGTGATGGACTTGGAGATCGTTTGGGCTTCCGCACTTCTGACATCGCCAACCGTCTCGCTCCAAGACCTGTCGACAGAGTTCGCTGTAGGATTGTGGATCCAGTCGAAGCCTCGGCCGTCTGGGTCGCAGAGAGTTCACGACGCTTTCCGTACTTCCTCGATGAATTCCGCCTTTTGTGGTTGAGGAAGTAACGAGAAGAGCCGGCTGAGCGCCAGGAGCAGCGACTTGGAGTTGCCATTCTCAAGATTCGCTCCTGCCAGGAAGTCCGCACAGATCATCTCAAGGCAGTAGCCCCGAGCATCCCTCCCGAGCATCAGGCCTGCTGTTTCAAGGGCCTGCTCGATCACCGGCAACTGGCTCTTGTACACCTTGAAGTACAGCATCTCCGAAGGTTCAGTTTCTCGCCCCGTCATGTGCCGCTCGACTTCCCGCTTGAATTCCTCTCTGGGCATCGCCGTGGCCTTGTGCACCCAGGGTGCACAATCGAAGTTCTGACCCTCCGCGCGAGCTACCCTCACCAACTCCCTAGCCTTTGTCCAGCCCATCTCCCGCAGCCGCGGTTTCGGGATGCGGATCAGC
>Ga0187872_10003201_pt1 | contig 13471 bp, 12 predicted proteins | sample June2016WEW_16_4_FD_132973 | JGI IMG/M metagenome (GOLD analysis project Ga0187872, IMG submission 132973) | Peatland microbial communities from SPRUCE experiment site at the Marcell Experimental Forest, Minnesota, USA - June2016WEW_16_40 | ecosystem: Environmental > Terrestrial > Soil >...
CTAATTTGAGAGAAACAGTCAACAACATACCTTAACATATATCAGCTTATTCACAAATGATAAAAAATAGTTCACAATTCCTCCGCCGCATAAATGCGGCGGTTTCCATTGCGGAGAGAATGAAAAGATCGCAACACGCGATAGATACTGGTAATTTTGTTTTTAATGGATTAGATCGTATCGATAGTAATCAAAAACATAATTGGAATAATGTAATCCCGTGTTGCAAAAATTGTAATTGGGCAAAAAACGATCTATCATTAGATAATTTTCTTCTATGGATAGAAAGATTAAGAATTAACTATGATATTCTTTTAGAATGGATAAAAGAAATATCTAAAACAGTAGATATTAATGAAGAATATATAAAGCCAATAAAAATAGTTTCAGAGAATAGTAAGAAAACAAGCTATAATAATTCGGGAAAAAATAATCCTATGTATGGTAAGAAACATTCTCCTGAAACAATAAAAAAGATAAGTGATGCCCGAGCAAACAATCAAATATCTATGAATGGTAGAGTTTCTAATAAAAGAAAATTAACACAAAATCAAGCAGATGAGATAAGAGAATTATACGATCTATTTATAGCTGCTAAATGGACAAATAAACAAATTGGAATATTATATAATGTAAGTAGTTTTTGTATAGCTGATATTATAAATAATGTAAGTTATGTTAATATTCCTTAATATATCATTTTATATTTCTAACTAAATGATTATATGTTCTCGCCACCCAATCCTTAAAATCTTCGATTGAACGAGCGCGCTTTGCGAAATAAAAAACGCAGCCACAAAATATGAATTAAGTGGCTGCGGTTAATAGATTAATAATTATTTATTTTCTGAAAACATATATAGGCTCATATTTATTTTCTTGATTTTTATTAGGATCTTCTTCCGACGTTTTATAATTATTTTTATTCATACACATATAATATGTATCAACTAACCTTAGTCCTTGTTCTTTCATAATATTAGTCATATTTTCTGCGATATCAAATCCCAAACATCTCTTAATTATATTTAAGAGAAAATATCCATCAGGAACCAACATTCTATTTATGTTTTTAACAGTATCTCTCCAATAATTATTGATAAAATCAATATATGTTCTTTCTACCGCTTGCTTAAAGTTATCTTCATATTTTTCTAACTTAAAATATGGCGGGCTACTAAAAGCCAAATTAACTTTACCAACTAATTCTTCTGGACAAAAGTTTTCTGATCCTTCTAATGTAAGAGAAACTCTTTTATTCAAAAGAGGAATATTTTTATTGAAAAAATTAAATAATTCTTGATTAGAAATAATTGATTTTTCACAAACATCAACTCCGATATATTTTACATAATATGGCAACGATAAAGCTGCGGTAAGTCTTTGTCCAAATCCTGATGAATAATCATATATTATATCCCCTTCTTTTGTAAAGGTTTGATAAATATATTTTGCTATCATAGTGCTAAATGTACTTGTCTTAAATGCCCCAATATCTTCCAACGATGCTTTGATTGAAATACCATTTACATCTTTTTCTTGTTTTATTAGATATTTTACTGCCGATAAAAGAGCCTCATCATCATTAAAAGCTTCTTTTATACTTTGTCTATCAGGATCATAACCTGATTTAACTTCCCAAAAATGAGTAGAAAAATGTTTTGCTATATCATTTCCAGTTAAATATCTTGTATTTAATATTTTATTTTCACAAATAAAACTTACATCTTTATTTTTTATTTCTGAAAATGCTTTTATTAAACCATCATCCGATAATTTTGGATAAGGAAAACCATTTTTTCTATAAAAATCTCTAATATATATTGCCAAATCATCTTTATTATTATTTGCAATAATATTTTCTTTTATTAATCTTTCACCATTTAATTTTGGCACATAATTATTTCCATAATTAATTATTTGCGGTCGATCTTTTTCTAATTTTAGAAACTCTTGAAATATATTGTATTTTCTATTCATATAGATAGAGGCACCATCATACATAAAATAATACATTCTTGCTATATTTGTTAATCCTGTCATTTGCACATTACCGCTTAGTTCATTTTCTTTATTAATTCCAATTTTATTGCATATAAAATCTTTACTTTCCAAATAAGCCTTTAACTCTTGAATAAAGACAATATTAGAACTAAAATCTATTACTGGTCGCAATGTATTAGCTATTGATATACATCCATCACCATCAAAATATCCGCGAATAAAGTGACGCAAAAGATCATCAGATAATAAGTTTTTTGGAAACCTTATTGTAAATGTTTTATTTGGAGTGCATCCCCATTTAGTAAGATCGTCGTGTAGTTTTTTTGCAGTAACACAAAATCTTTTATATATTCTTCCTGCTTCATCAGGAGCAGTTTCTTCGAGTTTTACTGTTCCATAAATAATTTTAGAAAATCTTTCTAAGATATCGATGTCTTTTGGATGTAAGACTATTCTAACATCATTGCCTTTGCTACTTAAACTACCATCAGCATATAAGAACCCAAGAAAATATGCCTTTTCCTCTGTATCTATATTCTCAAAATAATCTAAATTAACTTTATAATGTCTTTTATTTATTTCACCAGGTCTTATTTCAATATTATTTCTTTTTAATATTCTACAAACTGTAGATCCATCAATATTTAATTCATCAGCAATAATTTCTGATGACTTACCTTCTAAATATCTATCTATTATTATCTTAATATTTTCATCACTCACCCTTTCATCGTGTTGATTTCTTTCTATGCCACGTTTTCTTAAAATACGTGTAACACTATTATTCATAATTCCATATTTTTGACCGATTTGTAAAGGAGGTATTCCTCTTTTATACAGATCAATTATTTCTTTAATCGTTTCTTCTGATAATTTTTTCATAATTAACTCCTAAATATTATGCCACTATGGCTTTGCGACTACGCATCTATGGTTTTTCCGATGGGAAACGATAGAACAACGTTAGTATAATATATATCCACGGCTCGCGTGCTGATAATTAAATATTAAAATATTCACAAAAATAAACAAAATCTTTTGCACACTAACCTTATTTTTATGCTTTCTCCTGCTGATTGACCTTAATGATTGCCTATTTTAATCTTAAAATCAAAATAAAAGAGCCCGAGATTTCTCTCGGGCTCCTGTATTAAAGCTTTATGAAAAGCCTTATAAAGCAGCATTAAGCTCCAACGATTACAGATTTCCTGCCACAGGCTACGCCGCGGGGATTAACGATAGCAAGACCGATAATCTCCGAAACAACCCAACCTAAACTGAGGCGTTTTGGTTCATCGGCTGGTAATACTTCGATGTCCTGTCTGACGGGCATGACGCCGACGAACTCAGGGTCGCTGCACCCATAGACAGTACCAGGTGGTACGATCTTCGAAACCATAATATCGGAACCCCAAATATGAGCATAGAGCCCAGTTTGAAGAACTTCTCGCATAGTAACCGGATCAAAATCGCCGCCGCCGACGCCCTGACCACCGCCCGAACCCCACTTAAGGATATCGGTAAACTCATTGATATTCATAAAGAACTTTGTAGTAACAAGGTCCCAACGATCAATCTGTTGTTTAATCTCGATAAGGTCTCTCTTTAACATACCGGCATCTGCGATGTCAGTTAATGTGTTCTCAAAAGAAGAAGCAGCGTCAATAGCTGCAAAAACGTTAGCATCTTCCTGAGCCATTATTTCTTGACGAGCCTTCTGAACGGCACGGTCAATAACATTAAAACGACGACGCTTTACCTCAGCAATACGGATTGTGGGGTTAGCGAAAATCTCGAACTCAGGAACAACGACACGATCGCCGAAAACACGAGACTCGGGACCTGTTCCGTTTGAGGAGATGACGACAGCCGCAACATCGATATCGCGGTCGTATGTAGCGTAAGCGCCCTGAGGTACAAGGCATTGTTAAAACATCATATGATGTTTGATAGGTCATTTCTGCCTATCTCTTCATATTTCTATGAAGATCAGACTGTATCACCATTATCATCTTTTTCTGATGATAATGATTGGCATTCTAGTCGTTGAGGAGTGGCATATATTTTGTATCTCATACAATCTACAAAATATTCTTCTACAATCTTGCTTAACTTGATTGTATTTTCTTTGTTTATAGATATGTAGCAGTATTCTTTATTATTTCTATTAAACTTACAAACTTTTGATCTGACATCAAAACCAGATTTTAACATTGCTTGTAGTTTAATATTTTCTTCTTCGGTAAAACCTTCCGTATGCAATCTTATTGTTATACGATTTTGGTTTTTGCCACAACTGCCATCATCCATAATCCAAAAAGCCAACGATCTGGGTGTAAGATAATTTATTAATTCATCGCGTATAACTTTTTTACCATTCTCATAGAACAGATCGTAGAATTGCTTAAATTCATTATGAGTTACGGTAACTATACTATACATTACTGAATTTTCTCTTTTATCTTCGTACCTTCTTATAGTATTGACAAAGTTTCCTAATATTGCTTTTTTGTAGAGGACTAAATCTTTTTGCTTTTCACAATGACTTACTAAAAACCTATAAGATTTATTTTTTCTACCGTGCGGAGCAATACAACCGTCTCCTAATAAACATCCTACTAACATTTCTCTTTGTTCCTTTGTAAAAGGAACTTTTTTAATTAGTTCATATTTTCTTTGTTTAGGATTAACATCAATTTTATACTTTTTCAAGTATTTAATTACTGTTCTACGGTCTATTTGTAGTATTTCTGCTATCTCATATGTCGTTTTTCTTTTATCGACATATAGTTCTATAAGAAGTTTTTCATCAAGATCGATACTTTTCATATTTTTGCCTTTCCTGCTGATTATCTATATCACGCTTCAAATTTTTACTTCATTGTTTTTAAACTATCTACTGTGATTAGTTTGTATTATTATGAAGTATTGAAGTTTTTTAGAGTTTCCAGCATATAGCCAATTTTTAGACCCCCTACCTATTTAAGGGGTCGACAACCAACGCCGTTTTGTTAATCTATATATTTCTATATAGTCCAGACTATATCTTCATCCTGTAAGGAGCCTAGCATTTAGTCGTTGAGGATTTTGATTTTCATCAATCTTTCCTGCTGATTGTCTATTTCATCTTAATTCTTTTACATTAACTATTTTTAGATTAGCTTCAATGCATAATCTGTATGATGTTAATGTGATTAAGCTTTTAGAGTTTCCAGCATATAGCTAAGTTTGTTATTTAACATTACTGTTAAAAGACGCTATGTTGGGTTGTTTAACGTCGAGCGATACCGTGGTAGTCGAGATTCCTTCTAATCGGATTTGCCCATCCGATCCATCCCATTTTTACGATGGATATCCTTACCTCTCGGTAAAAGTTTAGACTATATCATCATTCAAAAAATATTTCTGAATGTTTGGCATGTAGTCGTTGAGGATTTTGATATATTATATCAATCTTTCCTGCTGATTGTCTATTTCATCTTCAAATTTTCACATCAATTATTTGTTAAACTATCTACTGTGATTAGTTTGTATTGTTATCGATGTATTGAAGCTTTTAGAGTTTCCAGCATATAGCCAAATTTTAAAGCCACAGCAATTATTTTATGGCTTGAGCCAGAGCAACTTTGCCATCGGCAGTATTGATCGCTCGGGTTATGAGATCGTCGTGGGCAGTATCGCTCATTGAGGGCTGCCCAGCGAGACCTATATTAGAGGGCTGATTATCTTCCAAAATTGACGCAAATCGGGCAATCTGCCCTATTGCATCTTTGAGCGATGATGCATTGATCTCGCCCGAATTACTGAACATTTGAGACATATTATTTTTCTCCGGGTTAGGAATTATTTGCCAGCTACGCCAGCACACCACTAGGGTGTATAATATTATTGTTAGTTATGGCTATATTTTTACAAAAATCGACATAATTAGTGAAAATAATTTTGCTTTTGCCATAAAAGAGTTATAGATAAACAATTTTTAGAACCAGGTAATGAATGGATGAATTGGGACAATCAGGGTGCATATAATTCTAAAACTTGGGATGACAATGATAAGAGCACTTGGAAATGGCAGTTAGATCATATTATTCCTCAATCTGATTTGCCTTATACTTCTATGCAGGATGAAAACTTTAAAAAATGTTGGGCATTGAGTAATTTAAGACCATATTCTGCTAAACAAAATAGTATTGATGGTGCACGAGGGACACGCCACAACAAAGAAAAATGGAAAGAAAAGAAAAATAAGAAAAAAAATAAAATTGGGAGCGAATAATCGCTCCCAATAATAAGATAATTAATCTTATTAAGATTAAATATTAAGGTCTAAAAGTGATTAGTGCGAGGTAGAATGTTCGTGGACCAACGTTCGAACCTCCAGGCAGATTCGAGGGTGATGCGTAGCCTGCTACCAAGGTGTTCGGAGTGGTCACTAATGACCCATTGCTTTCAAACTCAACGAAGAAGCCAACTGGAGTTCCTGCGTTTGTTCCACCAGTTGATGGATTAGAAGCAGCAGAAGGAGTTAGCTGACCAGCGGTTGACCAACCTGAAGTGCTACCAACGGAATTCTGAGCTGAGGTAACCCAAGTGACTGCTGTTCCTGTATTCAAGCTTGTATTTGTTGGAACGAGACCGGAAGCGGTAACTGAATCAACTGCGTCGAGAGTAACGCCATAGAGACCGGGTTTATCCCAAAGTGTCACTTTACCAGAACCTGTCGCGGTGCTAGGACCTAACAAGTTTCCAGCGGTAGCTGCGGCAGCGGCACCAGCGGCTGTATTTGCATAAGAGATCTGACCGGCAGCCTGACCAACGACTGTTCCGAAGATAGTACCATATCCAGCTATACCTTCATCAGAGAGGAATAGAGGAACGATTGGACGAGCGTTAGTACCAATTGAAGAAGCGGTGCTATAAAGACCAGCAATTGTTCTAGTCTGCACTAATTGATAATCGGTATAACCATCGAAAACGTCCTTAGCAGCGTGATCGGTGTTTGTAACCGGAATCGAGTAGAGAGACATAACCTCTCCACCTTTTAGAGAATAGACCTGAGTATCATAACCGTCGAACTGACCGAGAGGATAAGATCCTGGTTGTTTTATTATTAGAGTCATTTTAGTTTCCTTAAAGATATTACTTTCATCTATTGTCTTACTTTATCAATTAAATATGTCATTATTCACATATTATGAAAAATATTTTTGATTTTTTTACTTTTTATGTTAGTCCCATAAGATCATTTGTTTCTTTTTCAAGATCATCATAAGAAACGGAAGTGTTTTCTTCATTTGGAGTTTGTTTTTGTGTTTCTTCCGTAGGATGGGCTCCTAATGCATTTGTTGCTTCTGTTATTTGGGCTGCGGCTGTTTCTTTTATAGTTTCCGCTTTTTTAAGCATTTCCAACATATCGGAGACTGATTTAATAAATGGAGGAATAGCACGAGCGACATCATCAAAATCATCACCAATTAATCCATATCCACCGTGTAATCCTAATCTATCAACTACTTTTGTCAAAAGTCCTGTATCTTTTATTTGCATTTTTTTATATGTCTCATTCTGAAAATCATTTTTTAATGAGTTAAGATATGGTATTATATTTATTGCATTGGCATAAAGTTTATTATATGCGTTTGTATATACCTCAGCTTTTGGTTGTTTAGCATTTTCTATTAATTCTTTTGCTGTTTTCGGTTTTGGAATACCTAAAATTATTGGTTCTATTTTATCATAAGTTGTCAAAAACTGAGATACTTTATTGATGGCGTCTTGTGCAGTTCCTTTAAGTGATTCAGAAAGATCATATCCGACTCCGCCCCAGGAATTAGAATTAACTAAATCAGTTAATTCGGAAAGAAGGTTTTCTCCATTTTTTTTGACACCATCATTGAAGAAAGGAAGGTGTTGTTGAGCATAGAGTGCGCCGATAAGTGTAGCGGCGACACCAATTGCTGGCAATATCCAGGCTGTCTTTTTAAGAGCAATCTGTTGTAAGCAAGTATCAGCGAGAACTCTTAACTGATCTTTATTTTGGTTATCGAGATCGTTGCCAACTCTTACTAACGACATAATTAATTCTTTTTGAGCATATTTATGTTGTGTATTCAGTCCATCATTATGTTTGAGGACAATATTCAACATAATATTTTGTCTCTCAATATTATTTTCAACTAATCCATTAACCTTATCATATGCTGGGCAGAGGACTTGTGATTCTGGATGGGCGACTTCCATAATATTGTTTTTATATTTGGCATATTCAGGTGATTCTGGTCTAACATTAATAATAGCGGCAATTTCTTCGGGAGATCGTGAATCAGCACGACGAGATTTATCTAATTTTTTAGTGATCTCATCATTAACGGAAAAAGGAATATGATCCTTATCTTTTTTCTCTTTTTCGGCGAGTATTTTTAATGCTTCTTGAAAAATTGGAGAGACCCTTGTTTGCATATAATTATACCTTATTATGGTGTTCTTTCTGCCACATCATCTATAAAGAAGTCAACTATTTGTTTCTTAGAGTGAAAATATGTCGGTATAAAAACCATTGGAGCGTTTTCGCTCGCGTGATTAAACCAAACAATTCTTTCGACAACTGTCTCAAAAGCTGGTGAAGAAAGAATAGTTTCCTCTTTTCCAGAGAGACCAGAATAGACGTCTTTTGCAAAAGAGATAAGCATTTGTTCTATCGACGATTTATTATTTTCAACATTTTCTATCCAATTCTCGTCAGTATTCTTCTTCTCTTGTGAATAAGATGAATTAATCGGAAACTTTTTTTGTTTAGATGTAGGTTCTGGAACTGATTGAACTGAGTTTGTTGGTTTTCCACCTTTTTCTGTCCCTGTCATAGCACTCGGGCGACCAAGAAGAGCATTAGCAGCATCGCCGACTATCATCATTCCGGCGGAAGCAAAAGCAACTTTAAGGATAAGAGAAAGAACTCTTGATACAATATTTTGAGTAACACCTTGTTTTTTACTTAGTTCGGCGGCATTTTTTCCGCTAAACCAACCAGAAGTGGCGATAATCATTGCCATTTTAACAAACCTTGCGTTTTGCATTGATTGATCAAAAGAATCTTTCAATATATTGGCAACATCATTAGTTGATAATGGTTTTGTGTTTTCTTGTGTCGCAGATTGAACTGCAGAATCAATATGTCCCGAAGTTATTGTTTTCGTCTCAATATGAGGTTTTAATTGATCGATGACGGACTTCAATATGTTGGCGATATTTATGTGAAACATTGCGGCAAATATTCCGAGAAGAACGCCAATGGGTCCCGGGACCATCATTTTGATAACTCCTGGGACTAAAAGAGAGGCGATGCTTGCAACTTCATTATCCTTATCTATATGAGAAGAAACATACGAGGAAACACCATTAATCAATGAGGAGACAGAAAAACCATCCGCTTTCTTAATTATTTGATCATTGATAAGATAATCAACAATCAAAATATCTTCACATAATCGTGCTTTGGAACTCATATTATGCTCGCGGCTTATTTTTAATATTGTTAAGAAGGGCGAGAAGTGTATCGCTATTTTGCCCCATTATAGATGTGCTTGAAAAAGCCTGAGCGGCTAAATTATTGAGCTCACTTTTCTTAGCTGGAAGCCATACTGGATAAAGCTGATTATAGCAAAATCTTGTTATTGCTCCTGTTGATCTGACAATATTGTAAAGCGCATAAGCTATGCGGGCAGCATCTTGTGGGCGAGCGGGATCTACCCAGGCTTCTGCCTCTGAAACATTTTGGGTTAACTCAAAGCTTTGTTTTCTTGAAAACATACCTATTGATTGTATCATTTGAGATATTTTTTGATTTTCGTTTGCTATCTCTGCTTTTGAGTTATCATCAGCTATTTGTTCATATTTAGCTATCCAGCTTCTAATTCGGTTAAGATCAATATCTTCTACTTTCAATGGAAGAAACTCTCCTTGAATTAGCTCTACCGCAATCTGATAAAAATCTCTTGATTGTCGAGTATTAGATATTCCACCTTGCCCTGGTTTTCCTGTCCACGAAGCCGCTTCATTTGGATTTGTTCTCTGTTCTTGTTCACCTTGTTGCGACGATTGTCCCGGCGACCACGGCTTTCCGCTCGCATCCTTAAATGATGGACCTATCTTTTCCATCTGTGCAACATAATAATCTGCATTTTTCTTTTCTTCATTTGATTTAGCGAAAGATTGTTTTCTTTTCGCCCTTAAATATAATGTCTGAACAATATCTGAACTATTAGCCCCTGGAACTGAATATGGAATAGTTTTTGTTTGTCCTTTAACCATAACACTTGCTTCTGGTTCTTTTTGCAACCACGCATTAAGTGTCTGCGCCGATTTAATATCACCAGCCGTTAATTTAATATATCCATTAAGAGCATAAGCATAATAATTAGGATCAAATATTTTTTGTGCAAAACTATCGAGAATTGTCGCATCATCAATAGTTGTTTTATCTGGCTTTTTTGTAGATAATCCACTATCTTTAACTAATGAGTTAACCTGATTAATCAAATTATTGACCGCTAATTCTACTACCCTACCTTGATTTTCAGATTTTGCTTTTATTGTTGGGACGAGTCCTTGTAAATATTTGATATATTGAGTCAAAAGGGCTTTATCGAGAAAGACATTATTAACTTTAATAAAAGGAACCTGTGGTTGCTCACTATATGCTATTTGCTTATTATCAATTTTTATTCCTTCATTAAGTAAAAATGATGATAGGACTGAAAGATTGTGAAGATGATTTATCTTTAATTCAGATTCAGCGCGACCTGTATCCGAAGAAACTCTTTCGCCAGTTGAAGAGGGAGATAATTCTTCATAAAGTTTCTTTGCTAATTTGCGTGCAATGAGATTAAATCTATCATCAGCAGTAGGTGCCTGCGCTATTTTAAGCATTTTTAATAGCATTTTCTCATTAAACACATCGTATATAAAAGATCTCATAAGTCCTTTAAGGCTTTGTTGGAGTTGTTATTGCTTGTAGTTTTGCCAATATATCATTTAATATTTCGGGAGCCATATCTATTCTTAACCCTTGACTTTTAACCCAACTCAAAAAATCTTCTTTTGTTTGCAATGAAGATAACGGAATATTCTTTATAGGTTTAATTTCATATGCATTGCCGCCTTTTGACAAATCTCTATAATCTTTGCTCATTGCTAAGTTGAGATCAATATTTACATTAGAACTATGAGATAGAAGAACTTTTTCTCCATCATCTAAATCTTCTATATTTGTAGGTGTAGGCGAATGTATATCAATAGCTGCTTCCCCTCTTATTGTTTCATCTAATCCTTGATCATCTTTTATTTTATCTCGGATGAGATTAAATAATGTTATCAAGCTTTTTATATATGCAGATACCTTTTTCGCTCTTTCTCCAATATCTTCTTTTTTATCTACATTACCAGTTGCCAGATCGACCCTCATATCAAAAAAATCTTGCGCATTTTTCATATAAGGTCCCTCTATTCTCAAATTAAAATGACCCGCCATTTGGACTAACGAATTAGCAAAGTCTGCTATATTATTTATTCCATTTGAGGTTTTCGGTCCCCATTTTCCATCAATAGGAAACTCTTTTGTCTCTATACTTTTAAGCTCGGAAAGCATCGAACGATCTTTATTCTCGCCCAGCCTTCCTTCAATATTTTTAAGATATTGGTTGTTAATATAATCTTCTAACTGCGCATCCTTTGATACCGCACGAACAAAACTCTGCATCGCCATCTGCATTTCTTTAATTGAAGAAAAACGACGAACAATATTTTTAGCTGGTGACATTGCAACCTCTGGCGACGGAGGCGCATCAGGATCAACAGGAGGAGGCGGAGGACCAAATATTGTAGATCCATCGAGATCATTAGGTGGAGCGCCAGCGTCTTGTGCTTGTTTTTTTATTAAGGAAACTATATCTTTTAATGATTGTTTCATAAGAACTCTTTATATCTTTTTACTGTCAATAAAATTAACTTGAAACTTATTTAAGTATCCACCGTGTCTCTGTATTTCAGAGATGAGACCACTTCTTAACTCATTGATATTAGCCCTTGGGTCTGCTTCTTGTGTTTTATAGTCAGCAATTAATTTTTCTAATTTACTCTTCTCTCCTGATAACCAGCTACTTATTTTTGGATATGCAGATGCTCTTGGTATCCACGCATTTATTGTGCCTATAAATCCATTTATTGTTGCATATTGCCCGTCTAACAATGGCATTTTTCCTTTTGATTGCGATGTCGTCTGCGGCTGATCTTGTTTCTTTTATCCCGACCATTCCTCATTTTCTTTTACTGCCTGTGTTCTATTATTTAATGCAATAATATTTGCCTTATTCTTAATAGCATTTGTTATATAAGATTTTACATTATTAATTTTGCTCTCATTCTCTTCATAAAAATCTGATGCGCTTTTTTGTAAAGCAGAAAAAACATAAGTGGCATCATTAAGAAAAGATATTATTAATGATTTTGGAGTTTCCCAGCTATAATTAGAATGATCTTTAGTCATCGTATATATTATATAAGGATCAAATGCCCATACTGATAATGTGTTAATGTAACTATTTGCTCTATTTGACAAATCTGTATATCCAGAGATTGCTTTCGATAAGTTACGATTACATAAATCTTTTTGCTCTTCTAACTGCTCTTGATCTGTTTTCTGTTGCCCTAATGCCCTTTTAACCTCTTTAATTATGTCTTTTGTAGTCCCTAATTTGCCCTTTGGCTCTTTATCTATTGTCTTCAAATCAGCTAATTGTCTATCTATTATCGTCTCAACTAAACTATCCCCAGGAACATCAACCAATTGATGCGATCCTTCTGGATGAGCAGCATTAACTAAATCTGTCCCCTCTTCTCCCGAAACATTATAGCACTCTTGCGCCGCTTTCTTATATGTGATAAACTTACTCTCTACCTCATCTGCATACTTGGAAAGTCCATTCGCTCGTAGCCCAGAACATAATTTGAGAATATTCTGTGTCAATGAAGTAGATACTGAATAATCAGGAGCAGAGGCTTCTTTTATAATTGGAGCAGAAGGCTTAATCATTTTTTTGTCTATCGCTATTCTGCTCAATTCTCGCATAGTCTCGGATTCATTAAATGCTATATGCTTAAAAGTCATAGAAGTCCTTAGGATATAAGTATGCTAATATTTATGCGGAATTATTAGTTTGATTGTTAGAAAATAATTTTTTTAGAGTTTGAGAAGCTTTGAGATAATCTCTTCGCTACGACAAAACTTTTGACTTATAGCTTTTATTGTCCATTTTTCATTTCGTAATTTTTTGATTTCATTTATTTGTTCCAGTCAATTACCACCGCTTAAAAGCGGTGGCTTGTTGCTTGCCTAAGCAGCAACAATAAGCCTATTGACGGAGGCTCTTGCTGCTATGTTAATCGCAGCGTTAATATCTGCGTGATTAACATA
>Ga0187872_10003203_pt1 | contig 13466 bp, 7 predicted proteins | sample June2016WEW_16_4_FD_132973 | JGI IMG/M metagenome (GOLD analysis project Ga0187872, IMG submission 132973) | Peatland microbial communities from SPRUCE experiment site at the Marcell Experimental Forest, Minnesota, USA - June2016WEW_16_40 | ecosystem: Environmental > Terrestrial > Soil >...
ACGCGTCGAGTTAGAGCTTTCTTTGCAGCGGCCACTATTCCTAGTTTCTCCGTCGGCTTGAGAGAGCGGAGTATCATCGGGACCTGTAACATCACGGACATGAAGACTGGCACACTCAGTGCGGCGGCGACATCTGACTTGTAATTGGCGAACGATCCGCACGCGCCAACAACCGCCCGAACGCCGTGTGTTTCTATCAGCTCTTTTCCAACCTCGATGATCAAATTCTTGAGGACCGGATCTCCTGCAATCAAATCCCACGGGCGGAGAAAAACTTCCCGCCAGTCTCAGTGACAACAGCTACGCGCAGGCTGGTGTCGTCGCGCAAAGCGGCAAAGGCGCTTCCTAGCAAACTAACCCGCGGTGCGCGGGTGAAACCAGGCAAGGAACTGAGGGTTGCAGTAAGATGAGCGGGCCCATGCGGGCCGGCAAGTAGGCCGAAAAATCAATGGTGCATCCTCCGGGAGCCCGTTTCCTAGCATGATCCCAGACTCTGTGCTCAAGACAGTGGTGACGGCGGCCTGGTAACCAGGTGCGTCGATCCCGATTAGGAGAGTACTCCGTTCTGCACAGTCTGGGCCGTCTCGCATGGTCAAATCCAGTGCGGAGGGACCCATGTCGAGAAAACGAAAGGGCAAGCAGAAGACAGGAGCGCCCATGTTGCTTTGCCTAAACCCGAATGCTGCCGGGGTGGATATTGGGGCGACGGAGATCTACATTGCCGTGCCTGGGGATCGCGATCCGCAAGCGGTACGCTGCTTTGCAACGTTTACGGAAGATCTTCATGCCGCGGCCAACTGGCTGAAAGCCTGCCACATCGAGACCGTGGCGATGGAAAGTACCGGTGTGTACTGGATCCCCCTGTTTCAGATCTTGGAGGCGCGAGGATTCAAGGTCTTCCTGGTCAATGCCCATCACGTAAAGAAAGTTCCGGGGCGCAAGTCTGATGTTTCCGACTGCCAATGGCTGCAGTATCTGCATTCGGTGGGCTTACTGCGCGGGTCGTTCCGACCGGAACAAGCGGTGTGCACGGTGCGATCGATCCTCCGTCACCGCGACAGCCTGGTACAGATGGCGTCGAATCACGTGCAGCACATGCAAAAGGCTCTGGATCAGATGAACCTGCAACTCCACCACGTGATCAGCGATATCACCGGCGTGACCGGGTTAGCGATCGTGGAGGCCATTCTGGCGGGTGAGCGCAACCCGCATACGCTGGCGGCACTCCGCGATCGGCGGATCAAGGCCAGCGCGGATACCATCGCCAAGTCGCTGGTGGGAGATTATCGGCGCGAGCATTTGTTCACGCTCGGCCAATCGCTGGCGGCGTTTCGTCATTACCAAGAGTTGATCGCGGCGTGCGATCGTGAGATTGCGCAGTATCTGGAGGGGTTCGAGTCGAAAGTGGATCCGCCCTCAGGTTCCCCATCGCGCTCGAAAGACGAGTCGCAACCGAAGACGAGCGAGCCGCGCTTCGACCTGCAGACTCATCTCCACCGTATCTTGGGAGTAGATCTGACCCAAGTGCCAGGGATCAACGTCCTCACCACGCAGACTCTTTTGGCGGAGATCGGTCCTGATCTTTCCAGCTTCGACGATGGGTCGGCCTTAGCATCCTGGCTTGGACTCTGTCCCGACAACCGGGTGAGCGGTGGCAAAGTGTTGTCGGTCAAAACCCGCAAGGTCAAGAATCGAGCGGCCACAGCGCTACGCATGGCGGCGCAATCGCTCTATCGCAGCCAATCCCATCTCGGCCACTTCTATCGCCGGATGCGCGCTAAACTTGGGGCCCCGAAAGCAATCACCGCCACCGCGCACAAATTGGCGCGCATCATCCACCACATGGTAACCACCGGCCAGGCTTACGATGAGGCCATCTGCGCGCAAAACGAAGTACAGAATCGTCACCGGCTGGAATCCAGGCTTCGCAGACAGGCCCGTGAGCTCGGATTACAGGTCGTTGCCTTATAGCAGAAGTTCCTTAGGAGGAGGGATCTGCTCGTCACAGAGTCGATCGCATTCGCTTTTGGACGATCTATTCTTATCTCGAGCACGGGACCGTGGCGCTCGACACAGACCGGATTCGCGGGCTCATTCACTGCGGTGACCTCCATGGATTTTTCTGACAGGAACACAGGCCAAGGCCCATTTTTGCTGGCGGCACAGCAAAAACCGTTTCCTCGGACAAACTCGCTAGAAGCTCAATTTCACCGCCAACTGCATGATCCGAGGTGAAACCGCCAGACTGTTGATCACGCCGAACGTAGCTTGGTCCTGTGCCAGTCCGGGATCGGCAAATTGCGGCGTGTTGAAAGCATTGAAGGCTTCGGCGCGGAACAGGGCGCTGGCCTCAGTGTTGCGCACACGGAAGGTGAACGTCTTTTGCAGGGCTAGGTCTATGTTGTTCTGCGCCGGGCCGCGAAGCAGGCCAGTCCCGGAATTGCCGAAGCCAGTTCCGATGCCGTCTGCGCCAACGACCGGATAGGACGTGAAACAGCTCATGTTGAAGTAATCGTTCAATTTGTGGCCCACCGAGCCGGGAATGCCGTAATTGTGGGAGGCTAGGCAGGCCGGAGTGACTTCGGCAAAATCCTGTTCGCTTCCGTTGATGCCAAAGACGTTCTCGGCGTTCGTGTTTGTTGCATAAAGGAAGTGTCCCGCCTGGATGGTGACCACACCGGACAGACTCCATCCACCCAGGGTCTCGCCGACCAGCGACGTATGCCGGAACGGGGTTGGAATCTGATAGACGAAGTTTGCAATCAGCCGGCTCGGGCGGCTGAAATAGTCTGGCCCGTAGTTTCCTTTGGGATTGAGTTGATTGCCTAGCTTGCTCCCACCGAAACTCGCGGTCGAATATCCCGTTTGGTCGGTGAGATAGCGCGACCAGGTGTAGGCGATTTGCACTTCCGGACCTTTTTGGAAGCGCCGGGTGAAGTTCACCAGCAGTGCGTCATACCAAGAGGAGCTGGACGTGGCCAACTCTATGAGCCCAGCGGCATTGAGTCCCTCCACCGGAAGTCGCTGGGGGATGTTCGCGACCGTGTTGCTCGTCTGTCCGCGGACGGGGTTGGCTGGGCTGGCCGACAGTGCCTGGTCGGGAAGAATGTCCTCGAGCAAATGCTGGCCGCGTGTTCCCAGATAGCCGACTTCGAGCACCGTGTTCCTCGCCAATTCTGTCTGGGTATTCAGGCCGAAGTGCTGGATGACCGGCGGACGTAAGTTGTTGGCGAAGATATATGCACTCAGCGCTGTGGTTGGCGAGTAGGCGGGAAAGGAGGGGAACGTGCCGTTGAAGGGAGGAATCGGCATCGCCCAGTTAGCGGCCGCATTCTGCGTGCCCTCGAATATACGCAACTCCGAGAACGGAGGAGCGGCTATCAGTTGAAAATTGGAATTGCCGGTGACAGTCTCATGATAGATTCCATAGCCACCGCGCAGCACCACGCGGTCCGATCCTGGCAACTGCCAGGCAAAGCCCAGGCGCGGGTTTAGTGTGTTCTGCTCGTCGCCGGCGAACGGCAGCTTGCTCGAGGATTTCGTCACGCCTGCCGGGACCGTTCCCTGGAAGTTTGAGGCGACGACGTAGCCCTGTAATGATCCGCTGGCTGGCGGGGTCGGGTTTGCCAACCCGAGATTGAAGTTAGAGACGCGTCCCAGGTTATCGGACTGGTCGCCGATACGCTCGAAGCGGAAGCCGAGGTTCAGGGTCAGACGCGGCGTGACCTTATAGTCGTCTTGGGCATAAGCATGATAGCTCAGGGCGCGAATTTCCCGCTGCGACTCCGAGGCAAAGTCGGCGGAAACAAACATGTTGCTGAAGGGGGTCCCGTTCTGCGCCCCGCTTTGGCCGAGCAGGGCATCAGGATACGTGCCGAAGAAAATCTCTGGAGCCGCCGTTGTAAACTGTCCTTGATTGATTTGTGCGCGCGTCGCGCCGCCGCCGAAGCGGAAGGCATGGCTGCCGTGCGTCCACGACACGGTGTCCTGATAGACGAAGGTGTTTTGGGCGAAACGGACGCTCTCGCCCACCCCCCCCAAGGTGATGCTTCCGTTGAACACGACGAACGGCTGCGTGTCGAAGGACGGAGCCGACGAGCCAATGTCGGAAAGCTGGATCGGACTGATCTGTTGTAGGTTCTGCCACGTGCGGTGAAAACCGAACTCCGCCTGGTTCAGCAGATTCGGGCGGAAGATGTGGATGTTGGTGACCGACAGGTTGCGGAAATGGTCAGACACGTCCTCCGGAAATCCTGGGGCGATCTGGGGGCTACCCGCTAGAGTCAATTCCTGTTGGCTGTTGGCGAAGAAAAAGCGCCCCTGCCATTGGCTGGAGGGCGACTGTTCCCAGTCCCCGTTGGTCATGAACTGGTTTTCGTTGAAGGGGCAGACTTGGCTGATCGTGCTGACGCCCTGCGCAGCGAAGGGCAGCGCCGAGTTGATCCGCTGCGGTGTGGGAATGATGTACTGCCCGTTGGGAAGCTTCAAGTTGAACAGGGCCAGTGCCTGCGGGGCGATGTTCGAACCGTCTGGCAGCACCTGCGGGCCGAGCGGAAGACCGGTCAACTCCTGGATGAACGTCGGCTGGCCGGCAAACAGCGTGCCCAGCGCGGCTTGGGAACGGTCGTTCGTAAGCGGCGGCTCGTTCAGAATCGCATTGCATTCTGGATCCACACCATCCAACTGGCGCGTGGACTGGTAGGAGAGGAAGAAAAACGCCTTGTCATGTTTGACCGGCCCGCCGAAGGTCATTCCCGGCTGGTTCTGCCGCAGCTCTTGGCGTGGCTGGCCTGTCTGCTTGCGAAAGTAGTCGTTGGCGTTCAGCGTATCGTTGCGGAAAAACTCCCAAATGGAGCCGTGAAACTGATTGGAGCCCGTTTTCGTGATTACGTTCACGTTGGCTCCGGCGTTGCGTCCATAGGAGGCGTCGTACTGGCTTGTCTGCACCTTGAACTCGGCGATCGTGTCCGGGTTGGGAATGGCGACCCCGCCGCTGAAAGACCCTGCACCCTCCAAGTCGTTGATCTCCACACCGTTCATCTGAAAGTTGTTTTCCGAGAAGACCGTGCCCGCCGTTACCTGGGTCGTGTCGCCGCGCCCGGAGGCGCCCGCATTGGTCACGTCCGCGGATACGCCGGGCGACAGGTCGATGATCTGGGTGTAGTTGCGCACGGCGAGCGGCAGGCTTTCCACCATCTGGCCGGTGACGACCGCGCCGAGCGTGCTGGATTGCGTTTCCAGCATCTGTTCGGTCGCCTGCACGTTTACCGTTTGGCTATTCGAGCCCACGGTGAGTGTGGCATTGACGGAGGCGATCTGAGTGACGTTGACGATGATGTTGGGAAAGTCTGCCTTGGCGAAGCCTTCCTTCGTCACCTGCACCCGGTAAGTGCCCGGCTGCAGCAGTTGGATGGCGAAATCGCCGGTACCGCTGCTGACGACCTGGCGAGTTAGCCCGGTGGCTAGGTTGGTGGCTGTCACCGAGGCCCCGGGAACCACGGCCCCCGCGGGATCGTGGATGGTCCCGGTGATGGCACCCGTGCCGGAGATCTGCGCCAGCAACGGGCAGCTAAGGGCCAACAGGCCGAACCAGGCCAAAACGAACCGAAATAAACGGAACACGGGACGACGAACCATACGATCCTCCTGAAAAACTGCGCCTGGTTTCATAAGACCGCATCCAGTAAGCACTTCTCGGCGAAACGGAGCAAGGGAAAAAATGGGAATTCAGGGACAATCAATGTTTCGTTCAGGCCCGGAGTTGTCGGTTCTGCACCACTGTTCCCTGCCATTTGCAACGCGCATGGAAAGCTTGACCGCCGCATTTTTACTCGAATTCCCCTCTTTTCCCTTGTTGCGGCCGCGTCCTGCTGGTTCAATACCGCCATGACTACGCGATACCTACTTAATTCTAGAATTGCTCTCCTGGCCGTTCTGTCCCTCTCGTTTTTAGGGGTGGTAAAAGTCTCCGCCCAAAACTCCGCGCAAAACCCCGTTTTTGTGAGAGACAGCATCATCGATCCCAGCTGGAATGTTACCCAGCCGCGCGGCAAGACCCGTGTCATCGACTTCACTACCAGCGACGGCACGTGGATGTCGGTCGATATTTCGCGCGACGACCAGTGGATTGTGTTTGACTTGCTCAACCACATCTATCGTGTCTCGGCGAAGGGCGGCGTGGCCGAATGCCTCACTAAAGATAGCGGCATCGCCACATACTATCATCCCCGGTATTCTCCGGATGGTACTGCGATCGCCTTTATTTCCGATCGCCTGGGTCAGGACGCCCTCTGGATTATGGATGCCGACGGCAGCAATCCGCATCCGGTCACAGTCGATAAGGATTCTCGTTTTGCCGAGCCTGCATGGATGCCGGACGGTCAGAGTATTATCGTGACCCGCCGGTTCGCCAAAGCGGGTCTCGGCTTCTACCGCACTAACAATACCGTCTGGATCTACCCCAGGGAGGGAGGCGACGGGCACGAGGTCGTCGGGCTGGGCAAACCAACCGGCCCGGAATCGGGTTCGGCCGCGGAGTGGGAACACGACCGATGGGCTGGCTTGCCGCAACGACAATGGCCGTCTCCGTCACCGGATGGCAAATACATCTATTTCCAAACTTCAAGTTACGACGGCATTTCCCGTTATTTGCAGCGAGTAGAGCTGTCCTCCGGATGGGTGGAGAATGTGACAGAAACAAAGGACATGTATCAAGCCTGTTGCGCCCACCCGGCCCAACCGTGGCAAATCGGTGAAATCGCTCCCGAAGTCTCTCCCGACGGCCGATGGCTGGCCTTCGCACGCCGGATTCCCGGCGGCAAGATATCGTATCGCGGTCACGTGCATGTGGGCCGAACTGCCTTGTGGCTGCGCGATCTTAGGAGCGGCGACGAACGCGTTGTTCTCGATCCCATTACCTACGACGCCATGGATAGCCTGACGGAGTGGCAAGACAGGGTGCTGCCCGGCTACAGTTGGGCCAAGGACAGCAAATCAATTGTTTTGTCGACGCAAGGCAAGCTCCGGCGTTTTTGGTTGGAACCGGGCAAGCTGCAGGACATTCCCTTTACCGCGCACGTACACAGAACCATCTCTGAAATGACGCGCAGCCAGGTTTCCATTCAAGGCGATACTTTTACACCTCGTTTCCTCCGTTGGCCTGCAAGTTCGCCGGACGGTCGACGGCTTGTCTTCGAGGCCGTGGGGCAACTTTGGCTGATGGAAATCCCGGACGGCAAGATCCGTCCACTCACAGGCCCCAATCCTTCCGGCGTGGAGCTTACGCCTTCATGGTCTCCCGATGGCCGGTGGATCGTCTATGCAACTTCGCAGGATGAATTGGGAGGCGAGGGCTATATCTGGAAAGTTCCGGTTGACGGAGAGCCCCCGGTACGGCTGAGCGATCGTCCGGCGGTCTTTCTCGCTCCCTTTTGGAGCCCTGAAGGACAAACGGTATATGCATGCCGTTGGCCGCGCGCGCTCAGGTATGTTCCGGGCGCGGAGGGATCGTGGGAGCTGGTTCGTTTTTCTCCCACCCATGGCGAGGAAGTTGTGACCCGAACAGGTACCGCCGACGTCAGCGGATTCGGGCCTAACGGACGAATCTTCTATGTCGCGCCGGCGGCTGACGGGAAGATACTCATGTCCGTTCGATCCAATGGCAGCGATAAGGAAATCCATGCGCACGTTGTCGGCAATCCGGAAAGCTTCGTTCCTTCTCCCGACGGGCGTTGGCTTGCCATCGCAGATTACCAGGATGTGTATCTGCTGCCGTTCCCCAAGGAGTCCGATGCTACGCGGGCCATCGATCTCCATCCGAGCGTGGAAAATGCGGGTCTCAAAAGGCTTAGTCTCATCGAAGGACACTTCCCTCGCTGGCGCAACGCTTCGACTCTCGAATTCGTGAGTGCAAACGACTATACAACATATGATGTCGGCACTGGCCGAACCGAGTCTCACGCTGTTACTCTCCATGTTCCGCGCGACGCGGCCAAAGGAACGATTGCGCTCAAGAATGCTCGCCTGATAACGCTTCGGGGCGATGAGGTGATCGATCGCGGCACCCTGGTCATCGAAAACGACCGCATCAAATGTGTCGGTCAATGCAACACTTCGGGAGTTGACCGGGTCATGGATCTGTCCGGGAAAACGATAATTCCAGGCTGGGTCGACGTGCATGCCCACTTCCTCTCGGACGAGCCAGATGGAATCATTCCACGTCATCGAGCGCGTTCCGCGGCCTATTTGGCGTACGGCGTCACGACCGCATTCGATCCCGCAGCGATTATGAGTTCGTTTTCCGTTGCGGAAATGACTGAAGCGGGACGGCTGCTCGGTCCGCGCTCCTATTCTACGGGGCTCCCCCTCACTTGCGGCTTTAGCATCTTCGATTTGCGGCCTATTGCCACTTTGCAGGATGCAGAAGAACATGTGGTGCGCAAGGCCAACCTCGGCGTCATCTCACTGAAAGATTACAAGCAATGCACGCGGACCCAGCGCGAGATGCTCACACAAGCTGCGCGGGACCATCATCTCACCGTCACGAATGAGCATGGCCCGCTTTCCTACCACTTGGGAGAAATTATGGAAGGTGACACCGGCTTTGAACATCCCCTCCAAATCGTGCCCCTCTACGGTGATGTCGCGAAGTTTCTGGGTCAGGCAGGCGCCCATTACTCGCCGCAGTTGCTTCTGAGCGAATATCCCCACGAGAGTGTGTTCGCATATTGGCAGGGGCAGCATGACCTGTGGCACGACCCAAAATTGAAAATGTGGCAGGAGTGGGAGCGGACCCAGGCTCGACGAACCTTCGCCAAGAAGCCGCTGGAGGAGTACACCACCCCCATCCTTGCCGAATCCGCGACCGACGTGATGCGAGCGGGCGGATACGTGGCAATCGGCGCCCACGGAGAAGAAGATGCTCTTGGCACCCATTGGGAGGCCTGGTCTCTGGGTCTGACCGCAACGCCGCTGGAGGTTCTCCGCGCGGCGAGCTACAACGGAGCTCATTTCCTGGGTCATGACAAAGAATTGGGATCGCTGGAGGTAGGCAAACTGGCGGACCTGGTCGTGCTGAACTCGAATCCCCTCGATAATGTCCGCAATACTATCGACAACCTTTACGTGATGAAAGCGGGAAAGCTGTATCGGACCGACACTCTGGAAGAAGTCTGGCCTGTCAACAAACCCTATGGTCCGACTCCCTGGAGGAACAAAGACATCTACATCTATAGGACCGACACGCGTCCCATGGAATGACTCAGACGATGTGATTTATCGGCGATCGGGACTCCTTTCTGGGACGCCACGTATGTTGCCGGACGATTGCACGGCGAGGAGCGCAAGTTTTGGGGCATGGCGGGTATCAGAGGAAAGGCGAGGCCATCCGCTCGGCCTCGCAGCGGCCGCCAAATCGCAGAGTTACTCAGAGGTTCCCGAATCGCTTCTACCCTTCCAATTCCAATAAGGGTCGCTTCATTGCCAACGACTCAAATGCGCCTGTAGAAGCCGACATCGTGGCATCGATATCTTGCGAAGAATGACTAAATCCCACAAACCACCTTCCTCCTTGCAACTGCGGGCTCAGGCGCTTGGACCCAAAAGAATTCGACGCGGTGACTGTTCGTCTCTTAGCGCGGCGAAAATGCTCGCAAATTAGTTGCAGAAGTTAACCTTACATTACTTGGCTTGGAATTGCACTCTTGGCTCAACACAACGCTGCGCGATCTAACGACTCGGGGTAGTCAGATTCAATCTTCCGAAATGGCGAGAAGAACAGAAGCGGTCGGGCATCAGTCGCTCGAACGGCTGCAGGGTAACGGCCGCTTTAAGGAATCCCTCGTTGGGCCTTTGAGTGCTAATTGTGTTTCAATGTGCTCACCGCTTGGCTGGTCTCCTGAAATAGCACAGACCCACCAGTTCCTCGCCGGCCTCGGCGACTAGCCGGACTAGCTGCTCACTGTCGATGGAATATCCCGGCCGCGACGGACCGGCGCGGAACTCAAAGCGTGCGCCAGGATCGCAGGGATTTTCAGGAAATTCGATCTCGATGTGCCGTTCGACGTCCCAGTTCGAGGAGAAGCGCGGCATCACAATATTTGAGATCTCCGCGATTTCCTCGATACTCGCATCTTCGGCTGGGATCCCCCTCAGCCCGGTGAAGACTTCAGAGATTAGGCGGGTCCTGGTGCGCTCGCCCCAAGAGTCCGGCTGCACCGCAAGCTCCAGGATCTTCTCATCCAACTGGGCCAAGAACCGTGAAAAGCCCGCCTGGCGTAAGTTCCGACACAGAGTCCCGGAACCATCCAGCAGGTGCTCACAATGTGCGGAAATTCGCCCTGCCTCTTTCGATGCGATGCGTGGAATCTTTTGCTTATCTCGCCCGCGATTCCCAACTGTGGTATCAGGCCTAGGCGTCCTTCTTTCCCGGCGACCTGGGTGGTTCCGGGTTGTGCGGCCACGAGAGCTGCCCGTTTTGTGAACGGCACATTCTGCGGACTGCGCGCTCATCCCGACAATACCACCGTCCGCAGAGGCATAATAACTCGCGGAGCCGAGACGCGTGACTGGGAAAGAATGGGTGAGCAGATATAGTGAACTCCCAGACAAGATTTGGTCGCACCTTTCCTCTAGCAGCCATGCCAGGATCTCCGCATCGTGGGCGGCATCTACGGGGTCGCGACACAGCGCGGAACGAAGCGCCGTTTTAAGCCACAGGGAGGCGGCAGGGTCCGCAAGAACCTCATCAATACGAGGCAGAGCATCTGCTCTCAAGCCGTCGCCCATTCCAGAACTCCTCACGCCGCTCCGCTGGCAACTACATCGACGCTGGCGCTCCGCTCGTCGCTTACATCAGGAGCGTTGTGATCCTCCGTCTGGTCCTTAGCAATTAGATTAGGTCCGAGCAAATGGCAGTGACGGCACCCGAGGCAGCACACGGTAGATGTGATTCGCGCCGCAGCATCTTGAAAGTCGTTTGGCAACACCACACGTTCCCCTCCCCTGGTGTAGAAAACAGGCGAGACAGCTCCGCGGAACGCGACATCGTTTCCCCAGAGATACATCTCCAGTCTTCCTCTTCGGCCGTAGAAAAGGATTGAACCCTCGAGCCGCGGCCTTGCATCGCCTGCCAAGGAATGCCGAGTGATGAGCAGATCGTAGGTCCGTTCAATCCGCAGCATTTCGAGGCGGATTAGCACTGGCGCGACCACAATGGCATGCACGCCGTTCACTCCAATGCTGTCCGCGCGCTGAAGCCAAGCCAACGTTTCGCCGCGTTCACCGGGCGCTGGAGCGGAAGGCCAGCAGGCGAACCGACTCGCGACTGCGACGGTGGAAGCAACTTCACTCATTTCATGGTTTGTTAGTAAGGGAAAAAATAGGAAATTTGGGGAAAAATTATTCCTTTCTTGGGTCACTGGCGATTCAAGGCCTGCAACCGGACGCTCGACGAGACAAGTCTAAAGAGATTTCCTGAGGCGAACTGAGTGCGAATCTACAATGCAGTGGGAGGTCTGGCTGCAGAGGGCAGCTTTGTAGCGTTGAAACGCTGTCCCACGGCTTGCAGGGCCTCACACCAGAGCACATTCAATGCGTCTTCGAGATAGTTCAAGTAAACAGGAAAGTCACAGGATCGCGTTCTCGATCGTCGGCGGTTGATCCGAAGCGCAGCACGGCGGCCAAGCGCGCGTGGATCACAATCCGAGCCAAACGCAAAACGGCGCGACCAGCGAAGATGAGAGAGTCGAAGAGCAAGGCGGCATGAATGAGGAACCATGAAATGGATAGACGACAGAAGGGCGGGGTAGCGCAGAACTCAACGGCTTGCAGGGTGACTTGACCCGCTTGGCTTGCTACATGCGGTAGTGGCTGAATCTTTGTCCAAATTCAGCCACTACCCTACATGTCGATTGGTTGCAATACTAGTAAAACCCGAAGTTTAATCATAGAAATGCTGCTTCGGAGAGGTCCTTCGGGGTTTGAATGTAACGCGTTCGACCTTTCCTCCTTGATATCCTTTGCCCCTCAAGCGCTTTGCTTTTTGTCTATTTTCATCGCGCCACCTTGTACGCGGACGCACCCGCCTCAAGTCGCGCGCTTGCGGCCCTTGGCTCGAATCGTGAGCCACGCGCGCTTGGCCGCCGCGCTGCGCTTCGGATCAACATTCATCGAACTGCGCGTTCTTGTTAGCAAGCTCCGCGTCCTAAGAGCTGTCCTAGACTGCGCTACTTTGCCGTATTGCTGCAACTCGTCGGGCTGTATCAGGTCTGCGACCTCGCACCCCTTAAGCGCCGCCGCCGCCGTCAGGCCTGGCCATTATCAAGAACGAACTAAGTGGCCGATCGACCTCACGTGAAGCGGCAACGAGCACTCCTTTCGTCCTTGGGCGCGGATAAACCATCACTTGTAATGCTGCTCCGCGGGTTAGTTTTGTGCCTGCTTTTTTTGCTGGAATGCCTGGAGCCCTCATGTTCCCTCCTTGTAATGACTCACTTGTCAGTTGCGACGTCCCAGACGCGCATGCACGCGCTCGGCTACGCTTTCGGGCACGCGCAGAGTTGCAGTAACCGCGCTTGAAACGGCGCTCTGGGGCATCAATCCTGATCACACCCGGTTCGTCCCGAAAGAGATGACGAACGACCGTTTCGCTCAAGTGCCATCGCTCCGCGATGTTGAATTGTGTATTGATCCTCGAACGCGTTCATTTATGCTCCAGGGTTAGGCCATCTCAGGTACTTCGCGGTGCTCAGGGCGAAACGACCCAACTCCGATGATCTGTCCCCACTTTGGGGGTGACCGACTCATCAAGAAGAAGACAAACCGGAACGCTTTGGCATCACAAGCACTCTGCCGGGGGAATCGGAGCGCCGAGAACGAGCGGCAGTTGCAACGTCCCGCCACCGTCGTCCCGATTGTACGGCGTTAGTCACTGCCGTCCCGCCCAGGGCGCGGGAGAATCTTGCGATTCGCGCAAAATACTCGCCCGCATCGTCGGCTGTCATTTCCCAGAAGGCCCGTGTCTCCTCGTCCGGAAATTCCATGCGTAAGATTTTGGAGGATGCGAACCGTTCCTTAGCAATCTCTTTGGGTCTCGGCATCACTGCTACCTCCTTGATGTTGCGATTGACGTACCCGATCAACCAACTGCAGTCTGGACGCATGAATTCTATGCGGCCTTTTGATTGGCAAGAAACTAGGGCGACGAACCCTTTGACGCTTGGGCTCGACAGAAGCGTTTTGCTCTGCAATAGAAAACGTTGGCGCTCCGGGTTCCGGCTGCGAGTTGCTAATGCGGGGCTGCTGATACGTCAACTTACAGTAAACGAAATAAGTGAGTCGAACATCTCCGATGCAGTACTGCTTAATGGCCTCCAAGTCTCGGGTGGCCCACCACTGCGTCCATTCCATGCCCACTTTTTTGACCGCAACTAAGGGCAGCGCCAAGCGCGTCAAGGCTTACGCCTTTC
>Ga0187872_10003204_pt1 | contig 13465 bp, 10 predicted proteins | sample June2016WEW_16_4_FD_132973 | JGI IMG/M metagenome (GOLD analysis project Ga0187872, IMG submission 132973) | Peatland microbial communities from SPRUCE experiment site at the Marcell Experimental Forest, Minnesota, USA - June2016WEW_16_40 | ecosystem: Environmental > Terrestrial > Soil >...
GCTATACTGGAACAACTCCGGATATGTCGGCATCGGCAACACCAGTCCGGGATATTTGCTGGTGGTGGGCACGGGCGGTGCGTATTGCAATGGCACAACCTGGGTGAATGGGTCGGACCGCAACTCCAAGGAAGACTTCGCCGCCGTCAACCCGCGCGAGGTGCTGGCGAAAGTCTCGGCCCTGCCCATCACGGAATGGAAATACAAGGCGGAAGCCGACGGCAGCAAGCATCTCGGCCCGATGGCGCAGGATTTCCACGCGGCCTTCGGCCTGAACGGCCCGGACGACAAGCACATCGCCACGGTGGACGAGAGCGGCGTGGCGCTGGCGGCGATTCAGGGGTTGAACCAAAAGGTGGAAGAGAAGGACGCCGAGATTCAGGAATTGAAGCAGAGCGTGGCGGAGTTGAAGGCGATGGTGGAAAAGCTTGCCGGCAAGTAGGAGGCCAATATGAAATCACGAGCATGGAAAATGGAAGAGGGTAGGGCGGGCAGTCCCCTGCCCGCCGCGGATTGGCAGGATGACGGCGCGCACGGAGTGACGCGCCCTGCCTTGAACTTCTGGCTGCTTCTTTGCCTTTTGGTTTCGGTTCTCCGCCTTCCGGCGTTTGCCCAATCCTATTCCATTGACTGGTATAAAGTGGCCGGGGGCGGCGGGGCGAGCACCGGCGCGACCTACCAAGTCACCGGCACCATCGGCCAGCCGGATGCGAGCGGGGCGATGAGCGGGGGACAGTATTCGGTGACTGGCGGCTTCTGGAGTCTGATTGCGGTGGTGCAGACGGCGGGCCTGCCGAACTTGTCCATCGCGCATTCCGGCAACAGCGTCATCGTCTCGTGGCCGAACACGGCGAGTTGCACGATCCAGACCAACAACAGTCTCGCCGCCGTGTCAGGCTGGAACGCTTACGGGGGCACGGTGAACACCGCCAATGGCACCAACAGCATTTCGATCAGATCGGCGACGGGAACTCTGTTCTTCCGCTTGTCGCGCCCCTGACGCCGGAGGGAGAAGAATTTTAGCCACGGATTGAACACGGATGAAACACAGATGGAGAACGGACAGGCAGAACCCGGAACTTGGCCGCAGGGTGGTAACAGGAGTATCTTAAAATCCGTGTTTAATCCGTGTTCAATCCGTGGCTAAACGGCTCTTCCGCGTCTCTGCACCATTGCGTTTGCGTTTTTCAGGTTTATAGCGAAGCGAATCCGTGAAACGGATTGGGGTTGCCGCTGTCTAACCCCGGTGTATGATCGGCAGGCGGAAGCGGCTATGAAAGACCGGGAATTCAGGAAACTGAAGGCGGGAACGGCGCGGACATCCTTGGCGATGTTTGGCTTGCTGGGGCTGGCGTTGGCCGCCGTTGTGCCGGTCCGTGCCCAAGAGGCGGGGGCGACGAATGCGCTGTCCGGCCCGGTGGTGACGGCTTACCTCGACTATCAGGACGCGAATTACAGTCCCATGACGTGGGGAGTGAAGGTGGTCACGAGGTCTTCGGCTTTCAAGAAGGAGCCGGCGTTCAGCCGGGGCGAAGTGATCCGCGGCACGTTGCAGTTGGTCGGCGGGGCGAGCAACGAGGTGGCGTTTGCCTGGGATCGTGGCGCCCGCAAGCTCTACGTGGACCTGAATCGGAATCTGGACCTGACGGATGATCCGGGCGGGGTGTTTTCGTGCGCAAGCGGCTACGGGGACTGGTATCAGACTTTCACCAATATCCACTTACCTTTCAACGGGGCGACCGGTGGCCGCCAAATGCTGGTGGATCTAACTTTTTCCGACTACCAGGGGCTGTATTGCACCGCGTCGCTGCGGTCGTTCTGGCAGGGCAAGGTGACGTTGCAGGGGGAGGAATGGCAGGTGGGCCTGCTGGGGGCTCGGTCTGAGCAACAGGTCTCGGTCGAAGGCGGCAACCTGTTGCTGCGTCCCTGGTCGGCGCGAAACAAGCCGTTCAGCGTAAACGACGGATCGCTGGCGGCCTTTCCGTTCTCGCGGAAGCTGTTTTTTGGCAACCGGGCCTGCCAGTTGCAATGCACCAACGAAGTCCAGGGCGGCGCCGGAAAAGTGCGGATGCAGTTTGCGGAACAAGAGCCGAAGTTGGGAGAGTTGAAGATCATGGGTCAATTCGTGGAGCGGGTGACGCTGGAAGGGGGGCCTTACCTGGTCGTCCTCGACCAGCCGGGGGCGACGGTCAAAGTGCCGGTGGGCCGCTACAAAGAGGCGAAGGTATGCTTGAGGAGGGGCGACGTGACGGCGCATCTCGATGGGCCGTCGGAGACTGCGGTGGGACGGATTACGGTTGCCGAGAAAGCGCCCGCGGTGCTGACCGCGGGCGGACCACTGACGAATTCAGTGGCCATCGAGCGCCGGGGGAGGAACCTGACCATGAGCTACCGGTTGACCGGGGTGGGAGGGTTGTATCAAATGGTGGAACAGGACCGCTCGCATCCGCCGGAGTTTACAATCTATCAGGGCGACAAGAAGGTTGCGTCGGGCAAGTTCGAGTTTGGCTGAGGCAGCACGTGCTCGTACTCATGGCGAGTACCTCTTACGACGGCGGGCAAGCTGAAGGTGGTGCCCTACGCCGACTTGGGCGGGCTGGGATTGAAGCAAGGTGCGCCAGTCGTTTATGACTGGCTGATGCCAAGCCTGATGCCGGTAGTCCTGCCGTGGCTGGCGATCATGGCGCTGCTGTTGTTGAAGCCCAACCGGTGCGCCTCGGCCTGGTGGATTTGGGTGCCGTTGGGCTGTGTGGCCGGGGTGGCCTGTGTGCCGCAGTCGGCGTTGGACCTTCTGGAGTCCGCTCAATTCGAGGTCGTGCGGGAGTTGATCAGCGCTTTGGGATTCGGGCTGGCCGCGCTGTGGTTGCTCTCGAGCTACCTGGGGTGGAAGCATCGCATGCTGGCGTTCTTGGGAATGCTGCTGGCTCAGGGGGGATTCAGTATGCTGGCGTTCGCGGTCAGACAAGGCTGGGAAGACATGGGGCCTGAGACGCTGGTAATGGGGATTTCTCTGGCGGTGATCGTTTTGGTCATCTCCGTGGCGATGATCCTGGCCGGGCTGGCGTGCCGGGGCCGGTATGGCTGGCTGCGGCTGAGCCTGTGGCTGATCGCAGCACTGATGGTGTTTTGGCAGTTGGTAACCGGCCCGTTCTACGTCATCTCGCACGTCCCGGCGTTGGTGATATTCGGGATCGTGGCGGTGGCTGCCGGCCTCACGTTTGGCCTGCTGCTGCCGTTCCTCGTGCTGTCTTTTGTCAACGGCTTTTACCGCGAGCGGCTGAAGGGTTTGCTGCACTTGGGCGGCGCGCCGCCGCCGCCGGTGATTACGCCGCCAATGCCGGTCGTGGCTGCGGCGAGCGGAAGTTGAAGAAAGCCGAGAACCGAAACAAATACGGATGACCGGGGTTGGTAATGTCGGCGATGGGTTGAATAGAAGAGGGGTCAGGCCGGTCATAAGAATGTTGGTAAATATCGGGGCACATTGATAAAAAGGTATTGTCAGCGGTGCGCAGAGTGTGCGAGAAACACGTCGGAGTTAATCGAAAGGCCAGTTTTATGAAGCAAATCACGAGGATGATTAGATGGGCGGCCCTGGCCGTCATGGCGCTGGCAACAACGGCGTCGGCGCAGAAAGAGCAATGGCTGGACTATCATGTGGACCGCGAGGGCCGGGGCTATCGCTACCTGGACCTCACAACGAACCCGCCGCCCAACGTCAAACTGCCCAAGCTCAACGCCCAGCCCTATTTTGCCCACTGGACGACGCCGCTCGATCCGGCCGGACGGTGGCTGTGCCTGGACCGCACAAAGAAGTCCGGGCTGTATGACCGCGTCTATTTTGACAGCACCGGCAACGGGCGGTTGGATGACAAGTCGCCCGTGGGCACATCGCACAGCGATCAGTACGCCGCCTATTTCGAGCCGGTGCGCGTGGTGTTCAAGGGCGAAGACGGGCCGATCACCTATCACCTTGTATTGCGGTTTATGCAGTATGGGGTGGGCAACGCAAATCTGCTGGCCTCCTCCGGGGGCTACTACGCCGGCAAGGTGGATATCGTGGGCAAGAAGCGGCGCATCGAGCTGATTGATGAGAACGTCAACGGAACGTTCAATGACCGGGCGGAGGAGATGAGCGACACCGATTGCGTGTCGGTCGAGGGGGACAAGGTCCCCCGGCGTTACCTGGGCAAGATGCTGGAGGTGGACGGGCAGTTTTATCTAATCGAGGTCGCTCGCGACGGGGCGTTCATCAAGCTGCAGAAAGCGGAGAACGTCGTGCTGGGCCAGGTGCGTGTGCCGGAGACGATCTCGGAATTCGTAGCCTTCGGTGAGAACGGCCATTTTGTGCGCAAGCCGGTGAAAGGCGCTTTCACGCTGCCGGTCGGCGAATACCGCATCCAGACGTGGACGATTGACCGCAAGGACGACAAAGGGGCGGCCTGGCAACTCATGGGCTATAACTTCAACGACTCCGCCCGGTTCGAGGTCGCGGCCGAGAAGCCGGTATCGCTGGAGGTCGGGGAGCCGATGCGGGCCGTGATGGAGGCGCAGGAGCCGAGCAGCCGGCCCGGTTCCCGAGCCGCAACCAAACAAATCAGTTTGAATCTCCGGTTCGAGGGGCGCTACGGCGAGACCTTGCAGATCATGAAGGGCAACCAGCGACCGCGCGGGCCGCGGCTGACGCTGACCAGCCTGGACGGGACATACCGCTACACCAATACCTTCGAGTTTGGGTGAGGCGGCGTTTGTTCGCTCTCATGGCGAGAGCCTAAAGCGGTCAAACGTCCCATCATTGCCACCGTCGGCTTTGCCAGCCCGTTCCAGGTGCTGACACGCCAATTGACGCTGAAAGCCAGCGGCCGCAAGCCGCCTGATCTCGGCCCCAAGGTGCGCGTGGAAGCGGTGCATCTGAGTCCGGCGGGCGACGACACGGGTCTGGCGGCGCTTGTCAATGGCGCCGGCTTGCGAGACTGGGACAAGAACGGTTTGCTGAAACATGACACCGACGCGAAGCACATGTGGCGAGGCGCCTGCACCACGAACCTTAACCTTGAGTTCGAGCTGCCGGAGCCGGTGGCGCTTGGGGCCATCGAGGTGTGGAACTACAACGCCGAATGGCAAACAGCCGACGGCGTGCGCAAGGCCGATGTGGCCGTGTCGCCCGATGGCACGACCTGGCAAACGGTGTTGCGCGGCGCAGAGTTCGCCGAGGCCGAGGGTAACGCGGATTACGACGAGCCGATCCGGTTGAAGCTCAGTGGCGCGACAGTGCGCAAAGTGCGGTTCGAGAACATTGTGCCGTGGAGCGCCAGCGGAAAAGTGGGTTTGAGCGCCGTCGTCTTCCACCAGGCTATGGGCGCGCAGGCCGGGCCGCGCCAGCCCGAAGATGGAGCGACCAGCATCGGCATCGGCCAACTCGCGTTGGATTGGGTCGCCGGCCAGGGCGCGACGGAGCACCGGGTTTGCCTGGGAACGGCTGCCGACAACCTCGCGCTGATCGGCACGACGAAGAACACGCGCCTGGACGCGCCGCAATTAAAGCCCGATACAACCTACTTCTGGCGCGTGGACGAGGCACAGGCTGACGGGAGCGTGATCACCGGGCGCGTGGCGCGCTTCCAGACCAGCGGGCTGGTCGCGTGGTGGAAGCTCGATGAGACCAAAGGGTCAAAAGCCGAAGATGCCACGGGACATCAGTTCACCGGCAATGTGGTCGGCAAGGCAAACTGGGCGCCGGAGCAGGGCCGGATCGGGGGCGCGTTGGACTTCGATGGCAAGACGACATTCATCAACTGCGGCAAGGCGCCCGAGTTCGACTTCCGCGACGGGATGACGGTCGCGGCCTGGATCAAGGTGCGCGAGTTCAACAGGGCATTTCAGCCGATTGTGACCAAGGGCGATACCGCGTGGCGGCTCCAGCGCCAAAAGGACACCGGAATGGTTGAGTTCATCTTCGACACACGCCCGCCAGCAGAGAACGACGACCGGAACCTGGTCGGTGTCACCTCCAAGCGGAGGGTTGACGACGGCCAGTGGCACCATTTGGCGGGGGTTTCGGATGGCCGCCGCGTTGCCCTTTACGTGGATGGCGAACTGGAAGCCTCGGCCGACGCAAAGCCCATCGCGCCAAACCGTGAGCCGGTGATGATCGGCTGCAACTCAGAGGCCTACGGGAGGCGGTTCAACGGCTGGATAGACGATGTGCGCCTCTACGGTTATGGCCTGAGCGAAGCTGAGATCAAAGCGCTCTATCGCAGCGGCGGTGAGGCTTCCCGGGCCGAAAAGTAGAGTTAACAGCGAAGAGACGAAGACGCGAAGAAAGGGCAGGGGCCTCAGGCAAGCGCCTGAGGCCATGCTTGGGTTCCAGCTTCGCCTGGCTGGATTAGGATTAAGATCAAGATTAAGATTAAGAGGCTGGGGGGTAGTGAGATAGGACGGGAAAGAGAGTACCGACTTTAGACCATGAAAATGCTTCAGCTTATCACCATAGCGATAGGCGCCACACTGGCACTCGGCCTGTGTACCGAGGCCAGCGCAGCGCAGAGATTGCAAAGCGTCATCCGGCGACTGTCAGGCCCCGAGGTCCAGGCCGGCACCAACGCGACCGGAACCCTCCGCTGCGCGGGCACGGTTGTGGACGCCGAGGGCAAACCCGTGGCGGGCGCGGTCGTGGAATGCTACCAATCCGGCGGGGGCGGACGGTCATTTGGCGGCGCGGACCTGGAAGCGAAGCAGAGCGTTACCACCGGAACGAACGGCACGTATGAGTTTCGGGTTTCGCCCGGCGCGCCGGGCCTCCTCGCGCGAAAGGCGGGCCTTGCGCCCGCGTGGATTCAACACTGGAACCCGACCAGCGATATGACGGACGAACGCCTCGTCTTGACCCCCCCAACGATGCTTGCCGGTGAGGTCGTGGATGAAGCGGACAAGCCCGTCGCCGACGCCGAGGTCTGGGTCTCCGCCGCCTATAGCGAGTGGCAGATGGAGAACGGCGTGACCTCCTACGGCGGCTACCTGAGCGGCAAGGAGGGGCGCGAGTGTTTCTCGACCCGCACGACGGCCGAGGGCAAGTTCGTGATCCAGGGCTTTCCCACTAATGCCGCAGCCGATCTGGCGGTCAGCAAGCCGGGCAAGGTCCTCCGCGAACCGCAGCGGGAGTACCTCAGCCCCGACACCATGCGCTGCCGCGCCGGCCAACAGGACATCAAACTGGTGGTCGAACCCGCCAGCAACATCGAGGGCAAGGTGGTGGTCGGGGAAACGGGCCAACCGCTCGCCGGCATGAGACTGTGGCTTCAGGCCAATCGGCCCGGATACCGCGGAGGCGCGGAACGCGAGCCGGCCAAATCCGGCACGGACGGCATCTTCCGCGTGGCTGACGTGGCCGCTGGCACCTACCAGATTCACGCTATATTCGGCACTAACACAGTTCCCGAATGGGTGGCCGAGACGGTGACGGTTACGGTGGAAGCCGGGCAGACCACGCGTGACGTGCAAGTCTCGGCCACGCGGGGCGGCTTCCTGGAAGTGGCGGTGGTGGGCAAGGATGACCGCAAGCCACTCGTGGAGGTCGGCGTGGGCGCCTCCAAGGAAGCGTATCAAACCGGCGCCAACTCGGATACCAACGGTATCGCTCTTCTGCGATTGCCGCCCGGCGAATACCAGGTCTCCGCCTCCAAGGAAAACTCGCGCTCCGAGCCAACCCTCGCGACCGTGGAGACTGGCCGGACGAACCGCATCAAGATCGAGCTAAACCCGCCGCCGAAGATCGCAGGTGTCGTGCGCGATCCCTCAGGCGCGGCTGTGCCCGGCTTGACGTTGTCCGTGTTCCCCAACTGGGGCCCCAACCTGGGCGAGGCCAAGACCGACGCGAATGGGCGATATGAAATGCCCTGGGAACCGCAACGCTTTGGAGGTTCACAGCAGACGCCTTGCCTGATTGCGCGCGATTTGGGGCGGAACCTCGCCACCGCCCAGGACATCGAGGAAGGCACGACCACGCTCGACCTCCGCCTGGAGCCGGGCCTCGTCGTCGCGGGCCGGGTGGAAGACGTGAATGGCAAGCCCCTGAGCAATGCCACCGTGCGAGTCTATCTCTGGTCGGGAAACATGGGCTCCCAGTTTGACAATAATCCGATCCGAACCGACGCCCAGGGGCGCTTCGAGATCAGCGCGCTGCCGCCGGGTCGGAAGTACAGCCTGGATGCCACGGCCAAGGGCTACGGCTCGGCCAACGAGAGCATCCAAGAGGATGCCGAAACCAACCGGATCGAACTGGAGCCGTGTGTCCTCAACGTTGCCGATCACAAACTGGCCGGTGAGGTGGTCGATGCGGACGAGAAACCGGTCGCCCGGGCCAACGTGTCCATGTATGGCCAGGGCCAGCCGAATGGCTCAGTGCGCACGGATGACAAGGGGCGATTCAAGTTCGACGAGGTCTGCGAGGGCTCGGTCCAACTCTTTGCCAATTCCCAACGTGCCAACGGCAGTGCCCAAGCCCAGGCGGGGGACACGAACGTTGTCATCCGGCTTGGCGTGAACCAGTCCTACTCGGCCCGCGAAACCCCGAAACGCCCTTCGCTCAAAGGCAAGCCGCTGCCCGACTTGGCGGCAGTGGACCTGAACAGCGATGCGGCTCCCGCCGGCAGGCCGGTCCTGCTCTGCCTCTTTGACATCGAGCAGCGTCCCTCGCGCCGCTTTGTGCGCCAGTTGGCCGAGCAACACGACGCGCTCCGGCAAAAGGGGCTTACGGTGCTGGGCGTCCAAGCTGCCGTCACCACCGCCGAATCGTTCAAGGAATGGAAGGACGCCAACCCCGTCCCGTTCCCCGTTGGCCGCCTGGCGGAAAAGGCGGACAAGACGAAGTGGGCTTCAGATGTGGAGTCGCTGCCGTGGCTCATTTTGACCGATAGCGAGCGCCGCGTGACTGCCGAAGGGTTCGCGCTGGACGAATTGGAGGCGAAGCTTAAGGCCGTGGCCAAGTAAAGGTTGAACCACCGATGGACACAGCGCGGCAAAGCCGCAACCGAAAGAGTTAAATGAGTTGAATGGGTTCAATAAGTTAATGAGGCCAAGGAGCTTGCGCGGGCTGCGCAAATTCTCGTAGATGGCGTTACAGATGGACACAGATGAACACCGAGCACTTATGAGAACAATCCAAACCTTCATTCCGGTTGTTGGCCTGGCCTTGGGGCTGGTTTCAGCGGTCGGCGCGCCAGCGGGCGGCGCCACGACGACCCCAGCCGGCGAGATCAAGAGCACAGACCCGCTCATCCTCGACCTTTCCGGCTTCCAAAAGGAGAAGTTCGTTACCGGCGGCAAGACCAATGCCAATTGGCGAACGGTCGTTGGCCGGCAGGTGTTTGATGGGCTGCCGTTCCAGATCGAGGGCCGCGGGTGCGTGTACGGCAAGAAGCTTGGCCCGGAGGCACGGGATGACACCCCGACCCACCCCGACTTTATCGGCATCCCAGTGGGGCGGAAGTTCGATGAACTCCACCTGCTGCATGTGACACAATATGCGGATGTCGAGGGGCAGGAGATTGCCCTCATCCGGCTCAACTACGCCGACGGCACGAAGCACCAGTTCCCGATCCTCTTTGGCGGCCATGCCCGCGACTGGCAGCGATTGCCCTCCGAAGAAAAGGAACTGCTGACGGACCCCAACACGAAGATCGTCTGGCGCGCGCCCGGTAACCCGGGCCAAAAAGCGACCATGCGGCTGTTCAAGTCCATGCTGGCCAATCCTCACCCCGAGAAGGTGGTGACCACGATGGACGTGGTCTCGACCAGGCATCTGGCCGCCTACGACCTGATCGCCGCCACCGTGGCCAACCATGACCCCGCCCGCCCGGTCACCCCGCCGCGTCTTCCCGACGAGCCGGAACGCCACTTCGACGGCGCGCTGACTGTCCACGTGACCGAGCGGGCGTCGGGCAAGCCGGTCGCGGGGGCGCTCGTGGACCCCAGGATGAACGTGGACGAAGTCTCCGCGGGTGCCATCCCCGTGCTCACCTCTGCCGCGGGCGAAGCCGTGATCCGCTATCCGGTGGAGCGCGCTGTCAGGGTCTCGGTTTCCGTGGAGAAGGAAGGGTTCAGTTCGCAACGAGAGTCCGTCGAGCTTGAATCCAGCCCGACAAATCTGCTCGAAGTGCAATTGACCTCCCCGCCGAAGTTGACCGGCGTGGTGCGGGACAGCGCGGGCGCGCCGTTGGCGGGCGTGGACTTGGTGCTGTGGCCGGAGTGGCGCGCCGATTCCAAGGGGGCCACCACCGAGGCGAACGGCCATTTTGTGGTCACCTGGAGCCCCCAGAACCAGAATGACCCAAACTACGAGTTATTTCTGGTCGCGCGCGACTTGAAGCGAAACCTGGCCCTGGCACAAGCCGTTGACGAAGAAACCACTAACCTCGACCTCCGCCTGGAACCAGGCCTTACGCTCGCTGGCCGCGCGACGGATGCCAGTGGCAAGCCCCTGACCAACGCCGAGGCGCAGGTCATGTTCTGGACCGAGCGCATAGGCGCGCCGCTGGGCAAGGCGCTCCAGGCTGACGCCGAGGGCCGTTTCGAGATCAAAGCGCTGCCGCCTGGCCGCCGCTATGTCGTGAGCGTCTTGGCCAAAGGCTACGGGCAGGCTAGCAGCACCGTGACTCCGGAGGGCGACAGCCGGCGCATCGAACTGGAGCCTTGCGAATTGCCTTTGGCCGACCAGCGCATCGCCGGCGTGGTCCTCGATAGCGACGACAAACCGGTCGCCAGTGCCAACATCTTCGGCTACGGAGAAGGCCAGCCGCCCGGGGTGACCGGGAAGACCGATACCAAGGGGCGGTTCTCTTTCAACCAGGTTTGCGCCGGGCCGATCCAACTCCAAGCCAACACCCCTAACGGCGGCTTCGGCCACGTCACCGCCGAGGGCGGCGAGACCAACATTTCTATCCAGCTCGGCACTTCGAGAGCCGGTGTGGCCTCAAGAACCAGCCTCAAAATCACCGGCACAGTCACCGACCCGGAAGGCAAGCCGGCGCCCAAGGTGCAGGTGAGCCTCTTTCCCTCCTTCCAGCCGGTCGAGAAGCAGACGGATGGCGAAGGCCGCTTCACGCTGACCTTCAACCCCAACCAGTACGGCCCGATGCAGGCGACTCCGCCCATAGTGGTCGCCCGCGATGCAGCCCGCAACCTGGCTGCGGCGCTGGACCTTGAGGAAGGCGCTACCAATGCCAGTGTGCGGCTTGAACCGGCCCTGACCCTCGCCGGTCGCATCACCGACCTCAACGGCAAAGTTATCACCAATGCTCAGGCACAGGCGCTTTTCCATACCGAACGGATGATTTCCTCTCTGGGTGCACCGGTCCATGCCGACGCCGAGGGCGGATTCGAGATCAAAGGGCTGCCGCCGGGCCGCCAGTATAGCATCAACACCTCGGCCAAAGGCTATGGTCAGGAGCAGCGCAATCTACAGCCTTCCGACACCGAAACCAACCGCGTCGAGCTTGAGCCTTTCCAACTCATGCCCGCCGACCAGCGCATTGCCGGCGTCGTGCTGGACGACAACGACAAACCAGTCGCGCGCGCCTACATTTATTCCTTTGGCAACAAGCAACCCAATCTCAACGCCCAGACTGACGCCAAGGGACAGTTCTCGCTGGACAAGGTTTGCGCCGGTCCCATCCAGCTTTCCGCCAACAACCAGGGCGGCGGCTACGGCAACGTGACCGCTGAAGGCGGCGACACCAATATCGTTATCCGTATCAGCGCCAGGCCCGGTGTTGCGCGCCGGGCGTCGCTTCAAACTACCAGCCTCAAGGGCAGGCCCTTGCCCGACCTCGCTCCGCTGGGCTTGACGCCGGCTGACGCCCCCGCGGACCAACTGCTGCTGGCCGTGCTGATTGATGCCGAGCAACGCCCCTCCCGGCGCGCCTTGCGGCTCTTGGGCGAGCAGGCCGCCTCGCTCAAGGAGAAGGGCGTGGCGGTGGTCGTAGTCCAGACGGGCAGCATGGCCGACGACGCCTTCAAGGCCTGGAAACAAGAGGCTGCTTTGCCTTTCCCGGTCGGCTGCTTGAAAGGTGATGCCGAGAAATCCCGCGCCTCCTGGGGCGCCGGGGCGTTGCCGTGGCTCATCCTGACCGACAAAGCCCACCGCGTGACGGCTGAAGGGTTCGACTTGGACGAACTGGACGCCAAGGTCAAAGCCGTTGCCAAATAGGTTACAGAGTGGTTCGCAGGATGGGCTGCCTAATGCGTTCGACTGTGCTGGCCGAGGCAGGGCGCGCCTGTCCCCAGCGCGCCGTCCGGTGGTTTGGGGCAGCTCCCGGCGGAGCCAGACATCTTGCGCTTGCTGTATTCAGGTTGAAATGGCCGGTCAATTGCTTCATAACTGCGGGTCACGTGACGCGCTTAGTAAATGCCGAAGCGGAGCCTTGCGGTGCCATCCGCCCGCAGCGCGCTTCGTCCTCCCGGAGGCGTAAGGCGACCTGGTGGCGCTCCTGGTCTTCAAAACCATGGTGGGGCTCAACAAAGTCCCAGGTGGGTTCGATTCCCATCCGTCTCCGCCAATTCGCAAGTTGCTTTGGTTCAGGGCCGGCACTAGCCTTTGGTAAAGGTCTGCGGACCTAACGTTGGCTGGACGCTCCAACCTTCTCAGCCATCCGAATCAGATCGGCGAGAGATTCCGCGCGCATTTTTTGCATGATGTGGGCACGATGAAATTTGATCGTTCCCTCGGTGGTAGCAAGTTTGTCGGCGACCTGTTTGTTAAGCAGTCCAGCTACAACCAGAGGCATCACTTCGCGCTCACGTGGGGTGAGTTGTTCATAACGTTCGCGCAAATCTGCGGTTTCAGATCGCATCTTGTGCGCTAGTCCGTCCCGCTCGATGGCGGCGCGGACAGCGTCTAGCAGAACGCGGCTGCGAAAAGGTTTGGTGAGGAATTCGACTGCTCCCGCTTTTATCGCGCGCACCGACATCGGGATGTCCCCATGTCCAGTAATGAAAATGATCGGAATTTGGATGCCCGATTGAGTCAGCTCGCGTTGCAGATCCAAGCCGCTCAACCCTGGCATTCGCACGTCGAGGACGAGGCAGGCGGGACCTTCCGGTCGCGGGCTCTTGAGAAAATCCCGGGCCGAGGCAAAGGGTTGGACGTTCAGTCCGGCTGTACGAAGGAGACGCTCGGTGGAACGGCGAAACAACTGATCGTCATCAACAATAAATACGATGGGCTCAACGTTGGTCATAATGCTGCATTGGGTGCGGCCGGCAGGCTGAAAATAAAGGTCGCACCGGGCCCGGGATTGAACTCAGCCCACAATCGCCCGCCGTGGGCTTCGATGATCGAGCGGCTGTAGGGTGCGTCGTCGCTGTCCTCCCGTGGTCAGTGCGTGGGAATTGATCCAAGGCTTGATCTTCCCTGTGGTGGCGCAGGCTGGCACACTGGTCCAACAGGTGAAACAACTCACCGGCAAGACCA
>Ga0187872_10003211_pt1 | contig 13435 bp, 10 predicted proteins | sample June2016WEW_16_4_FD_132973 | JGI IMG/M metagenome (GOLD analysis project Ga0187872, IMG submission 132973) | Peatland microbial communities from SPRUCE experiment site at the Marcell Experimental Forest, Minnesota, USA - June2016WEW_16_40 | ecosystem: Environmental > Terrestrial > Soil >...
ACCCTGCAGCCTCGAGCGCATCCAGCGTCTTAGAATGTTGATCAAAGTAAGTCCGCCCATTGACCAGCAGCATGTACGAAAAATAATCCAGCCGCCGCTCCGCCGTCACTCGCGATTCCAATTGCCGCACCGTGCCAGCAGTGGCATTGCGCGGATTAGCAAACAAAGACAGCCCCTTGCTCTCGCGCTCTTCATTCATCTTCTTGAACGAGGCGAGAGGCATCAGCAATTCACCGCGAACTTCAAAATCCGCCGGAATCCCCGCCTTCTTCAACCGCTCCTTCGGAATCGACAACGGCACCGACCGCACCGTACGCACGTTGAGCGTGACATCTTCCCCCACCGATCCATCGCCGCGCGTCACCCCCCGCGCCAGCCGGCCGTCTTCATACACCAGCGCCAGCGACATGCCATCAAGCTTCAATTCGCAGACGTAGTCCACCTCGCTGCGGCCGGTGAGATCGTGCACCCGCCGTTCCCAATCGCGCAGTTCATCTTCGCTGTAAGTATTGTCGAGCGACAGCATCGGCGTGGAGTGCCGCACCTTGACGAATCCCTCGCGCGGCTTGCCTCCCACCCGCTGCGTCGGCGAATCCGGCGTGACCAGCGCCGGATGCTCGCTCTCCAGATCCTTCAACTGCTGCATCAGCTTGTCGAATTCCGCGTCGCTGATTTCGGGATTGTCGAGTACGTAGTAGAGATGCTCGTGGTGGCGAATCTTCTCGCGGAGAACTTCTATTTTTTTTCCCACGTCTTTTGTGGCAGGCATCGCCCAAAGATTATAAAGAAAACACGTAGGGACAGCCGCCTCGGCTGTCCACCCAAGCGCAGCGAGGCGACTGGGGCAGCGCTTCCCAATTCGGCACGGGATTGGCCGATTTTCGTGTCTTGACACTTCCTTTATACGTTTACCAGCTATCCTAGGCTAGATTTGCGGCTGAGCTTCGCTCTCGCCGGACAGCCGAGGCGGCTGTCTCTACGTGGTTCTGGTTGGTCTCATGGCATTTTATCGGCGCAAACTTCCGCACTTGCAGCGGGATGACAAGCCGCACTTCGTAACATTCTGCATACACCGACGCTGGATGCTTCCTGAAGATGTGCGGTCGATTGTATTGAGCTCCTGTTTGCACGATGATGGAATCAAGATGAAAGTTTATGTCGCCGTGGTCATGCCGGATCATGTTCACGTCATCTTCACACCTTTGGTCAACACACGTCTGCCCTTAGAATTTATTCATTCGCCGAAATCGTGGGCGCGATGAAGGGTGCATCAGCGCAGGGAATCAGCCAACAGCTTAGACGATCCGGTCGAGTGTGGCAGACTGAGTCCTTCGATCGCGTATTGCGTTCCTCCGAGAGTCTTGATGCAAAGGTTGCGTATGTTCTGGAGAATCCGGTTCGCAAAGGGTTGGTGGACAAATGGGAGGACTATCGTTGGGTGTGGCGCAGGCGTCAACAGAATCCGCACGCTCCCGACAAGAGCCGCCTCGCTCCGCTCGGCGGGACAGCCAAGGCGGCTGTCCCTACGTAAGCAGAGGTCGCTACCTTACACCAGGTCATCCAGCTTCAGCGCCGCTGGCCCACCCTTCCACGACGCCTCAAACTGTTTCTGAACGAATCCCGCATCGTAGTCGCGCTTCTGCTGCAGCAGGGCCTGGCGTAATCCCCACAGCGAGCGCGGATTTCGCGGATTGCGATCGAGGTCCTCGCGGAATACCTTCTCTGCGCCCGCTGCGTCTCCGTTCAGAAGCAGCGCCGCCCCCAGTGATTCCCGCACGGGAAAGAACCAGTCAGGCGGTTCGCCGTATCTAAGCGTGTCCTGGATCGCGACCGCTTCGCGCAGCATGCCGATCGTTCCGTTATTGTCCTTCTTCGCCATGGCAATCTTTGCGCCCAAGACGTCCTTGGCGATCTCAAGAATGTCCTTGGCCTTGTTATTGATCGGCATCTGGAAGATGACCTCAGGCGGTGTCGCCTCCTCCGCATCCGAGACAATTTTGTATTCCGCTTCGGCTTCCGCCAATTTGCCTGTTCCTGCGAAAGCCAGACCACGGCCGAAATGCCAGAAGACAGTGCCCGTCTTCTGCCCGGCATCCGGCGCCGGCATCTTCAGAATTTCGTTCCAATGGTGAAAGCGAATCTCCACCGCCATCGGGATGGTCATGAATCCCTCGAGCGGCGGCATCTCCTTCACGTGCGGCCCCACGTTCGCAGCCAGAAGATCCGCATTTTTGCGCGCCTCGGCGTAGCGGCCATTCATGGAGCCACACATCGCGATGAAGTGCAGGTTGTGACTGTAATACATCATGGGGTAGATACCCTGCACTCCCGTCGCCTTGATGTAAGCGCGATCGACTTCCGCCGCCAGCTCATTTGTCTTTACTGCAGCTTCGTAGTCCCCGGTGCGAATGTAAATGTGCGCGGGCATGTGTACGATGTGTCCCGCCCCGGGTGCGAGCGCGGCCAGTCTGTTCGCGCCCGCCAGCGCACGCTGAGGATCATTCGAAGCCTCCACCGAGTGGATGTAATAGTGAATCGCGCCCAGGTGATTGGGATCGCGCTTGATCACCGATTCCAGCGTCGCCACGATCTCATCGGTGCCGGCCTCAGGCGTGCCATCCTGATGCCACAGTCCCCACGGATGCAGGTTCATCCCGGCCTCGGCAAAAAGCGTGGCCGCGTCCAGGTCGTCGGGAAATTCGATCGAGACTTGCCGCATGGCGTCGTGATATTCCTCGGCTGCTTTCTTCAGATCAGAATTCGGATCGGCCGGAAAGCGCTTCGCCATCGCCTGGATATAAGCCTGCTCGCTGGGCGAAGCACCGGCATACAGATCCACTGCTTTCTGCACCGCATCATGCGCGTGCTGGTAGCGCCCGGGATCCGCGGGATCGTTGTAGTTCGGTCCTACGGCTTCGGCGACCCCCCAGTACGCCATTGCCAGCTTGGGATCAAGTTCCGCGGCGTGCTGAAACGAGCGCGCCGCCTCATCATGGTTGAAGGCATAAATAAAGCGCAGCCCCTGATCAAAGAACTGCTGCGCTTCGGGATTATGCGTGGACACCGGGTGATGGAGATCGCCCAAGCCCGTCACCAGCGTGACCGGGTGGGCCGGCACGTGAGAGGTAGGTTCCTGCGCCGTCGCGCCCATGCACAGCAAAGCTCCGCACAACACTTGCGCCAGAATTTTCATCTGGTCACTCCTCCAGAATTCGATTTTGAAATTCGAGCCCCAAAACAACTGAGAAATAGCCGAAGAAACGCCCCTGGTCAGTGCGCCAAGCTTATGCCAAATCGACCCAATTGCCAAGTAATTCGGTAGCAAACTGCGCCGACCGTCTCAGGTACAATCCAACTCGACCCCGTCATGCGCAAGGCCGCCTTGCTCTACAACCCGGAATCCGGCGGCAGCAAGCAACGCCAGCGGGAATTGGAATCCGCACTCGCGGTGCTCCGAAACGGAGCCGTTGAGGCCGACCTGGTGCCCACGCAGTCTCCCCATCACGCGGTCGAAGAAACCCGCCGCGCCGTCGACTCCGGTTGCGACACCGTCTTCGCCTGCGGCGGCGACGGCACCATCCATAACATGGTTCAAGTCCTTGCAAACTCTTCCACCGCGCTCGCAATCCTGCCCATGGGCACAGCCAATGCCCTCGCGCACGACCTCCACCTTCCCCCCAAGGTAGTCGCTGCCGCCAAGGCCTCCCTGCAGGCCGCGCCGCGCCGCATCGCACTCGGCCGCGTCAACTATGCCGATCTCCAGGGCAATCCCGCCGCGCGCTATTTCGTCATCGCCGCCGGCGTTGGAGTCGATGCTCATCTTTTCTACAAACTGCACACCGGAACCAAACAGCGCATGGGCATGGCTGCCTACTACGCCAAAGCCTGGCACCTCTGGTTCAGCTATCCCATGACGCGCTTCGTGGCGGAGCACATCCAAGCTGGCTCGGGCTCTCCCCATCGCTCTGAAGTCACCGAGCTGATGGCGATCCGCATCGGCAACTTCGGCGGAGTCATTCAGGAACTCGCCCCGGGAGCCTCTCTCGACCGCGATGACATGCGCCTGGTCTCCTGCCGCACCGCCAGTCGCCTGGCCTATCTCGCCTATGTGACTCGCGGCCTGTTGCGCCTTCGCTGCACAGTCCCCGGCATTGACCTGTCTTACAGCACGCGAGTCGCTTGCCAATACCGACCACCCTCGACTACGCCGCAAGAGCAACGCAAAATTTATGTTGAAGCCGACGGCGAACTTCTGGGCACGCTCCCCGCCGAAATCACGGTTGTGCCCGATGCTCTAACCTTGCTTGCTCCACCACGCTGAGCCCTTCACAAGTGGCGCATTTCGCCGCGTCAGACTAGAATCCTTCAGACTCTTGGAACCCATCACCCACTTCCTGACCGGCGCCTGCATGGGACGCGCTGGACTCAACCGCAAGACCGCGCTGGCCACGCTTACGCTCACCCTCGCCGCCGAAGTTCCCGATCTGGACGTGATTGGTGGCATCGCTCGCGGCCCCGCATTCGGTTTCGCCCACCATCGCGGATTCACCCACTCCTTCCTCGGCGTTCCACTCGACGCCGTGGTCGTATTGGGCTTCGTGTATTTGCTCTGGCGCCTCCGCGGCCGCAAGATCAAAGACCCCAACCTCCCCCCCCGCTGGGGCTTGCTCTACCTCTACGCCTGCCTCGCCGGCCTCAGCCACGTCCTGCTTGACTTCACCAACAACTACGGCGTACGCCCCTTCTGGCCCTTTTCCGAGAAGTGGTATTCCTGGGACATCGTCTTCATTTTCGAGCCAGTCATGTTCGCCTTCCTGCTTCTCGGATTGATCGTCCCATCACTTTTCGCTCTTATCGACAAGGAAATCGGCGCCCGCCGCCGCAGTCCTCGCGGACGAGTCGCCGCTTCGCTCGCCCTCGTCGGAATCGTTCTCTTGTGGGGCCTGCGCGACTACGAACATCGCCGCGCCGTCAACGCCCTCGAAGCCCGCACCTACAATGGAGTCGACCCCACGAGGGCCTCCGCTTATCCGAAGTGGATCGATCCGTTCCATTGGTACGGCGTCATAGAGACGCCCGCATTCTTTGCTCTCGCGCCGGTGGATTCTCTCGCCCCTGAAGTCGATCCCGACGACAGCCTGGAAATCCGTTACAAACCAGAAGAAACTCCTGTCACCCTGGCCGCGAAAAATTCCTATGCTGGACGTGTCTTCTTGGATTGGGCGCAATATCCCATCACCGAAACCGAAACTCTGCAACCGCCGCAGCAAGGTTTCATTGTTCTTTTTCAGGACCTGCGCTTCTCTGGGATTGCGATCGCCGGCGGCCGAAACCGCCGCGCGCTGAGCCGTGCTGTGCAAATTGACCAGAACCTGAATGTCGTCGGCGATGTCTACGACACAAAAAAAGGACAGATCGTCGTCCCCGAACCCGACTAGCTTTAGCAACGCGGGCGGATGAACATGAAGAAACGTTTCTCTGGCATCATCCTGAAAAATTCTCACCTCGGGCAGGTCCTGGCGCAGTTTGTCTAGTTCGGGGCGTCATACCGAAGCCCTGCGCTTTCACCAGAGGGGCGAGGGGTCTCGCGCGGAGCTCCGAAGACCAAGTGCGCACGCGAGCTCTTCGACTTCGCGCATGGCGGCTTCCTCGCTTCGCAAAGAACGACCACCTTCCGACGATCCTCCCTTGACGCCAGCCGCTCCAGCGCCCAGAATAGAATTTCGTTCGAGGTGAACCATGCTGGCATACGTATTCATTCTGTTCGCCGTTGCGATCCGCTTCCTGCCCCATCCGCTCGCCTTCACTCCAGTGGGCGCAGCTCTGCTGTTTTTCGGCGCGCGCGGACCCCGCCGTCAACTGTGGATCCCGCTCGCGCTCCTCGCCGCATCCGACGTCGTCCTCACGACCATGGTCTACCGCTATCCCTTTAGCTGGGATCATTTCGTCACTTGGGCTTGGTATGCGGGCATGTTGTGGCTGGGTACCAATCTCAAGCAGAACGCGGGAGCAGTCCGGATTCTCGGCTCCGCGCTGGCAGGCTCGATCTCATTCTTTCTAGTAAGTAATTTCGCCGTCTGGGCCGCCTGGGATATGTACCCGCGAACCTTCGCCGGCTTGCTGACCTGCTACGACGCCGGCGTTCCGTTCTTCCGCCACGCCGTCGCCGGAGACCTGCTCTTCACCGCAGCGATGTTCGCCTCTCCGGTTCTATTCCACGCCGTCTCCGGATGGCGACACAAGTCCGGCGACCACACCGCAGCCGCGTAAGAAACCGCAAAAGGAAAGACCCGCGCTGTTCGCGGGCCAAACCCCCATGTGTGGACAGCATGCCCCGTTGGAGACCGCAACACTCATGTGGGGACAACCGCGGTGTCCAGGCCGCGACGCCTTCTGTCGCGGCGGTCCTTAAGTGCGACTCTGGCATCTAGGAATTCACCATTCCCCAGGTATGCCGACACTGACAATCATCCTTGTGCCGAAGCGACCCCCATCGTTCTAGTAGGGATACGGATAGATATAGGGAGGATAGTCGTAGCCCCACCATGGGCTATACCAGTACGCTGGCCAATCCCAAAATGGATCCCAGCCGAGACCCCAGCCAAAACCGAGGCCGAAGCCCAATCCCCAGCCGCAGCCCCAGCATCCTCCCCAGCCGCCGTAGCCTCGATAACCCCCATAACCGCCACGCCCCCCGTAAAAGCCACCGCGCCCCCCGAGGCCGAAACCACCATTTCGACCGAACGAATTGCTGGCCGCCATTCGCGTGTTCGAGGTCAACCCTGATCCAACCGCACCGTGCGCGCCTCCGAAGGAGTGCCACTGCCCGTCGGCAATCGCTTGGTGAAAGCTAGCCCCGTTCGCACCGTTTCTGCCGCCGCTGTTCCTCGAGCTTCCAAACGAATGCCATCCCGGCGAGCTATTCCGATAGCCTCGGCCTGCTGACGACCAACCTCTTCCGCCACCGAAACTGCGTGACGATGGCGAACCTCCGCCTATCCTTCCGTACCGGCCGCCTCCGCCATACATAGAACTTCTGCCGCGATAGCCGCCGTAGGAATATCCTCCACCATGGTAGCCACCGCCATAAGACCCACCACCGTGGAAGCCGCCGCCGTAGGAACCACCACCGTGAAAACCGCCGCCTCCTCCGCCGTGGAAACCACCACCACCACCTCCTCCGCCGTGACCTCCGCCATGTTGGGCAAGAGCGGGCGTGGCTGTGCAAACAAGGATGAGACTAGCGATTCCTGCGAGAAGAGCTTTCAGCAAGGTGGACTTCCTCATATCAGTTCCCTCCACCTAAACGGCGATTGGCTGCCCGGGAGGGCAAACCACCCTTACTAATCCTACTCTAATTGGACTCTCATTCCAGATTGGAAGTTGTCCATCGGAGCGAGAAACCTGATCTGCCGGCCTCGCACGGAACACTGTCATGAGACATGCCGAGAGCACCAGCTGAGATCTCTCCCCGTCTACTCCCTGCGGTCTTCCTCTTCTACTTGCCGCCAAAGCCGCAGTATTAGCCAGACGCAAAGCCCGCCTAGGACGACGGACAAAACCGCGATCCAATGCCGCTTGAACACGCCGCCGAACAACCCGACAATCTGCGGCCCGAACCAGAGTACCAGCACCGACAGAACCAGGAACCGCACAAACCTTCCCACAAAAATCGCCACCAGAAAATCTTGAAACCGCATTTCAAACACCGCCGCACCCAGCACAAAGATCTTGAACGGAGTCGGCGGCGGCAGCATCCCGGGAAACATCAACGCCCAGAATTCGTGCCGCTCAAATGAAGCATGAATCTTCAGAAAACGTTCTTCCGAAATCCGCTTGCGCAGCACTTTTTCGCCGCCCAGGTATCCCACGATATACAGCGGAATACTGCCCAGTGCCGATCCCGCCGAGGCCATCCCAATGTAGAGCAACAGCCGTTTGCGATCCTGATACACGTACGTGGCGACAATAAAATCGACCGGCATGCCCAGCAGCGCGCTGTCGGCAAACGCAATCACAAACGGCCCCCAGATCCCGAGCACCTTCATCAGCCCCAGAATCCACGCCGTATAGCGCGCCAGTATGTATCCAATTCTCTTCAAGGGAACAGTTAGTGTACGTGATCGAGATGCTCGTGTGGGGACGGGTCTTTGACCCGTCCAAGCCGCGACGGTTTCTGTCGCGACAGCTTCTGCACCGCTGACATAACTCCGCGCCTGCTATCATCGCTACCTTCGGAGCCAACATGCGCAAGCTGATTCTCTGTCTCGCTCTCCTCCCGCTCTCGACCTTCCTACACGCCCAACAATACGATCTCGTCCTTGAAAGCGGCCGCGTCATCGACCCCGAGACTCGCCTCGACGCCGTCCGCAACGTCGGCATTCGCGACGGCAAAATCGCCCGCATCACCGAGGCCCCGCTCAGCGGACGTCGCGTCCTCCACGCCGCCGGCCTCGTCGTCGCCCCCGGTTTCATTGATCTGCACCAGCACGCCCAGGATCTCGCCAGCCAGCGCGTCAAGGCCTTCGACGGCGTAACCACCGCCCTCGAAATGGAGATCGGCGCCCCCGACGTCACCCACTTTCTCAATTCCAAGCAAGGACGCTCGCTCATCCACTACGGCACCACCGCCAGCCACGTAGCTGCGCGCGCCCTGATTTTCGGCGCGCCCTTGCCCGAGGGAACCATCCTGCCGCAGAGCGGACCAGCCACCGACCAACCCGCCACTGCCGATCAAATCGAGCGTATCCAGCAACGCCTGCGCGACCAACTCGACGCCGGCGCACTCGGCATCGGCATGGGCATTGCGTACACTCCCGGCGCTACGCGCCTCGAAGTCATCGACATGTTTCGCGTCGCCGCCGAGCGCAAACTCCCGGTCTATACCCATGTGCGCAATGCCGGCCGCATCGAACCCGGCTCCGCCATCGAGGCCGTGGAAGAAGTCATCGGCGCAGCCGCGATCACTGGCGCGCCTCTGCACATCGTTCACATCAACAGCACCTGCCTGCGCGACTCGCTGGAATGCATCTCGCTCATCGCCGGAGCGCGCTCCCGCAACCTCGACATCACCACCGAAGCCTATCCCTACATCGCCGGCATGACCGCCATCAACTCCGCCGTGTTCAATCCCGGATGGCGCGAAAAACAGGGCATCGACTACAGCAACCTCGTCCTGCCCGACACCGGCGAGCACCTCACCAAAGAGCGCTTCGAAGAACTGCACAACTCCACCAAACCACAATGGGTGCTGATCTTCGCCAATACTCAGGAAACCGTCGACGCCATCATTCCCAACCCGCTGATCATGATCGCCAGCGACGGAGCTGAAGGCCATCCCCGCAACGCCGGCACTTACTCGCGCGTCCTGGCACAATATGTCCGTGAGAAAAAAACTCTAACCCTGATGGAAGCCCTACGCAAAATGACGCTCATGCCCGCGCAAATGCTGGAGCGTTCCACTCCCGCCGCGCGCCACAAGGGACGCCTGCAGGAAGGCGCCGACGCCGACATCGTAATCTTCGATCCCCAAACCATCGCCGACCGCTCGACTTTCCAAAGGCCCATGGAACCGAGCGTCGGCGTCCACTATCTTCTGGTCGCAGGAACGCCAGTGATCGATGAAGAGAAGCTAGTCGAAAATGTTTTCCCCGGCCAGGCGCTCACAGGCCCAGGAAAAATAACCCTACCCGCAGCCGCTAAGCAGTAGAGGGATGTGTGCGCAGCAACAATGCTCCGTGGCCACGATGCTCATGTGGGGATAGCCGCCCTCGGCTGTCCGGCCGCGACGTTTTCTGTCGCGGCAGTCGCACCTAGCTACAGCGTCAGGATTCTGTGCGCTAAGAAAAGCGATCTCCAATTTGGATGAGCGGGTGCCCCATCCTAACGTCGCGCATTTTGCGCCGTTAGAGCCTGCCCTGAGCCCAGTCGAAGGGGTGGGGACTTTGACTTGAGATTACTAGGCGGTGGAAGTCAACGGTCCCAGATTCTTCTTTTGGTTTAGGCTGTCGAGCCGCCCGTTATGAGAAAGCAGAACTCATAAGTTTGCAGTAGCGGCGGACGCATTCGTCCGCAACGCAAATCCGAGGATGGTCCCCCGGACGAATGCGTCCGGGGCTACGTGGACTCCGTCCTGGCTGCAGGGCAGACTCTAATCCACCGTTCAGATCCCGAGTCCAAAACGCAACCTCACGCATCCAAGCCGGGCATGGAGGTAAGTTTATGTATGTCGTACTGGGAGCAAGCGGCAACACCGGACACGTAGTGGCGAACAACCTTCTTGCCGGCGGGCAGAAAGTTCGTGTCGTCGGCAGAAACTCAGCCCATCTGCAGCCTCTCACGGCGAAAGGTGCCGAGGCGTTCATCGCCGATGTCACCGACGCCACCGCTCTCGCCAAAGCCTTCCACGGGGCCGACTCGGCCTACGTCATGATTCCACCCAATGTCACCAGTAGTGACCCGCTCGGCTATTCGAACCGCGTCAGCGACGCGATCGCCGCCGCAGTACAAAATGCGGGGATCAAGAACGTGGTTACACTCAGCAGCGTCGGAGCCGATAAAGCCAGCGGAACCGGTCCAGTAGTCGGCCTTTACTATCTCGAACAAAAGCTCAACCAGATCAACAGTGCCAACGTGCTCCACCTTCGCGCCGGATACTTCATGGAAAACACGCTCCCCCAAGTGAACGCGATCCGCCAGATGGGCTCCGTCGCAACGCCTCTGCGTCCGGATCTAAAACTTCCCATGATCGCCACTCGCGACATCGGAGCCGCAGCCACAGAGGCCCTCTTGCACCCAACCGTCCGTGGCAAACAAACCCGTGAACTGCTGGGACAACGCGACCTCGCCTACACCGAAGTCGCCACGATCATTGGCCAAGCCATCGGCAAATCAGATCTCAAATACGTTCAGGCGCCCGACGATCAATTTCGCGGTGTCTTGGTTCAAATGGGAATGTCCGAACCATTTGCCAAGCTGCTCGTGGAGATGATCTGCGCTCTCAACTCCGGACAAATGCGCGCCCTTGAACCTCGCACACCCCAGAACACCACGCCAACAACTTTCGAAACTTTCGTAGCCGAGTATTTCGTTCCGGCCTACCAACAGCAAGCCGCAGCGTAACCGCACCTGTAGGGGCGGACCCAGCGCAAGTCGAAGGGTCCGCCCCGCGACCGAAGCGAGCGCCACGGGCATCCTAACACTCAACATCCCGCCGTCTCACCCCCAGATCACGCGCTATTAGAGACCAGCCAACACGTCGCTCTCACCTGCCACCCAGTACCGTCGTAATCCCTCCCTCGCGAATTCGCTAGGTACACGCATTGACCCAGCAAATACTTCTAGTATGAGGAACCTTTCCATTTTCGCCGCTCTGCTGCTCTGCGCCTTCGCCACGAACTCGTATGCGCAAGATCGCGGTCTCTACTGGACTCCTGCCAACAGCGAGACGATCCCCTTGGAGCCTGCCAGCCTCCACGCCGGCCGCGTCTACTATCCCGCTATCGGGGGCGGCGACATGCACGTGCAGATCAACTCCAGATACCCGGTCACCGTGGCCATGGCTTGGGCCGACGAATGGAACGCCGCCGTGCAGCACCCCCAAGCCGCTGCGAATTTCAGCTTCCTCTGCTTGAAGGAGCATGTCACCAACACGATTTACGAGTGTCATCTTCCCTCCGAACGCCCCATGATCATCACCTTCCGCGATGAGCGCAAGCCGGAGAAGCCGGTCGTCACCACCATTGGTGCCATCCTCGGACCCGGAGTGCGGCAATTCATTTCCCCCAACGATCTCCATATCCAGTACTACAATTGCATTCAACCCGAGTTCCACTGGCGTCGGATCCTCGACGAAAAATACCAGATAACGCCGGTACCCAAGGTCTACAGTCTGATGACTCCAGACCATGACGGCCAGGAACTCAGCGTGAAGATCAAGTCGCCTATCCCCCTGACGGTCGCTCTTCTGCCATCGCATCTTGCCGACCAGGTCTACGACAAGTCCATAACCCTCACCGACGCCCTTGACCAAACCGGCTGCAAGGAACGCGGCGTCCAGTCGATGAACTTCAACTGCACTTTTAACGTCGCCAATGGCACGCAGACGTTGCTGATCCTTCCCGACATCAATTTTTCCGGCCACAAGAAAGCCAATGTCGAGGTCGACACAGTAAAGTGCGTCGACCATTGTGAGCTATTGAGCCCTCCTCCGAATCCGTAGAGTGGGCGGCGCAGTTAGGCCGCGCCGGGCTCGACTAAAATGATGTCAACGTAAAAACACTTCTCGCTTCGCTGAGCTGCACGAACAGGGTGAATTGCTAGAGTCTGGCCCGACTTCGGCGTGGGTGCCCCGTCCTTCGCGCAGTTTGCGAAGGGCAGGAATATCGAACGCTCGCATCAAAAGGGAACAGCCATCGCGCCGGCAGTATCGCCGGCAGCATGATCCCAGATTCTTCCCTTCGGCTAAGGTAGGCCACCCGCCGGCGTTAAAATAAGCCTCAGGCCGTAAGGAGTTGCGCCACGATGCCATTTCACTGGACCTGCCCGTATTGCAACCGAGATACGACGATTACCGACACCCAAAGCACAAATTGGTTCAATTTTACGTTGAAGAATGCGGTAGGGCCGCGACACTTCGCGACCTTAATGGTGGTGTGTCCGAATCCTAAGTGTCAGTTGTTTACGCTCACCATGTGGATGTATGAGTACAAGAACAACCCCAACGGTCCCGACCGCACCGGTGACCCCCTCGAAACGTGGCATCTGATTCCGCCCTCAACTGCGAAAGTGTTTCCCAACTATGTACCGCAACCGATTCGTAATGATTATATTGAGGCGTGCAAGATCAAGGACCTCAGCCCGAAGGCTTCGGCAACCTTGTCGCGTCGTTGTTTGCAGGGCATGATTCGAGACTTTTGGGGCATTAGCAAGCCGCGTTTGGTGGAAGAAATAGATGCGATCAAAAGCAAGGTCGACCCTGATACCTGGGCGGCAATCGACGCGGTCCGGAAGATCGGGAACATTGGGGCTCACATGGAAAAGGACATCAACGTCATTGTGGATGTGGATCCCGAGGAAGCTCAGAAGTTGATCGAATTGATCGAGTTGCTGGTCAAGGATTGGTACATCACGAGACATCAGCGTAAAGAGAGGCTCAAGGGCTCAAGAGCATTGTCGCGGTTAAGGATGCGAAAGATGCCGCGAACACTGCTAGTCCAAAAGTTCAGCCCTAGAGAGCTTCACTTTCGGCGTTCGGGATGCGACTGGGACAACCCTAGTGGTTTGCGTAGCTCCGCCCCTTGAAAAGCGCGCAGGGATGGGGCACCCTCTGTTGTTGTGGTTATAGGCAAGGACGCCCAAAGGCTGGGGCCAGCCCCGGCGACGAACACACTCAGCGAGAAGGTCGCTGCCGGACCACTGCCGGAGAAGGAGGTTC
>Ga0187872_10003214_pt1 | contig 13429 bp, 11 predicted proteins | sample June2016WEW_16_4_FD_132973 | JGI IMG/M metagenome (GOLD analysis project Ga0187872, IMG submission 132973) | Peatland microbial communities from SPRUCE experiment site at the Marcell Experimental Forest, Minnesota, USA - June2016WEW_16_40 | ecosystem: Environmental > Terrestrial > Soil >...
CCTGCGCAGCGCGAATCATGCTGCGACGCTACGTCAGGTGATTCCCTCTTCTGAATCCCCTCCAAAGTATCCTCCTCGCTCCCTGGCAATTTTGACTCACTTGATTACGGGCGAGGCCTAAGGTTGGCTCAGACGTGGTCATGGCAAACACCTACCATAGCGGCATTCCTTGCTGCCAGCATTAAGCGTGCAACAGCCATCGGCCATTCACCCAGTGGCCGCGAACCCGCCTATCGTTCGGCGGCAGCGTCACTGCAGGTCCGAAATGCCGGAAGTCGACGCTGAGCCCTCGCCGCAGCTCCGGCAACTTGGCGAAGTTCGCCGCAATCGCGAACCGATTGCTAATCCTGTTGGTTCTAATCACCCAGTCGAGACACTAGCGTCAGCCGGAAGGTGCGGCCACGCACAGGCAAAAATCAAGCCGACGTGCGTCCGCTGCGCTCTACAGCGCGGGCAATACCGTTTCCACGACTGCCGGCACGAGTTTCAGCCCCTCGGCTCGGCGCTCACCAGTGCAGCCTGGCGCGCTTGCCGACGCCACGTGAACGCTTGCTGCGGCGCTAGCCCGCGTTTTGGCGATGTCCGAACCCACCGCACCTGGGACAAGGCGTTTCTTGAAACACCCGCGCCTCTAAATCCCCAGTGAACCGACGCCGCCCTCCGGCTCCGTAACCAGCTCCAGCCGACGAACCGCCGTCACCTCCGGCTCAACTCATGATCGAGCGTAGACAGAAGCCGATCTCCTATTCAGAAATCAGTACAGTTGCCGATCTCATAAATGGTGAGCAAAACAGCGCTTACGGTAAATCGGGCGGCGGACCGTTTCCATGGAAGGTCGTGAATTCGAGCAAATAACCATCAGGATCGTTGATGAAGATTGAATATGCAATGCCTGTGTCTTCAGTCTTAATGATGGTGATTCCCTTGTTCTTCAGTTCGTTGATCGTCTCAACGAACTTGTCGCCATCCACCAAAAATGCGATTTTCCTTATGACTAGCTCGCTATCAAGATCGGGCAACGATTTTGCGTCGGGTTGAATGAACAATCCAATTTTAATGTTGCCGCGTCCCACCATCCAAGCGTTGTCCCACTTATGTAATATAGTAAAACCGAAAACCTTTCTGTACCAGTCCGCCGATTTCTGAACATCGCGAACGTTGATTGCGAAGTGATCCATACCCACGAGTTCGAGTGCCTCGGTGGACGGCGCCCATAGCAGCAGGAAGGCAGTTAAACCAGCAATGAAGTGACTTCTCATGCTAATATCCTCTCCGAAGCGTGGCAGCCGTCCTGCCGCAGATGCGCAAGTGTCCCTGGTCCATTCCCGAGTTCGGGGAACAAGTGCCGTTTGATATACAACTTCGCTATTTACGTCTACTACGTTAAATGGTATATGGGGGTATAGACGTTCGCAAGATCACAGTGCAGACCGCTAGGGGGGGTTGCGACGGTGGTGGCACTTCGCCCAGCTGGTAGCTACCTGGCGCACACGCGCAGTCAATCCCACTCCGAAAATGGGTTTTCTTTGTCGTGACCCAGCCGCGAAACAGTTCGCGAACTGGTCGCGGTCTCGCTGACGAACAGGGACTCACCCAGATGGACTTCAGCAAAGCCAAAACCTGCAAGATCTATCCTGGCATCGGGGTCGCCCGGCTTGGCAATAGCGGCGCGGAGTTCTTTATCGGTCCCGAGCTTCCGGGTGTGACGATCGAGCCCCCCGGCGGATACAAGGACCGGGCTGGGCGTGTCAAAAGACAAGGGGCGCGCTTTCGCATTTACGCCTTTGACGCCGCAGGAAAAGTGCTGGGTGAATGCAGACTGGACGTACCCGGTGTCGAAGTTGTGTGGACTGTCACTCTCGCCAACAAGAAAGCGTCCTGGCACGAGTTTCAAGGCGTTGCTGCAGGTCTCGACACTGACAACGGCACCAAACCCACTCCACTGAGGAACAGTAAAGTCGCCAACCGCTCACAACTGGAAATAACGCCGCTGCCGCGCACGATTTCCGGAGTACTGCAATCCGGTCCGAGATATCAGTTCAATGATGGAATGTTTGAGGGAGTCAACGTACCGCTCGGCGAGTTGCAAACTGATACCTTCGGAAGGCTGATCGTTCTGGGAGGCTTTGGCAGGTCCGGGCATATCGACGGTGCAAAACCCATTAGTCATTATGCCAATAACGATGGATGGTTTGACGATGCGTCGGACGGATCGGTAACTGCCGAGGTCATTCTGGGCGGAAGCAAGGTCCCGGTGGTCGGCGCTTGGGTAATCGTTGCGCCGCCCGATTTTGCTCCCTTCACCGATAACATTGTCACTCTGTATGAAGTGATGAGGGAGACAGCTTTTGGAAAAAAGATACCCAGCAAGCTTTCCTTCGCGCAGGACATTTTCCCTATTTTTGCGCGACAGAACGGTTATCAATGGGTCAACGAAATGGCCCTTCGTGGACATGGTCCGGATAAGAACGGAAACTTTTTGAGCACAGACATTCTCAAGAAACTGCGTGACAACTCTGCTGCAAATCAGGCATCGCGACAGAGTATTTTCGCGAGGATAAGAAACCCGCGAACAAAGGCACAGGCCGAAGCGAACTACAATTTCATGCCAATGCTATCCGGCGATGAAGGGGATTGTACGGAGGGAAAGCCAGAGACATGGTTGTACCTCCTGGAAACGCAGTACGCGATTTTAGAGCAATGGGCGCAAGGAAAATTTCAGGACGACTGGCCTGGGCCGCCTTTCATGACGGATTTTGAATCCATCCCGCTCGCCGACCAGCCGAACGCGCTCGATCTTGCGTGCCTCAGTCGCTGTGTGGGCGGAGCTTTTTATCCTGGTATCGAGATTACCTACATCGCCAGGGACAAGAAGCTTTACTCTGAACCATTCCGCTTTGATGCGGCTTCCATCAAGCCCGGGGACATCACCAAGCGCATGGCGGTCCCGTGGCAAGCGGACTTCTATGAATGCCAGATTCATTGGTGGCCCGCGCAGCGGCCGGATTACGTTCTAAACGAACAGGAATTCGAGTCGGGTATTTCTCTATTTCCTTATGAAGAAAAGGATTCCACTCTGGACTTGGCACTTCTCCAGCGGCTGAATTGGGATCGGGGAGTAGGACAGCGCCTTCGCTTTACTGATGCCGACAGCACCCCTCCGGTTCCGCCCGCAACCACTCCCCGGGACGCTCTGCCTGGCGATAACGATATGGTCGCTAAATGGGCATCGCTGGGTTTCGTTACACAGCGCGAGACTGCTGACGGGGAGCTTCTCCTCGTGGAGACTGGGCGGTCAAAGTATGACGGTCTCAATGACAGAGACTACTTCTACATGATGCTAAACCTCGATTCCTATCCCGATTTTAGACCGAAGGCTAAGGAACTCGCTCAAAAGTTCCTTGACGACGCATGGGCCCTTATTGAAAAACCCGCGGCCAAGGGAGGTGTCGATGATTACCTCCGCTTCTTCCCTTATTCAGAGCGCGCGTTTCGGGAACGGCTTGAAGAAATCTACGCGATCATGCTGCGCTCTAAGCTTGACGCGGAGCAGCATGATCCCAAAGATCCTTCGAACCCAGCAAATCCGCGCACGTTACAGGAAGTCGTCGAGCGCATGCGGCAACTCGCACCATTTAACCAGCTGGACGGTGCCTGGCTTAGAAATGTCAGCGAGGCGGGACCCATCGACGAGATCAACTCATTTTTGTTTTCAATCTGGATGGACGAGGCCGGCGATGGCAACCCCAACCAGAATCACGCCAATCTCTACACCAAACTACTGGAAAGCGTCGGAATAACACTCCCGGCCATCAATTCGCGAGAGTATGTAGACAACCCAGACCTTCTCGACGCGGCGTTTACCACGCCGGTGTTCGAACTGGCGATTTCTGAATTCACGCGCACATTCTTTCCCGAAATACTGGGCATGACACTGCAGCTTGAATGGGAGGTCCTGAACCTGTGGCCTGGTATCATCCGCTTAGAAGCTTGGGGAATCGATACGCATTTCTACCGCATGCATGTTGGCATCGACAACGCCGCTGATGGGCACGGCGCCAAAGCAAGGCGGGCAGTAGAAATGTACCTTGACCGGGTTCGTCAACAGACTGGAAGCGAGCATGAAGTTCAAAAACAATGGAAACGCATATGGAACGGATTCGTCGCCTTCGAAACCACCGGGACGCTGGCAGAAGATCTCCAGCAGCTTATTCTCAAGCACCGCAAGAGCACCCCGGAAACTGACCTGGTCGATCTAATCACGCGAAAAAAGGTGTATGGCCGATTCAATCATGGGGACAAGAAGATTCAATCTGAACTGATCAACGATCTTTTTGAAGATCCTCAGCTTCTGCTCAAGAAACTGGCGGGCGATAAGAACCTGATAGTTCCAGGAGATCCTGTCAACAGCGGCCTCTTCGAAAAACTGACGTTCGATGGCCCAATGTATAAGGTCTTTTCCGATGATGAAATTGAATTATGGCGCAGGTGGGTAGTCTGGCTTCCAGGTAAATCGCAACCGCAGCCTCAGCCGCAACCTCCGGCTCCCCCGCCACCCAAACCGCCGAGAGTAGGCATTGCGCAGCAAATGGCCGCCCTCATTGCGGCGCTTAAGGACGTGCAGCTTGGGACTAATGCTCACAAACGCTACACTCTGAAAGGGCCTGATCCCGCGAATCCCGGCCAACAGGTAACGCAGCCTGTTGCTTGGTGGTTCGACCAACCTATTCCCAGCTTTATGCAGGCGCTCGCTGATCCCAGCAATGGCTGGATTACTCCCGGCAACCCAAGTCAGAGTCGATTTCTCACTCAACTGGTGGATGGCGATAACGCCATGGCAGATGCGTTCGGTGAGCAGGCGCCGGGCCTTTCGAAGACTTGGAAGGATATCGCAACCGAATGGATTCAGCAGGGATGTCCAATGCCGGCGTCCGCCAAGCCTGAGAGCTTTGCTCTCTCCGCGGTATTTCCGTTCACACTCAGGAGCAAGAAAGCATTTCGCTTAGGTCCATATGCAACACCTTCGGAAAGAGCAAGTCATCCAAGGGGAACGGTCCTAGGGATGGGAACCGTGCATTGAAGGGCGTCGCCGCCGCATTCATGAAAGCCAGCCAGAGACCTTGCTTGGGGGGGAAACGTGTGCGGGCGCGCTGTTCGAGCCCACACTATGATGCGGTCATTGTAGGTAATGGACCGGCCGCTTGTACATTTGCGATTCAGCTTGTTCGGCGAGGCAGGACTGCGTTGCTCGTGCCGCCCCGGAACGAAGCGGCTCCTAATAAGCCCTGGGGCGAAACGCTTTCGCCTCGCGGGGAATTCCTCCTGACGCGGCTTGGCGCTGCCGACGAATGCCTTGCAGGCCAGTATGCGACGCAGAAGGTACTTTCGTGCTGGAGAAACTCCGATCCCGAAATCATACACCTAGAATTCGACCCGCACGGGCGAATGTGGCATCTGAGCAGACGTAGTTTTGACAATGCCCTCTTAACTCACGCGGCAGCATCCGGTACGGAGATCCTCGACCGAACGTCGCATCGCATCACCGGCTTCGAGAAACATCCCGACGGCTGGAAGGTCCGGCTTTCATGCTCAGACATCGAGTACTCCGTCTCGGCCGCCTTTCTTGTTGATGCTACGGGCAGATCCAGCTCCATTGCCCGCCGCTTGGGTTCCAAACGTGTGGTGCGTGATCAGTTGGCAGCGATCTGGTGTGTCCGCGAGCAAGCAGGTGATACTGCACCTCTCCTTATTGAGCCAGTTCGCCAAGGCTGGTGGTATTCCTTGGGTCTTTCGCAAGGCATGTTGGTTGTCGCGCTTGTAACCGACCCAACGGTTGTAAAGGTTTCGGCATCAACGCGCCGATTAGTCTGGGATTCAGCGCTGGATGAGGCGCCACACACGAAGAGACGTTTCGGGGCTGAAGTCAATCGATTGAGCGTAGCCAACATCGAGTCCGCCCACCTTGACCGCATGGGTGGCGAGGGATGGGTTGCCATCGGAGACGCAGCCACTTCATTTGACCCTCTGTCCGCGCATGGGCTTTGCTGCGCCCTTGAACAGGCGATGGATGTTGCCGAATTATTGTGCTTGAGCGGACACGAAGCCGCCCTTCCCGACTTTGAAACGAGGCGAATTGATCTCTATGAGAAATATGAGGCAGATCGGATCGCGTTTTATAAGAGTGTACGACGGTTCTCAGGATATCCGTTCTGGCGGCGTAGAGCTTCTCATCCTTTGATAGCGCCGACACAACTACAATTATATCACAGGTAAGCGTGGGTTAGCCAAGGTGCGGTACGGGAAGAGCAAGTTCTCCAAAACGCTCATCACTTGGTTCTTTGCTCTTCCCTGCACGTTACGACATCCGTCGAACTCTTGGTGATTGGGTGAGTTATAATCGACGCAAGCAGAGCAAAGCGCCCGAGAAAAGGAATCTGCTGTTAGCGCTGGAGGCAGGCGGCGGCCGTGGCGAGCAGGTCTTCAATTTCCTGTGGCACACGGCTTTGATAGTCTATCGATCGGGGGAAATCTCATGACCAATTCCGCTTCCGCAGTTATTGCGCTGCTATCACTTGCCATCTTGGGAACAGCGACGGCTTTGGGACATGACACTCTCCCTGTCGCGGTCCCAGCGAAGGCTGGAGCCGTTGACGGAACGAGCGAAAATTCAGATGCGTTTATATGGCGCCTCTTTGCTAACCAAATTGCAGCACCGGCATTCCGATCGCGGCCGTCGCCGGTGAAGTTCGAGACATGGGCCTCGGATGCGGATACGTTTTCCCCCACACCGCATTGGCCGGACCCGAACGAACCTAAGAAGCTGCACGCGAGCGTGCTCGCGTTAATGAAAAGGGGACTTGCTCCTAGTCTGCGTCATAACATAATTGACACGAAATGCGCTCCCGTTCCTCCTGCAGGTGCTGCGGTTGGTGGGTTTCCGATCAGCGGAACGCCAGCACCCTGCATTGCAGAGCAGACGAACCGAAATTTTCCGCTATTCGATTACATCGTCCGCAACAAGCTGAATACTCAATCGGGACTGAAGGACGCCTACGCAAAATCCTTCAAAGTCGAAATGCCCGCGGAAGCCATTGCGGTCAAGGGTGACTGGGTGCCCGTCCAGACGTTGCTGCAATGGATACCCCAGCTGAGCGACATAGGTAATGTCGAAAAAGTCTACTATACGAGTACCGTCGATTCAGTCGAATATGCGCTAGTCTCATTGCATGTCAGTAGCCGACAGAACCCAAATTGGGTCTGGGGAACTTTCGAGCATCAAATGAATCCGGGCCGCTGCGACTACATTGGGTGTTTCGACAGCTTCGGTGCCCAGATCCCGGCCGTTTTGCCGAGCAAGAGTGCAGTCAACACGCAATATGGCGCTTGCTCCAAGACCCAGCCGCTGAAGATGTTAATGAGGAACGAAAATCTTTTACAAGTCTGGCAAAATTACTGCCTGAAATCGACCGAGGTGGATTACACCGCAGACGATGGGACGCCGTATGTGCTAGGCAATTCGGTCATCGAGGGCATCGTCGGCAATGGTACCATCGCTGCTTCATCGTGCATCGCTTGCCACGTCTACGCCTCCTTCGGATCGAACGGGCAGCCGACAGCCAGCGCCACCGCCATCCTTCCCTTCAATCCGATCGGCAAACCGATCCAAGACGTGCTCGCCGGGTCACAGCAGTTCGACTTCATGTGGGGCGTTCTTCTGGCGCCAACAAACCATTGACGCGTAGCACGGGATGCCGCGGAAGTACGAGGTGCGCCAGATGCGCGAGCAAGGAAGCGGTGCCGACCCATGCCGTTTTGTAAATTGCCCCGCGCCGGGCTGCCGGAGGAATGAGCGTTGGGCAACTTCTCAACGAGGGTGGAACGGTAAAACGGTTACAATTTCTGGCGCGTCGTTGACGGAAGTCGTGCCTCCGCCCCGCGCAGCTTCCTGGTCAATTTCCAGGATGCCAAAAGCCGACTACTGTGTTCTCGCCGTACTTGAAGGTTCGTGGTGCCGAATTGCATAGCGCGCGAACCATCTTTGGACTAGCCTTGAGTTTTTATGGACTCGTTAGCGTAGATCAATGCCGCTGCCCTCGCACAGCCGTAAAAGAGAAACATCTACTTTTGTCCGTAGCTCAGGAGAAATGGAATGAATGCCGGAAACGGTTGGACGTTTGCCGTGCGGGCCGCCGTGGCCGCCGTGGCGCTTGGTGCCGCTGCGCAATATGCCGACGCTTGCACGCGAATCTTTGCGAACAACAAGGGCGGTTCAATGCTGGTTGCGCGCAGCATGGACTGGGCGACAACCACGGACCCTGTTCTCACCGTACTGCCCCGCGGGCTTCAGCATGACGGCGGGCGTGTCGGCCCCACAACGTTGATTAGTGATAATCCTCTCAAGTGGACCTCCAAGTACGGCAGCATCGTTACCACCATCTACGGGGTAGGTACGGCCGATGGGGTCAATGAGCGCGGCCTCGCGGCCCATATGCTCTACTTCCCGCCGGCTGATTATGGTCCGCGTGACGCTTCAAAGCCTGGCCTTCAGGCGGCGCTTTGGGCGCAATATGCGCTCGACAGCGCCGCGACGGTGGAGGAAGCACTTGCGGTCCTCGAGAAGGTACAGGTCGTAAAGATCGAGATTGAAAGGAACGGGCAGACGCAGCGCGCAACCGTTCACGTCGCGCTTGAAGACGCGACCGGCGACTCGGCGATTCTTGAATATCTGGGCGGCAAACTCGTTATTCACCACGGTCGCCAATTCCGGGTGATGACCAACGCGCCGGCCTACGATGAGCAGCTCAAACTGCTGAGTAAACGAAATTACATCAATCCGACAATGAACACGCAGGTTCCAGGCAACGTCAATCCACGGGATCGGTTTCAACGCGCCACTTATTATCTTGCTGTCCTGACCAGGCCGCAGACGGAGCGCGCGGGGATCGCCGGCATGTTCGGCCTCATCCGAAATGTATCCATCCCATTTGGGGCGCCGGTCAACGGATCGACTTTTGATACGGAGTATAGAACAGTCAGCGACTTGACCAACACGCGCTATTATTTTGAACTTACCACGGCGCCAAACGTGATTTGGACCGATCTTAAGAAGCTCAATCTTAACGCCGGCGCTCCGGTGATGACGCTTAACCCCAACAACATCGATTTGAGCGGCGACGTGACGGCAAAGTTCGAGCCGGCAGCTGCGCCGTTCTGAGAAGTGTCGGGGAAGATAAAGAGCTGAACTCCTGAGACGGTTGTTCCGCTCGCCACGAGTTTTTTGCTACCCAAACTGCATCCATTGGCTACACTGATTTGACATGAAAAGATAGCCAATTATGGATGACGCTGCGCCATCGATCTCGGACTTCGTTCGAATGCGTACGAGGAATCGCGCATTGCTCACAACTTATACACTGAGCCTTAGTTACTTCGAGTCCGAGATTCTCCCTCGCTTGATACGCGCAGGCTGCTCTGATGTCTGGGTGATCGCTGATGCCGAAGGCTACCGGTCGTCACTCCTGGAACGCCGGTCAATGCGCGTCGGGCAAGAATACCGTCTCATTCCCGCTGCTCTGCCGAATGGGGTACTTCATGCCAAGTGCATCTATCTTGGCAGTGATGCGTCACCGCAACAGCAGACGAGGCGCGCGATCTTTGGGAGCTGTGGGGCGTGGCGTCGGTGACCAATGACGAACGGCAGGCCTTCCAGAAAGCGTTGTTCAGCGATGCTGGAATCGGCAACTACGCGCGGCCTCTTGGCAAGCGCAGCAGCACCATAGCTCTCGCGAGACATCACTTATCGCAATCGGGCACGGCGTGCGTCGACGATGAGGTGCGCCGCGGAATGTACTACTCTATGGCTGGCAGCGCTGTTTACGCCGTTCCTAATCAGCTCGAAACGGCGCGCCGAAAATGGATTGATAAGCGGCGCTCATGACAGCGCTGCTTTGACTACCAGCGCGGAAAGAGCCTTTGCTGCCGGAGGCTTGGAGATTGAGTCGCGCGATAATCTTGCCGCCGTACTCGCGGCGCTCGATGCACAATTTTCCACGCTTGACGGCTTTGTGGCGCGCGGCCGCGCAAACGAGCTTTTCTGTCCGTTTTCTTTGATCGAAAAAATCCAGGGTGAATTCGGTAATCTAGCCGACGGCACCGCAGCTATCTGCCTGTATGCCACGCTGCTTTGCTCGTCATTTGCCGGCTGCTTCGCAGACGCTGACCGCGGCGCGATCAGTATTGGCGGACCACACCGCCTTTCTCTTTATCATCTCCGCAAGCGCCTTGTCGCGCTCGGCGATGCATCCATGAGGCAAGCGATACAATTCATTCTTGAGGCGATGATCATCAGTCAGCACCTAGCCACGGCGGTCAACCGGTTTGACGGCCAAAACCAGAGGCTCCGCCTGTCGATTGAAGAAAGCGGACTTGAGTCTCTTGTAGGCAAACCCTGGCGACCGACTGTAACGGAGGATCGGTTGCCGACCATTCTCCGGCTCTCCGCCGATTGCGGCCTGATACGTCAAGCCGGGGACGGCAGGTTTACCAGCTGATATTCAGCGATAGCTGTTGGCGGAAAAAATGACCTAGCCAAATGTGCCGGTCGTCGTTTGCCGCAACAGATATCAGTGACAAGCAGATGTCGTAATGCAGGTTGGGAAGCCACCGGCGCGGATCGCATCAGGACGCGGCTCTTACCGCCCCTTGTTATCGAGCCGGATTTCACGGTGATTTGTCTCAGGCGTTTAGCCAGCCGGTCGCTCTGCTGTAAGTCATACTGCTTCGCTAATGGGCTCTCGCCTCTGTAGGCAAGCGTCTTTGTCGAAATGACGATAGAACGCGCCGCGCATGTGCTCGTGCCACCGTCAAGAACCTAACAGAAAGTTAACGACCAAAATCCTAGCCTACATCTGCGCGACCCATTCTTTGTCGCGCGCAAGGCCCCCGGCCTGTCCAGCATACCCGGGGGGTCCGCTAGCCACCGCATCACGCAGCAAGGTTTAGAACTCACGCACAACGCGCCGTTAGTGTGCGGCGCTTCGCAACCGTGACCGCACGCTGGAGCAGCGAGGCGGTGTTATGAGACGCGATCTTTATGCAGAGGTATCGAAGCGCATTATTGCAGAGTTGGAGCGTGGGGCGGCGCCCTGGATCAAGCCATGGTCCGCAACCGCCGGCGTAAATACGCCGTGCAACGCCGTGACCAATAGGCCCTACTCGGGATGTAACGTTGTTTTGCTGTGGATGGCGGCGAATGCCGGCTATCGGACATCGCGCTATCTCACTTTCAAGCAGGCTATAGATTTGGGCGGCCATGTCGGCAAGGGCATGCACGGCACCAAGGTCTATTTCGTGAAGCAGCTTCAGGTCGCCGACCGAGACGGCGAGGAAGGCGAAACACGTATCGTTCCGCTCCTGAGGGAATACACCGTGTTCAATATTGACAGTGCGAATGCTTGCCCGACCGCGTGCTGACGCTCGGCGAAGTGAAGCTGCGTAATCCCGATGAGCGTGACGTAACCATTGATGGTTTCCTGGCTTGCAGTAGCGCCTGCATCCGCGAAGGGTTCGGCGAAGCGTACTATCGGCCCGGCGATGACTGCATCAGCCTGCCACGCTTCGAAGCCTTCAAGAGCGCCGCACACTTTTACGGAACTGCGTTCCACGAACTCGGACACTGGACTGGGCACAAGTCACGCCTCGATGGCGATCTGCGCCACCGCTTCGGCGAACGCGCCTATGCGGCAGAGGAATTGGTCGCCGAGCTATGCGCGGCCTTCCTGTGCGCCGAGTTCTCGATTGACGGCGATCTGCGCCACGCCGGCTATATCCAAACCTGGATTGGCCTCTTAAAGGCTGACAATCGTGCCTTTTTCACCGCATGCAACAAGGCGCAGGCTGCCGCCGACTATCTGCGCGGCCTCGCGCTGCGCGAGCAGCAGCCGGCAAGGGCAGCGTGAAGGGATAACGACACGTTGGACGGTGTACTGCTCGTAAAATGCGTCTTGTACGCGCAGTTTGTGATTGCTGGAGCCGAAAACCATGACCAAAACACACCTACAGCTGGTCACGCCAGGCACCAAAAAACGAGCAGTTGGCCCGTTGCGCCGGCCGAACAGTGAGCTCCGCAGCCGAGAGCACCTCACCGAGACCGAGGTTGAAAAACTGATCGAGGCCGCCAGAGGCAATCGGTACGGCCATCGTGACGCGACAATGATCCTGGTGGCTTACCGGCACGGCCTGCGGGCTTCAGAGGTCTGCGACCTGCGGTGGGAGCAAATCGACTGGAACTCCGCAACGATTCATGTCCGCAGGGTAAAGAGCGGGAAGCCGAGCACTCATCCTATTCGCGGCGATGAGCTCCGGGCGCTGCGCAAGCTCCAGCGGGAAGCACCGAACTCACCGTTCTTATTCGTGAGCGAGCGCGGCGGACCATTCACGACGGACAGTTTTAATTGGATGGTCAAGCGGGCAGGACGGAAAACAGGCCTTCCGTTCCAGTCGCATTCGCACATGTTGCGTCACGCGGCCGGCTACAAGCTGGCAGGCGATGGTCACGATACCCGATCAATCCAGGACTACCTTGGGCACAAAAACATCCAACACACCGTGCGCTACACCGAGCTGTCACCGACCAAGTTCAAAGATTTTTGGCGCAACTAGATGACTTGCGCGCAGGGTCACAAATCGCGAAGGTTAGCTGGCAGCGGAAAAAATGAAAATCTGAGAGAGTTGTTCCGCTCGGCTCGTGCGGAAACTTCCACAGCAGAGGCCGTCCACCCCATCAGGTCGGCGGCGTATACAAAATGATTACAAGGTTAAAAATAGCGTTAGCTTCTTTCCTTTTGGCAAAGGGTCCAAATAAATCCTGTCCCTCGCCATATTGCGTCGAGTTGACAACATATAGGCCGAGAAAGCGATGAATGCCGAACCAGCCGCCCTCTTCGCCTTCTTCGTCTTGTTCGCCACCGAGGCGGTAACTATCTTCGCCCAATCTCTTGCCGCCATTGATCGCGGCATCCAAAAACGCGCCTTCTATAAATGTACCGGGGTCCTTGGCCGCCCCGAAATCGGCCAGAAAGCTTCGCTCAGCATCACTTAGCGTGGCGGCTCCGCGTTGCCGCATCGTGATGTGGTCAATGATCGCTCTAACGGTGAGCGGCTTGACTGTTTGGCCATACAAGCTGCGCTGATGGATGGTGAAGTTTAGTTCATCCTCATCATGCTTCAAGTTCATGGTTGGCCCAGTGCGCTGATAGAGGCTGAATTTTGGTCTCGACTTCCGTCGATAAATATCTTATATTGTATTTGCATCAAGAGTGGGGCTGACGCCCTCGCCAACCTGCCAAACCTGGGCAAGGTGGTTCCCGCAAGGGGATGCGGCCACTTCGGCAACGAAACGGGTCGCGCGAATGTCAGCCCTCCTCGGGAA
>Ga0187872_10003215_pt1 | contig 13422 bp, 6 predicted proteins | sample June2016WEW_16_4_FD_132973 | JGI IMG/M metagenome (GOLD analysis project Ga0187872, IMG submission 132973) | Peatland microbial communities from SPRUCE experiment site at the Marcell Experimental Forest, Minnesota, USA - June2016WEW_16_40 | ecosystem: Environmental > Terrestrial > Soil >...
CACCAGCGATTTCGTAGCAGCCGTATCTCCGCGCCCGTTGCCCAATCCGTCGTAAGATCGCGCACCCGGCTGCGCCGCCTGCTTTGCAGGAAATCAGCTACTTGCACCACGGGCTGCTAAGAAGGTGAGTCCGCGAACACTGCAGAAGGCATGGAACAAGAGAGGTGAGTAAGTCCTCCCTTTGTTCACTTTGATGGATTAGACAATTTCGAAACGGGCCTGCCGACTGTTGGAAGCAGCCGACAAGCCCTAACCACCATAGGAGGCACGCTCCAAATGGCAGCTTCGAGCACCCTACCGCAACACGACATATCCCGCAAATCCCCCGTTAACAGAAGTGGCATCCTCACACTCGCCGGTTTCGGAATCAAAGTGCGCATGCAGTCCGGTCATCTGGAAATCGAGGATGGGATCGGCCCGGAGCGCCGCAAGATCAAGCTCGCTCGCGTGGGCCACGGGCTGAAGCGTCTTGTCTGCATTGGTTCTGATGGGTTCGTATCGCTGGCAGCACTGCGCTGGCTCGCGGACCAAGATGCAGCGTTCACCATGCTTGAGCGCGACGGCAAGGTGCTTGCTGTCACCGGCCCGGTCCGCCCCTCCGATGCTAAGCTTCGACGTGCCCAGGCCCTCGCCCATTCGTCCGGGGCAGCACTGCGAATCGCACGAGAACTAATCAGGCAGAAGCTCACCGCACAGGAGCAGGTAGCGCGTCACAAGCTGCTTGATTCCGCAACTGCAGACGCGATTGCTCAATTCCGCGCCGACCTGCCCACCGCCGACAGCATCACGACCATCCGGCTGATCGAGTCGCAAGCCGCTCGTGTGTATTGGTCTGCGTGGCGCACGTTGCCGATCAACTTTCCAAGAAAGGATGAGTCTCGACTACCCGCCCACTGGCGCAGTTTCGGCGCACGCATCTCACCGCTGACGGGGTCGCCCCGGCTCGCCGCGAATCCGCCGAACGCGATTCTCAACTATCTTTATGCACTGCTCGAATCGGAAGCCCGGCTTGCAGCTGCAGCTCTAGGACTTGATCCGGGGCTGGGTGTCCTCCACGTGGACACGACCGCGCGCGACAGCTTGGCGTGTGATTTGATGGAACCTGTTCGCCCTCTGGTGGATGCCTACCTGCTGGACTGGATCATTCGGCAGCCTTTGAGTCGTGGATGGTTCTTCGAAGAGCGCGACGGCAACTGCCGTTTGATGGGACCGTTCGCCGTCCGGCTTTCGGAAACTGTAACAACTTGGCGTCGCGCAATTGCGCCAGTGGCCGAATGGGTAGCGCATACGTTCTGGTCAACGATACGCAAATCCGATATTCCGTTCGCTACGAGGCTGACTCAAAACAAGAAGCGCGAAGTCAAGGGCGCGGCAAGTCCGCCCCCTCCACCCGCGCCTCAGCCTCAAAATGTCTGTCAAGGGTGTGGGAAGGTCGTGGCCAAGGGCAGTACTCACTGCGCTACCTGCGCGGTCGAAGTCTCAAGAGAACGGATGCTTAAGATCGCGCGACAGGGACGCACGGTTGCCCATGAGGCGCGTGCGAGCGCGCGCCGCAGAGAAACCAAACGCCGACATGACCTAGCTCTGCGCAACTGGTCTCCATCAGACCAGCCCGATTGGCTGACTGACGAAATGTATGCAAATCAGATTCAGCCTCGGCTACGGGACGCTAGCCTCTCAGAGATCGCATCAGCGATTGGCGTCTCCATTCTCTACGCGTCCGACATTCGCAGGGGCCGACGCCGCCCGCATCCGAGGCACTGGCAGGCGCTGGCGGGACTGGTCAGAGTTCCTGGCTGATCAGCTCTCTCCCCGGAAAGCATTCGTCTGCCCACCCTTTGCGAAAGGCGCAAACGATGGGGCACCCCTTGTCCTGCCTGTCGGACGGTGGGCTACCCGGAAAAACAAAACCCCCGCCCAAGCAAAGCTCGGACGCGGGGCTAGCATGGGCCACCCGCCCGATGCTCTGATCTTGCGCGGACTCTTAGGGCAACGGTACCGAACCTTGCGGCCCGGACCGCAATTGATCGAGCTTGACAGGAGCGCCATAGCGGAGTTCCACAGCGATCTCGGGGTTTCGTGTGTCCAGGACGTACGCGTGAAAGGCTTGGTACCCCATGTTCTCGGCGACTGCCCGCAAGTTCTCCACCGTCTCAATCCTCGCGGAAGCTTTAACGAATACGACCAGAGAGGTGCGACGTAACGCCCTTTCCTGTTGCCGGAGGTAGTCGACAAGGGTAGTGTCAGGGGGCAGTTTCACACCATCGACGTAGTCAACTTCACCGCTCTTGCTGGTGGCAACCTCGATGACTCTGGAATCTCTCTTTACAGCCTGAGGTGATACTTGAGTGGTCCACAGAATCTCTCTCGCTAAACTGCGATCCTGTTTTGCGTCATAAAGATATACATGGGATTGTTCGTATTCTATCTTCCCGGCTATTTTGCGCATGTCGTCGACTTGCTCTATTTGTGCGGACGTTGTGACGAAGGCCGAGAGGCAGGAGTGCTGTGAAGTTTTGCGTTCCAGTTGGCGAAGGTAGTTAGCCGTTCCTAGTTTCTCAGGCACTCGAACACCGTTCACCAAGTCCACCTGACCAGTGCTGGTGTTCGTCATGTCGACGATCCAACAGGCTTTTCTCTCGGCCTGGGCTCCGGCGCTTTGTGCGCAGTTTAGCCCGGGGAACGTTACTAAGAACATTAGCACTATAAAGTAAGGAATCTTCATGTTCATACCTCAGTCTCCTGTGTATCTTCGATATACGACACCAGGATAGGTCCCTGTCTTGTTGCCAGGAATGAAGTGGGGGTCGTGAAGTACCCCATGCTCCCCTGCGTGGACGGTCGTGAGGCCCTTGCCGGCTCCAGCAGGGGTGATACCTCTGACGACATGGCGCTTTCATTCTAGCTGTTGTAACCAGGCGTGGGTGTTGAAAAAGTCACTGTGATTAGCACGCGGAGTGGTGGCAGAAGCGTGGTACAAGGAAGAAATCCTTGCCATGTTCTGCTGGATCACCATTCTCGGAGGCGCGCTCATCATGATGGGGCAACACGATCGTTCCGAAGCCTTGTTTTATTACTTCCGCCTGGAAGATCAGGTTCCAGAGACTCACCTGCTGCGGCTCATCGATAAGCACATCAGCTTTGCCTTCGTGCGGGAAAAGCTGAGAGAGAGTTACAGCGATATGGGCCGCCCGTCGATTGACCCCGAGCTTCTGCTGCGCATTCTGTTGATCGGCTATTTGTATGGCATCACCAGCGAGCGCAAGTTGGTCGAGGAACTGCGCATGCATCTGGCATGGCGCTGGTTTACCGGCCTGGGTTTCGATCAGGAGATTCCGCATCACTCCACGTTTTCCAAGAATCGGCACGGGCGCTTTCAGGAGTCGAAGTTGTTCGAGCAGTTATTTGAACGGATCGTGCGGCAGTGTGTGGAAGTGGGATTGGTAAAGGGCGAGGACCTGTCGGTGGATGGCAGCTTCGTGGAGGCGAACGCGGCGAAGGAGAGCCGTATTCCTCGGGAGCAATTAGCGGAAGCGGCCCAAGTCCACCACACCATGCGCCAGTATTTGGTGGAACTGGAACGGCAGAATCCGGTGGAAGAACCGGTGCATCAACAAGACCACGTGTCGACCACGGACCCGGACTCCACCTACGCGACCAAGGGTGGGACACCGGCCCGGCTGGGGTACTACGACAACTATCTGGTCGACAACCACAGTTGCGTGATTGTAGGAGTGCAAGCCACGGCAGCCCGGATGAGTCAGGAAACGGTGGCCGCGCAAGACATGATCGCTCGCTTCGCCCAACGGCGAGGACGAGAGCCAGAATCGGTGGCGGCCGACACGACCTACGGCAACGGCGAGTTCCTGCAATGGTTATTGGATCGGAGCATCACTCCTTATATGCGAACCCGGGACAGTATCCACCGAAAGAACAACCCGTTCTACGGTCCCGAGCGATTTACCTATTTGCCCGAGAGCAACCGCTATCTCTGTCCGGCGGGGGAACAGCTCCACTATGTTGGCCTGAATGTGCGCAACCGCGCTCACGCCTATATCGGCAGCGGCAAGCGTTGTGGGGCATGCTCACAGAAAGCGCAATGCACGAGTGGACGGTATAAGTATCTCGCCATTCACATGGATGAACCCGCCCGGCAACGCGCACGGGAGTTGGCGAACACGGCAGAGTTCGCCCAGGCACAGCGGCAAAGAAAGAAGGTGGAAGCCTTGTTCGCGGAACTCAAGAATCAGATCGGGTTGCGTCGCCTGCGCTTACGTCGGATGAAGTTCGTTCGTGAGCAGTTCTTCCTGGCAGCGGTAGCCCAGAATATCAAGCGACTGGTAAGGTTCCTCAGCCAAGGCCCACGGTCAATCCTGCCCGCGACCACATAGTTGAATTGCCCGCCAGAAGAACCCGCGCAACAGGAGTACTCGAAAGGACGAAAAGAAGTACTTTCCAGACTCACTTTTTCAACACCCACAGGCGTTTACACAAGTTTGCGCCGTTTGTTCGCTCCCCCGCGCTCCGCGCCCCCGCGCTCCGCTCCCGCTCTCTCCCGCGTCGACCACCGCCCCCGCATACCCCCCTGGGGTACGGGTGGAGCAAAATCCCCTCAGTGGGTATACTCCCGTCAAACCGGAAGGGGGAAGATAAGGACGGCGGACGCGTTCGGCGTAAGACTCTTGCCAAAATCGCGAAGCAGCGCAGAAACAGATGTTTCAATGTGTCGCATTAGTGCTTGACACCTGTCATCGTTTGTTTATATACGGTTGCTGTCACAACGGCTACATGGATGCTGCTGGTTTTCGCCAGCGAACAGGCGTCCGAGTTGAGTGCTTCCGTGCCAAAAGCGGAGACTAAAGGAGAAAGGGGAGGTCTATGAAAAGGCTTTCGGGGTTGAGCGTTTTGTTGTGTGTGATCATGTACGCGACAGCAACTTGGGGACAAGCCACGACCTCACTTCGCGGTACGGTGACTGACCCATCCGGCTCGGCGATTCGCGGAGCCCAAGTGACCGTTGCCAATCCCAGCACGAGCTATACCCGGCAAACACAAACCGGCGCGGACGGGACTTATGTTTTCGTCGAATTGCTTCCCGCGACTTACAACCTGACCGTGGAAGCAAGGGGCTTCAAGAAGTACGTGGAGGCTGGCCTGATCCTGCGCGTCGAACTGCCGGCGGCTGCGAACGTTCAAATGAAAGTGGGCGCGATAACCGAGACGATTTCCGTTACGGCCGAGGCGCCTCCGCTGAACACCACCGACTCGAGCCTTGGGAACACAATGGGCACCAACGAGATCGAAGGCCTCCCGCTTGACCACGAGAATACGGTGCTCCTGCTCAGCCTGCAGCCGGGTGTCACTCTAACGAGTGACAACGAAGCCTACCTGACGAGCTCTTACGACACGCGCGCCGGCATGGTCAACGGGGAGCGCAGCGATCAAAACAACATCTTGCTGGATGGCGTCAGCAACAACGCCGAGTTTGCGGGCTACGCTTTCGACGGCATATTGCCGACCACGCCGTTCTCAGTGGAGGAATTCCGGGTGACGACCTCCAACTACGATGCAAGCCAGGGGCACTCTTCCGGAGCCCAGATCGCCATGGTCACCAAGGGCGGCACCAACCAGTTTCATGGCTCCCTCTACGAGTTCAATCGCAACGGCCTTGGTGAAGCCAACGACTGGTTCTTGAAAGAGTCCCAACTGAGTTCCGTCCCCCCGCTGCCCAATAAGCCCACGCAACTGGTGTGGAACAACTATGGCGGGACCATCGGCGGGCCGATTTTGAAGAACCGATTGTTCTTTTTCTTCAACTACGAAGGCCACCGGCAGAATGTCGGCGCAAGCATAGAACAAGCTATTCCTAGCGCGCTGCTCCAGGACGGAATCATCCAGTACCAATGTGACCAAACACTATCGGATCCCGGCGCAAACCCGGCTGCATGTAATGGGATAACAGTCACCGGAGCGAGCGGCAAGACCTATCCCATTCCGGTGGGCAGCTATGCGCTGGGTCCAGCGCAGTTGGGGGCTATGGACCCGCTGGGCATCGGACCGAGCCAGGGAGCATTGGCCTATTTCCAAACCTATCCGACGCCGAACGATCCCAACTTCAGCGATGCGCCGAACTACGCTGGCTACCGCTTCGCTGCGCCGACAACTACGCGTGAGAACTGGTACATCGGCCGTCTCGACTACAAGATCACCCAAAACGGCAATCACACGCTTTTTTTCCGCGGCACCGGCGTCGATTCTCACTACGGTAATGCTCCGTTTCTTCCCGGCAGGCCGCCGCAGACCAAAACTGTCAGCCTGGCGAAGGGGTTCGTTGCCGGTTACACCAGCGTCTGGGGACCGCATCTTGTCAACAATATCCGCTATGGCCTGACCCGCGACAGTTCCGGTACGAGCGGCGACTCCAACCAGCCGTGGGTTGGGATGCGTGATCTGAGCCAGGATATTGCCTACTCCAATGGCGATACGTCCCCGGTGCACAACATTGTGGACACGGTTGATTGGACGAAAGGCTCGCACAGCTTCCAATTCGGCTTCAATTTCCTGCTCTCGCGACTGAACACTTACAATTACGGGGCCGTTTTCAGCAATGCGCTTACCAATGCCGACTGGGTTTCTTCAGGGGGCTTTGCTAATTTCAATGACCCCCTCAATCCGGCATGTATCGCCCAAGGCGGTTCAACCTGCACGCCCGCCGATACTCACCCCGCCATCAGCCCTGGATTCAACCACACCTACGACTTTCCCCTGGCTGCCTTGATGGGCATTGAGAGCGAGGTCAACGGCGTTTACAACTATGACGTAACCGCTACGCAAGGAACTACGCATCCCCAGAATCTCCCGATCGTCCGTCATTGGGCGGTCGACGACTATAACTTCTTCTTTCAGGACACCTGGAAGGTGAGGCGCAACGTCTCCCTCACCTACGGTTTGAATTATCAGCTCATGACGCCGATGACGGAGACCGCCGGACAGGAGGTCGCACCAACTGTAAACATGGGGAGCTGGTTCAATCAGCGCCAGAGAGATATGCTGGCGGGCATTCCGGACAATCAAGTCGATGGCGGCGCGCTCATTGGCTTTGGTCCTGCGGGGTCTCCATACGGCAAGCCTGGCTTGTACAGTGTCCAGACGAAGAACTTTGCGCCGCGGGTGGGGATCGCCTTTACACCGCACGTGGATTCGGGCTTACTCAGCAAACTGTTCGGCGAGGATAAAACCTCGATTCGCGCCGGTGCCGGCATGTATTACCAGAACTTCGGCCCCGAATTGGCGCAGTTCTATAGCGGGTCGGGCGAGTTTGGGCTTTCTACCCAGGTCCAAAATCCTACGGCCTCCGTCAACGTAAGCACCGCTCCTCGGCTGGGCAGCACCCTGGCGGACATGAATGTGATTCCGCTCTCACTCTTGTCAACTTGTTGTTCACAGAATCTGATCCCTCCTCCCACTATTAGCTTCCCACAAACTCCAGCGGCAGGCGGGCTTGCCCTCGCGTACGGTATTGACCAGTCACTCAAAACTCCCTACTCCTACGCTTTAGACCTCTCCGTGCAACGGCAGTTGCCGGGCAAGATGACCTTGGACGTGGCCTACGTCGGCCACATTGCTCATCGCCTCCTGGTGCTGGATGACATTGCCACGCCCATGAACCTAGTCGATCCGAAATCCGGGATCACTTACTTCCATGCGGCGCATCAGTTGTCAAGTTTGGCGCGCCAGAAAACTCCGGACGGCAGCATTAGCGCCTCGACGATTGGGCCCACCGCCCAATACTGGCAAAACATGATGCAAGCGTCATCTTCGGGTAACTACACGCTGTGCTCGAACGGCGCCTCGACCACCAACATGCTCGAGGCCATCTACGATGTGTTCGGGCCCGGTTGCGAGCTTTACAACGAGACGTTCGCGCTCTTCCTGATCGACACTGCCGGCTTCCCGGTGACTCCCAGCGGGAACCCGTTCAGCTACTTCAACAGCCAGTATTCCTCTCTGTTTGACTGGCGCTCGATCGCCTGGTCGAACTACAACGCACTCCAGGTCACCCTCAGCAAGCAGATGTCCCACGGTTTGATGTTCAGGCTTAACTACACCTATTCGAAGGCCCTGGATGTTGAGTCCATGGCGGAACGTGGCGCCCAGTACCTGACCGATAGCGTGATCAACCCCTGGAGCCCATCTGAAATGTATGGCCCGAGCGACAGCGACCTGAGACATCAGATCAACGGCTACTGGATCCTCCAGTTGCCCTTTGGCCACGGCAGGGAGTTTGCCGGAAACGCCAGCAAGTTGGTGGATGGCATCATTGGCGGCTGGCAGATTGGCGGAACCACTCGCTGGACCTCCGGCTTCCCAGCCAGTGTGTTCGAGGGATACGTCTGGCCGACGAACTGGGACGAAATGGGGTGGTCGGATTTGACCGGTGCGCCCATCGCAAACGGGACTACCCTCGGCAACGGAACGCTCAACCAGACCACAGGCGTTATTGGCGGTAACGGAATTGCCGCCGGAACTGTCAGCGCCTTCAAGAATCCCACTTGCGTTTCAACCAATAGCGCACCTTGTGCCCGAAATGCATTCGCTTATGCCTATCCCGGAGAGAGCGGCGTCCGCAACCCGGTTCGTGGCGACGGTTTCACTTCTACGGACATGAATCTCTCGAAACGATGGAAGATTACCGAGGGGCAGAGCTTCGAGCTGCGTTGGAGCGTCTTTAATGCGTTTAACAACGTCAAGTTTGACATTTACTCCATGCAGGACGAGTGGGATGTGCCCACTACGTTCGGAAATTACAGTCAAACGCTCACTCAGCCGCGCAGAATGGAGTTCGCAGGAATCTATCGGTTCTGACGGAGCAGAGTCGTTTCGCATCAATGGCCCGGCGGGCAACTGCCGGGCCATAACTTTTGCAGAGGTATGCGTAGCGCTGACTATCGCCCAGCCGCCTCTTCTATGCCTTGCTCGCCAGTCGCCGGAATTGACTCCCCTCCCGCTCCTGTCAACCCCTATCGGTACTCACGCCGAGTTACTGAAGTTTCTCTAAAACTCCCCAAATCATTGTTAATAAACACGTTAACTGATATTCCTAAAGGTCACGCATCCCGCGCTTGGGGAGGTGTGCGCATTCGTATGACTGGTGCCACGAGCCTCACGAAGGGCCTTGTTCAGCACTCCCACTCGTGGAGAGGTCTGTCCATTGGCGCTAAGCTGTTCATCAGCCTGATCGTGATGGCCGGGACCGCCATCCTCGCCTGGGGCGCAATCCATCAGAGCAGCAAGAACATCGCCGAGTTCATCTGCTATCTGGGCATCGCCATTCTGGCCTCGCGGCTCAAGGTAAACCTGCCCGGCATTACCGGCACCCTGTCAGTCAATTTCCTCTTCATCCTGATCGGCGTTCTGGAGTTGAGTTTCACCGAAACCCTGATTCTGGGCGCCGTTTCCATGCTGGCCCAGTGCCTGCATCCGGAGCGCCCCAAGGCGATCCAAGTCACCTTCAATGTGTGCGCGGGCGCCGTTTCCACCGCCCTGGCCTACGGCGTGTATCATCATCCGCTGGCCGCCGTGTTGCTCGACAGCCGAGCGCTTCTGCTGGGAGTCGCGGCCACCGTTTACTTCATCTCCAACGCAGGCGCGATCGCCGCAGTCATTTCCATGACCGAGCGGCGGCCGCTCACCCGCATCCTGGTGGATTGCTATTTCTGGTCATTCCCCTACTACCTGGTGGGAGCCGGAATCGCCGGGGCCATCGCCTGGTTCAACGAGAATTTCAACTGGGAAACTTCGCTGCTTCTGGTGCCGGCGGTTTATCTCATCTACCGCTCCTACCGTCTCTACCTCGGCAAACTCGAGGATGAGAAGCGCCACGTCGAGGAGATGGCCAGCCTGCACCTGCGCACCATCGAGGCCCTGGCGCTGGCCATCGAGGCCAAGGACCACACCACCCACGAGCACCTGCAGCGGGTTCGCATCTACGCCATCGAAGTGGCCAAAGAGCTGGGCGTGACCGGCACCGATCTCGAAGCCCTGCACGCCGCCGCCCTGTTGCACGACATCGGCAAACTGGCCGTGCCCGAGCATATCATCTCCAAGCCGGGACGTCTCACCCCGGAAGAATTCGAGAAGATGAAGATCCACACCCTGGTCGGGGCGGAAATTCTCGAGCGCGTGCGCTTCCCCTATCCCGTGGTGCCGATCGTCCGCGCCCACCACGAGAAATATGACGGTTCCGGCTACCCGCTCGGCCTCAAGGGAGCCGAAATTCCCATCGGCGCCCGCATCCTTGCTGCCGTCGATTATCTCGACGCCCTCGCTTCCGACCGCCAGTACCGCCGCGCCCTACCCCTGCGCGATGTCATGCAGAAGCTGGTCGCCGAGTCCGGCAAGTCCTTCGACCCTAAGGTCGTCGAGGTTCTCCAACGCCGCTATCAGGACATGGAACACCTGGCCGTGGCCAAGTCGCTCGAAGATCCCACCGGCCCGCTCTCCACCGCCATCAAGATCGAGCGCGGGCTCGAGCCCGCCGCCGGATTCGAGAACATCACCGCGCCCGACTACGCCGGCCGGGAAACCACGTTCTTGTCATCCATCGCCGCCGCCCGCCAGGAGGCGCAGTCTCTGTTCGAACTCAGTCAGGACCTGGGCGCATCGCTCAGCCTGGGAGAAACACTCTCCGTATTCTCGGTCAAACTCAAGCCCATGGTGCCCTACGACGCCATCGCCATCTACATCCTGCGGGAAGAGGAACTTTTTCCCGAATTCGTCAACGGCGACAACTACCGCCTGTTCTCCTCCTTGCGCATCCCCTTCGGCCAGGGACTCTCCGGCTGGGTGGCGCAGAACCGCAAACCGATCATCAACGGCAACCCCTCGGTCGAGCCCGGATACCTCAACGATCCTTCTAAGTTCAGCACCCTGCGTTCCGCCCTCGCTGTGCCGCTGGAAGGTGTCTCCGGAACGATTGGGGTTCTCGCCCTCTACCGCGCCGAGCGTGACGCGTTCACCTCCGACCACCTGCGCATTCTGCTCGCGGTCAGCAGCAAGATGGCGCTGGCCATCGAGAACGCCCTCAAGTATCAGCAGGCCGAGAATTCCGCCACCACCGACTACCTCACCGGCCTGCCCAACGCTCGCTCGCTCTTCCTGCAGCTCGACCGCGAACTGGCCCGCTGCAAGCGCGACAAGAACACCCTCACCGTCATGGTTTCCGACATGGACGGTTTCAAGCAGGTCAACGATCGCTTCGGCCATCTCGAGGGCAACCGCGTGCTGCGCCTCTTCGCCCAGGCGCTCAAAGACACCTCCCGCGAGTACGACTACGTCGCCCGCATGGGCGGCGACGAGTTCGTGGTCATCGCCCCCGGCCTGGCTGCCGATGCCGCCGGAAAGAAGTCCGAGCAGATGCGCACCCTGGCCAAGCAGGCCGGCGCCGAAGTCTGCGGCGAAGAGATCGTTTCGCTCAGCGTCGGCCGCTCCATCTATCCCGAGGACGGCGAAGACGCCGAACATCTGCTGGCCGAGGCTGACCGCCGCATGTATCTGGAGAAGCAGAAGCAGCTTTCCTACAAGGATCGCCGCCTGCATCCGCGCCTCAAGTGCCGCGTGACGGTGGAAATGCAGACCGAAGTCGGCGAGGCCCCGGTGTTCGCCAATCTCACCGACATCAGCATGGGCGGATGTTATCTGGAAACCAGCGCCATCCTGGCGCCGGGCAGCAAGATCAAGCTGGGCTTCTCCATGGACGACGGCAACCTGGCTCACGAAGGCGTGGTGGCGCGGCTCGATCCCGGCTCCGGCGTGGCCGTGCAGTTCCGCGAAGTCAACCGCGAAGGTCGCGAGCGCATGTTCAAGATTCTGGAGTTCGTCCAGAAAGCCACCGCGTTCTACAATAACCGCTACTTCGAGAACCTGCTCAAACGCTGATCCGCGGCTTTTGACCCGCAACTGTCTGGCGTGTCTGCAAACTAGTCCGTCCCGAACGAACGCCTGATCCTCGCCCCGGCATTTCAACGCCGCCACCGCGTCAGAGCGGTCATTCGTTGACTAGCGGATGCCGCATTCGTAAGATAAATCGACCCGAGGGCCTGGGGATTCTCCTAGTGATCGGCCAAAGCAATCGACAAACGTTTCCCCAGCGTGCGAGCGTGTATTTTCAATGTTTTATGCTGCCTCAGTCTGCCAACGTTGCCTCATTGTGTCGAAAATTGCAGGCGATAGGATACAGCTTAGGGTACACTGTCCGGCTGGAAAGAGGCGTCTGACGGGCGTTTCGGGGAGGGTTCGTTCTGGTGCCCAAGGCCCACATGGTCGCCCAACTCTCCGATTCAGCATGGGGTCAATAGTGAACAACAAGCGACGAGAAAGATTCTTCCCTGCTACTGCAACTTCGCGTACTCGGCTTTGGCTTGCTTCAGGATGGGGATGTCGGGGTCGGCGTCTTTCCAGAGGGTGAGGAAATCCTGATATGCCGCCTTGGCTTTGGCGGTGTCGCCTTGCATCGCGTAAGAGCGAGCAAGTCCCAAGCGGGCAAGTGCGCCCCAAGGAAAGTTCAACGCCAGTCCTCGATGGTCAATGAACTTCTGAAATTCCGCGGCCGCTCGGTTGCCGTCGTGGAGCTTGAGATTGGCTTCTCCACGCAAATAAACTGGGCACAGCAATATCGTGACGTTCGTTGGCGTGCCAAGTTCGACCGTGCTCGCCACCTTCAATAATTCGAGTGCCCGGTTCGGGTCTTTGCGCTCCAATGCGACGGCCGCCCGAATCGTGGGCAGCCAGTACCTGTGGACTAGCGTGTCGAGTGGAAAGGTCTTGTCAAGTTCAGCCGCCAGTTTCTCCGCCCGTGCCGTATCGCCTCCCCGCGCCAAGGCCAGCGCCGCAATCGCCCGCACATCGCGGTTCGGAGCCAGCTTCACTGCCGCATAGGCATCTGCTCGTGCTTGCTCCCGATTGCACGATTCCACTTCGCGCAGCGCTCCCGCTGCCTGATAGAGTGCGGCAGTCTCCTTGGCGTCGTTGTGCTGGGCTGAATCCATCGCCCGCCCGGTCAGCTCGTGCGCGTTCTTCAGCTTGCCGTGCCAACCTTCCGTGTCCGCTTGCATGGCCAGCGCCAGGTCTTCCGTGCCCGGCTTTCCCATGGTGGCCGAGACCATCTGTGCCATCTGCGCCGCATTGCCCTTCAGAAAAGCCAATGCGTAGCGGTTCGTCAGCAGCCACTCGCCCTCCAGCTTGCGTTCCTCCGCCTGCTTATACACCGCCTCTGCTTCATCCAGCCGGTTGAGGGTCGTATAAAGTCAACAGCCGGTCATACGATGCTATTTCTATTTGTTGTTTTCTGAAATCGGCAAGCCGCTCTTGCTCATGTCTTGTGCGTGCCCCATCGCGCCTCCCTATAACGACCCAGCCATCGCA
>Ga0187872_10003216_pt1 | contig 13416 bp, 13 predicted proteins | sample June2016WEW_16_4_FD_132973 | JGI IMG/M metagenome (GOLD analysis project Ga0187872, IMG submission 132973) | Peatland microbial communities from SPRUCE experiment site at the Marcell Experimental Forest, Minnesota, USA - June2016WEW_16_40 | ecosystem: Environmental > Terrestrial > Soil >...
ACAAGACCCGTAGAGTGGAAGAGGGGCGCCGGCGATTGCGCGGTAACTGGTGCGGTGAGACCGATCGAGTGGAAGGGACTGAATTGAATTCGACTGAGAGTGCGGGAACGAACGAGACCGAGACAAAAGAGACGGTGACAGACGAGACGGCAGCGGAGAAGACTGGGGATGGGCAGTTGGAGGCCGGAGTTGTCGAAGGCCATGCGCATGAGCACGAGCATGAACACAGCCATGAGGATGAGCACGAGCATGAGCATGGGCCGTCGCTGAATCCGGCGTTGACGCGCGAGATTGCGGTGGAGGCGCCGGCAGACGAGGTGGCGAAGGCCTATCGGACGGTGATCCGGCGGTACCAGAAGCTGGCGCGGATTCCGGGCTTCCGCGCGGGCAAGGTCCCGGAGTCTCTGGTGCGGACGAAGTTTGCCCGGGAGCTGCGCCAGGAGGTGATGGAGGCGCTGGTGCCGGAGCGCTTCCGGCAGGCGATGGAGGAGCAGAAGCTGCGTCCGGTCTCGGAGCCGCAACTGCTGGACTTGCAGTTGACGGATGGCGAGCCGCTGCGCTTCAAGGCGGCGTTCGAGGTGCTGCCGGAGTTCGACGTGGCGGGATATGAGACGGTGCGCGTGGAGCGGCCGCAGACCGAGCTGACGGACGCGGAGTTCGAGGAGGAGTTGGGCTACATTCTGGACAGCCAGGCGACGGTGGAGACGGTGGAAGAGGAGCGCGCGCTGGCGGAGGGAGACTGGGCGGAGATCCAGTTCCGCGGGGAGATCAAGCCGCTGGCCGAGACGGTGACCGAGGAGGGCGTGACGGCGACCACTCCGGCGGAGGCCCCGATCACTGGCGACGACGTGTTGATCGAGATTGGCGGCAAGAACACTCTGGCGGCGTTCAACGATGCGCTGCGCGGGGCAAAGGTGGGGCAGGAGCTGAAGTTCGAGGTGGATTATCCGGCGGAGTTCGGCGAAAAGAAGCTGGCGGGTCAGACGGTGGGCTACGACGTGACGGTGAAGGCGATCAAGCGCAAGACGTTTCCCGAGCGCGACGCGGAGCTGGCCAAGCAGCTTGGCAACAGCGAGAGCTGGGAGGAGTTCGAGAAGCAGTTGCGGGAGCGTGTGAGCAGGCGGAAGCGCGAGTCGCTGGAGGCGGGCGCGCAGAACAAGATGATGGATGAAGTGATTGCGCGGTACGACTTCCCGGTTCCGGAGTCGCTTGTGCAGCAGCGGGTGGACGCGCGGCTGGAGCGCGGGTTGCGCGCGCTGGCGCAGCAGGGGATGAAGGCGGACGACATGCGCAAGCTGGACTTCGTGCGCCTGCGCGCGGCGCAGCGGGACGAGGCGGAGCGCGAGGTGAAGGCATCGCTGGTGGTGGACCGGATCGCGGAGGCAGAGAGCGTCGCGGTGAGCGATGAGGAGCTGAACCATGAGGTGCTGCTGCTGTCGCTACAGACGCGCGAGCCGTACGAGACACTGCGCGAGCGGCTGGCCAAGGACGGCGGGCTGGAGCGGCTGCGCGAGGAGATGCGGCGGGAGAAGACGGGCCGCGTTCTCTACGAGAAGCTGGCGGGCTGAGAGAGGCCGGTGGCGAGGTAGTCCGGGATGAGGCTGGTTACGTTTGTGGAGGGGAATAAGGCGGCGCGGCCGGGGTTGGTAGTGGATGGCGGTGTCGTCGATCTGGGCGCGGAGGGGTTTGAGGACGCGATTGCGTTTATGGGCGCGCCGGGGAGTGTGCAGGCGGAGGCGGCGCGGGCGCGACCCACGATTGCGCTGGAGAAGGTGCGGCTTCTGGCCCCGGTGCCGAATCCGCCGCGCATCTTCGGCATTGGTGTGAACTACGCCGAACACGCGGCCGAGTCGGGGACCAGAATGCGCGATGTGCCGACGGTGTTTATGGTGCTGTCGTCGGCGGTGGTGGGGCCGGGGGCGGAGGTGGTGCTGCCGCCGAACAGCGCAGCGGTGGACTACGAGGCGGAGCTGGCGGTGGTGATCGGCAAGGCGGGGCACAGGATTGCGGCGAGTGAGTGGGAGGAACACGTCTTCGGGTACACGATGATGAACGACGTGAGCGCGCGCGACGTGCAGCGGGCGACGAGTCAGTGGTCGCTGGGCAAGAGCTTTCCGACGTTCGCGCCGATGGGGCCGTGGGTGGTGACGAAGGACGAGATTGCCGATCCGCACCGGTTGGGGATTTCGCTGACGATTGGCGGGGAGAAGTTGCAGGACTCGAACACGAGCCAGATGATCTACAAGATTCCGGCGCTGATCGAGTATCTGTCTGGGATTGTGCCGCTCGAGGTGGGCGACGTGATCAGCACGGGAACGCCCGCCGGGGTGGGGATGGGGCGGACGCCGCAACGCTGGCTGAAGGCTGGGGAAGAGATGATTATTGCGATCGAGGGGATTGGGGAGCTGCGGAATCCGGTGGTGGCGGAGTAGAGGGGGTGGGGCGCGAGCGCCGGGCGGCGAGTTGGGTGGCGAGTTGGGTGACGGCGTAGGCGGCAAGGAGGGTGAGAAGGGGGTCGAGGTTGACGCGATAGCGGAACTCGGCGTGGGTGATGTAGTAGGGAAGCGGGAAGAGGAGCAGAGGCAGGGCCATGAGGACGGCGAAGGCGCGCATCCGGTTGCGGTAGAGGAAGACAAGTCCGGCGAATCCGAGCAGGGTGGTGAGGAGAGCGTGGAACTCATAGATGGGCGGGCCGTCGAGACTTCCGGTCCCGGCCCAGAAGCGGAAGATGCGGCGGAGGGTGAGACGGATGAAGATTGCGGGGTGGGCGCGGATGTATTGCAAGGCCTGGGTGGTTTTATCGCGGGTGTAGGCGACCTCTCCCTTGGCGACGTAGCTGGCCAGTTCGGACTTGTCGTACATGGGGAAGAGCGACTGGTCGAGGAAGCCGGTTGCGCCGGGGCGGTTTCCCATCCATAGCTCGAAGCCGGCGGTGCTGCGCAGGGGGACGAATGCGTGGAAGCGGCAGGCGTTGCGGATGGGCCAGACGGAAAAGAGCAGAAGAAGCGCGAGCAGGCCGAGGAGCGGGGCGGCGCGGGCGACACGGCGCGTCTGCCAGGCAGCCCACGCAAGGATGGCCAGGAGCGAGGGCAGGAGGGCGGGATTGATGAGGGCGACGATGGCGGAAGACGCGCCAAGAAGGAGGAAGGACGCGATGGTGGGATGGCGGCGGCAGCGGAGCGCGAGCAGGATGATGGCGGGAAGCGCGCAGGCGGAGAGACTGGTCTCCCAGAAGATGGCGGGGACCCAGAGCAGGGGAAGCGAGACGGCCCAGAATGCGCCGGCGAGGATGGCGGTGCGGTCGTCCAACTGCTCTCGACAGATGCGCATCATGAGCCAGATGGTGACGAGGGCGACGAGAATCTGGAGGGCGATGATGGCGATCTCGGAGGCGAAGGAGTCGATGCCGAAGAGGAAGAAGACGGCGGCGATGAGGGTGGGATAGCCGGGCGCGATCAATGCGGTGGGGCCGGTGGGGACGCCGAAGGGAGAGCTGAAGCCATGGCCGTGGAGGAGCGAGCCGGCCAGCAGGCCCATCTCGTAGGGATGGGCGAAGAGCCAGTTATGAGGACGGGTGAGGGCGACATTGACCAGGACCACGAGGCGGCCAAGCAGCGCCACGACAAGGACGATGGCGAGGGAACGGCGGCGCGCGCGCGGGAGTGCAGGGGAGGGTGCGTCCGGCAGATGCTGAGGGGGCTGTTCTGTCATGGGTTGGAGGGGTGCTGGACTGACAGAGCGATGGTATCAGACAGGAACTCTCCCAGGACCGGGGATGCGTGCCTGGGAGAGTCGATGGAGGTTGATGCGGCGAATTATAAGCCGGGCCCCGGCGATCGGGCCGGTCAAGTGGTGCTGTTGGGGACGAGGTGGGCGACGGCGAGGTCGCCAGAGATTATGGTGAAGATCTGGGGGATGCCGGTGGTTGGCCGCGAGGCAGAGATGCAGGCGCCTCCACCTTGGGACGCGGTGTAGTCGGAGAAGAAGTTCTGCGGCGAGGAGGCGATGCCCTGCATGGTCTGGCATGGGGTGATTCCGCTGGTGTCCGTGGAGCAGTCCGATGAAGAGGCCGTGGCGCCATAGGCGACCGAGTAGACCCTGGTTGGAATGGCCCCATTGCCATACGCATTGGCCGTGGCTATATTCTGGCCGGCGGTGACTGCCTGGGCGCATTGCTTCTTGGTGGAAGGGTAGGTCCCGCTGGTGGTGGATGCCGAGGAACCCAGGTCGCTGCTATTGGCTGCGCCATCGCTGATGAGGATGAGGACGTTCTGGGAGCCGGGAAAGGCAGCCTGTTCGGCGATGAGCGCGGACTGGGCGGCATAGATTGCGCCGGCGAGGTAGGTGCCCTCTCCGGACGTGTTGATCATCTGGGTGCAACCGCTCAGGCCTCCACTCGCCTTTACCAAGTTGTTGCCGGTGTCGGATTTGGGGGCGGGGTTCAAGGTCGTCGCGGTGTCTGAGGTCTTGTAATCGCTGGAGAAGCCCACGACCTCATAGGTAGAGCTGTTCAATGGGGTGTATGTGGTGGCGCCGGCGGTGGGGAAGGTGTAGACCTCCGGGGTAGGTTTGGTGCCTGCGCAGTTGTATAAATCCGCGATGTTGGAGGTTGAGGCGTTAGGGAACTGGAAGAGGGCGACCCTGTCCACGGAGCCGACCACGTTGCCGCTGCCGTTGGTGCCGGCGGTGACCGTGCCGCAGGATGACAAGGCGATGTTGCAGGGCGAGAGGGCCTGCAAGAGGACGCGGACGCCTTGCAAGGCGCAGGTCATTCTTGTGGAACTGCATAGACTGTCGGAGTCGGTGCTGCTCATTGAACCTGTGCCGTCGACGATGATGGCGACATTGTATGGTTCGACCGCGGCGCCCGAGCCCCTGGCGGAGGCGGTGGCGGTTGCGGTGAGAGTGGTTGTCGCCCTACCGCCGAAGATCCCGCCGAAGAGGATGGGCACGGTCAGCTGCTGCTGCACCTGGATGGCGTTGGCGTTGGTAGGAGAGACGCAGGCGACCCCCAGGTTGACGAGGGTGGTGAGGCACTCCAGCTTGGGGTAGCCGGATGACATGGTCACGCCGGGCAGATAGGAGTTGCTGTTATGATCTCCGGATCCCGAGCTGTAGTTTGCCGCGGCGGTTGCCGCAGAGGCGCTGGGCAACTGCTGCGCACCGGCCAGCGCCGCCGCATTGGCGGCAGCCTGGAGCTCATGTTGCTGAACATAGGTACTGCCAATGCTGATCGAGAACGCGGCGATGCTCATAAAGGCGACCACCATGAGGGCCATGATCGGGAGCATCTGCGCGCTTTGGTCCCTGAAGAACCGGACGATAAGAGAACCGCTATTAAGTTTCATTGGACAACCTCTGTCATGGATGCGGTGAGGGTGCAGTTGAGATAATTGCTGGTGCCGTAGAACTTGGTCATGTTTTCGCAGGGATATGTGATGGTGACGGTGACGGGAGTGGTAAAAGCAAGTTGCAGAACGCCCATTGCCCCGCTGGACAGCGAGGTGCTGGAGCAGGTGGTGCCGTTATAGGTGGTGGTATTGATCACCGTCGAGAAGGTCAAGTTGGCCGGCTTGAGGGCGGGCGCCGCGGCTTCGACCTGCGTGACCACAAAAGCGCAGGGGTCGTAGATGGGACTGGAGACGGTGCCGGTGTTGGGGACCCCCCTCCTGCTGAGGGAGAGCTGCGTGGCTGCGCTGTTGGCAGCATTGCACATCTGGCTATAGTTGATGAAGGCGAGCCCCAAGGCAACGATGCAGGTCGTTAAGAGAAACAGGGGCGGCAGGCACAAGGCGAACTCGACGAGCGACTGGCCACGCTCGCCGCCGAAGCGAAGGCGGGCGCAGATGCGCCTGCGCCTGGACCAAGTATCGCGACCGGCCGCCGGAGGCGGTGCGGAATGGCTGGTTAACGGCAAGCAGACCACCTCGTTAGGGGCATCATACGAGGGGGGGATGGACCCGATAATCCCCATTTGGTGTTATTAACCAATCGGTCAACATGGCGATGCGCGTGCGGAGGCGGCTGAGCGGCAGATTTCTTTGGTGGAAGGAGTCTTCTTTGCGGGCCGAACGCCCGATATAGTCTGTGGGGCCCTGAGCGATGTGGCGCATCCGAACCTGCGATGGACAGGAGCGAGGAGGCGACCGGCGTATGGGCTCATCCCCGGAGTGCGGGCAAACGGCGATGCCAAGGGCCGGCGGGAGTTTGGATTTCATGGCGAGAGCGAGGACGATGAAGAACCTGAGAGACGAGAGCGGACAGACGTTGGTGTTTGTGGCAGTCTTCATGGGGCTGCTTGCGCTGGGCTTCGTTGCGTTTGCGCTGGACGTGGGGGCATTGTTCCGCGAGAAGAGGATGGCCCAGTCGGCGGCGCAGGCGGCCGCGGTTGCCGCCGCGGAAGAGGTTGGCTATGGCAATACCGCGAATGAACAGGCGGTGGCGAATGCAATGGCCAAGCTGAATGGCTTCGACACGACGCTGGCGACCAATCCGGCGACGGTGACGCTGACGACGCCGACGACGGGGAACTTTACCGGGAGCTATGTGCAGGCAACGGTCAGTATGCCGATTCATACAACCTTTCTGGGCGCGTTCGCGCATGGGATGGTTACGGTGCCGGTGTCTGCCACGGCGATCGCGGGGGGCGGAATATCCAGCCAGACGTGCGTGTGCGTGACTGGCAATTTCAGCATCACGAACGGCTCGACGCTCGACGCAACCGGCTGCGGGGTCTTCGACAACTCGTCGAGCTCGAGCTCGATCCAGATGAATGGCGGCTCGACGCTGAATGCGTCGTCGCTGGGCGGGGCATCGACGGGCTGGTACCCGGGCAACATCACCGGCAACGGCGACACGATCAACGTGCCAACAGCGGACATTGTGCAGGGAGTGAGCACGAGCTGCACTCCGGCCCTGCCGGCGGCGCCGAGCTATTCCAGTTGCGCGGCGGACCCCGGCGGCAGTTACGGCACCTTTACCTGGGGCCCAGCGACCGCCAGCAGCACGATCTGTTACAAGGCGCTGACGGTGGGGGCGAACGGCTCGACGTGCACGCTGAAGCCGGGCATCTACGTGATCACGACCGGGGCACTGCACTTTGAAAGCGGGGCCGGCGGCGCCTCCAACCAGGGAGGGAACGGGGTTTTTTTCTATCTGACGGGGACGGCCTCGCTGGTGATCGACAATGGGGCGAATGTGAACCTGGTGTCGGGCGGCGCCACGGAGAGTGGGGGAGCGACGGCGCCGGTGGTGGGGTCGTACGACGGGGTGGTGGTGTTTCAGGACCCAAGCGACACGTCGGCGATTACGCTCTCCGGCGGGTCCAGCTCCTACATGAATGGGGCCATTATCGCGCCCAGTGCAGCGTTGACAGCCAGCAACGGCAGCAGCACAGCAGTGATGCAGGGGGGAATCTCCGTGAAGTCGTTGACCATTACCGGGGGGAGCATGAATGCCGTGGTAGACACGAACGAGGGGAGCCTATCGGTCTATGCGGCCAATCCCAAGCTGGTGCAGTGAGCGATGAGAGAGATGAGCCAAGCCGATGGAGGCTGTTTGCGGGGGCCGTGGAGAGCGATGGCGGCGCGATGCAGCGGCCTGGGCGGCGAGTGCGGAAATGCACTGGTGGAACTGGCGCTGGTGTTTGCGCTGATCGGCATTCCGATGCTGTTGGGAACCGTCGAGATGGGATACGTGGTCTACGATTCGGTGGAGATAACCAATGCAGCGAACGCAGGCGCGCTTTACGGGATGCAGAACGCAACCAACGCGGCGAGCAGCTCGGGAATCACAACGGCAGCGCAGGCCGAAGCGCCGGAGTTCGGCACGAACCTGACGGTGACTCCGACGACGTTTTATGTCTGCACCAGCGCGGTGGGCGGGACGCAATACAGCACGGCCAGTTATACCCAGGCCCAGGCTTCGGCGAAGTGCACCGGCACGGGCAACCACGCGCTGGAGTTCATCCGGGTGCTGACCAGCGCCACGGCGACCCCTCCGGTGCATTGCCCGGGACTGGCGAAGACATTCACGCTGGGCGGGACGTCGGTGATGGAAGTGGAGCAGTAGCGATGGACTTGCAGAATGCAATTCGGCGGCAGGCGAATGGGGCAGGGAGAGGCTGTGCCGGGTTCCTGCGAGCATTATTGCGGCGCGGCCGTTGCCTGCGCGCGGCGGAAAAGCGAAGCAAAGACGCGGCGGGTGGCGAGGCCGGGTCGGCGTTGATCGAGACGGCAGCGAGCCTTCCAGTGCTGTTCGTGCTTATCTTCTGCTTCATGGAACTCTGCATGGCGTTTTACTCGTATGACATGATCAGCGAATCGGCGCGGGAAGGGACGCGCTATGCGATGATGCTGAGTTCGACCTGCACAAACTCCAGCGGAGGTTCGTGCACGGCCACGGCGGCACAGGTGAACAGTTACGTGTCGGGGCTTGGCTGGGCGAACCTGGCAGGCGGCACGATGACCGTGAGCACCAGCTATAAGACACCCGCCGGCGGGGTTGGCACGAACACTGTGAGCGACTATGTGGTGGTGCAGATCACGTATGTATTTCCGATCACGATGCCGTTTGTGCCGAAGAACTCAATCACCCTGAAGAGCGCGTCTCAGATGCCGATCATTCAATAAGGCGCGAAAAGCCGCGCGGTCTTCCGCGCCTCCCTAAGCAACCAGGCAAACCATCCAGTGCAGCGACCGCTGCCTTCCTTTCCGTTTGGGAAGGGAAGCAGCCGTGTTGCGCGCGGCGGTGCGGGATGCAGTGCATCAGGATGGGGGCACATTGGCTGCCATTCCCGGATGTCTGGATAAATGCCCTAGATACAAAAAGATACGGAGGAACATGGCGAACTTAAGTGTTACTTGATGACACTTCCTGGGGATTTCCAATCCTGCGCACCAGCCCTACTCTCGGCTTATCCCCAGGGACTCGCAAGGCCGGAGTGCCGCGGAAAACCGAACGAGGAGAAATAAACATGAAACTGCTTCTGAAGAACCTGATGACGGAAGATTCGGGCCAGGACCTGATTGAGTACGCGTTGGTCGCGGCCTTGGTCGGTCTGGGCGCGGTCGCATCCATCACCGCTCTCAAGAACTCCATTTCGAACACCTTCAACAGCATCGGCTCGCAACTCGCCACCTCAGTCATCTAAAGCCGGACAGAGCTTATGTGAGCGTTAGACGTCGACGCTCACATAAGCCGCTTCCTTCACCGCAAGGCCTGCCGTTCGATTGGCGCAACGAGATTGTCCTGCGATTGGCGTCGCACTCGCAGGTGAAATGATCGAAAAAAACAGAGAAAGGGAAAAAACATGGCAAACGTAAAACAGCTTTTTGTGAAGCTGGCGAAGGAGGATTCAGGACAGGACCTGATTGAGTACGCATTGGTAGCGGCCCTGGTAGGTCTTGGGTCGGTCGCCGCGATCAGCGGACTCGACAACTCCCTCAAGAACAGCTTCAACGCCATAGGCAGCGGGCTCGCTTCTTCCACCGCCTAAACCTGGAGACGGCTTATGTGAGCATTCGATGCGGGCGCTCACATAAGCTGCTTCCGACTCAATTGGACCGGGCGTCCGATTGGCACAACCAACTTGTCCTGCGGGTCCGTCGCCAGTGACGCTCTCGCAAGACGTAGATATGACGGACAAGCAACCAGAGGGGGAAAGACATGAAAGATGTAAAGCGGCTTTTGAAGAGGCTGGCGAAGGAGGATTCAGGACAGGATTTGATTGAGTACGCGTTGGTAGCGGCCCTGGTAGGTCTTGGCTCGGTCGCCGCGATCAGCGGACTCGACAACTCCCTCAAGAACTCCTTCAACGCCATAGGCAGCGGGCTTGCTTCTTCCACCGCCTAAACCTGGAGACGGCTTATGTGAGCATTCGATGCGGGCGCTCACATAAGCCGCTTCCGACCCAATCGGACCAGCCGTCCGATTGGCACAACTTAACACAACGAAAACGAACTTGTCCTGCGGGTCCGTCAGTAGTGTCGCTCTCGCAAGCCGTAGATTTGACGGACAAGCAACCGAGAAGGGGGGAAGAGATGGAAGATGTAAAGCGGCTTTTGACGAAGTTGATGAAGGAGGATTCAGGACAGGACCTGATCGAGTACGCATTGGTGGCGGCCCTGGTAGGGCTTGGCTCGGTCGCCGCGATCAGCGGCCTCACGAACTCCCTCCAGAACACGTTCAACGCCATAGGCAGCGGGCTCAGTTCTGCCGTTGCCTGAGCGAAACAACTCACCAGGGGAATGCGCCAAGAAAGAGCAAAGATCGCAGCAAAGGACAGCACGTTTGACCACGGACCTTGGCGCATTACCACGACGAAAATTGCAATGCCATATCGCCTCTCTCAGGACTGAACCAGGAACGCACGATGACACTCTTTCAATCGGAACTGACATATCCGGCAACCGCCACCGCATGCGCCATCGTGGGCTCCGTCTTCGATGTGAAGAGCAGGCGGGTGCCGAACGTTGTCACGTTTCCCGCGTTCCTGATTGGACTATTTCTGCATCTCGCGTTGGGCGGATGGAGGCAGATGCTCAGCGCGCTGGCCGCAGGGGTGATATGCGGGCTGGTGTTTCTGGTGTTCTATCTGGCGGGCGGCATGGGCGCCGGAGACGTGAAACTGATCATGGCGGTGGGATGCATCGCCGGCATGTCGCACCTATTTTACATACTGGCGTGGACTGCGATCGCCGGGGGAGTGATGGCGGTAGGCCTGGCCCTGGTCCGCGGAAAGCTGCAAGAGACTCTGATGAATGTGGGCGAGCTGTTCACGCACCACCGGAGCAAGGGGCTGCAACCGCATCCGGACCTCAACATCTCGAATGCGCGAACCCTGCGGTTGCCATATGCGTTGGCGATCGCCGGCGGGTGCATATTAACGCTGTATTTTCAGGTTGCATAAGTAGGGGTGCAGGGAAATGAATCGTCGGCTCACCTCCGCATTTATCATCGCGCTTCTGGTTTCGGGCGTCTTTACGCTCTGGCTGAGCGCGAAGTTTGCGAAGAAAGGCGGACCGGCGCCACCGCCGGCGAAGAGCCAGTATGTGGCGGCGGCGGCGAACCTGGAGGCCGATCAGGTGATCCGGGCGGAGAACCTGCGCATGGTCGATTGGCCGGCATCGGTGCCGCTGAACGGGGCATTCACCACGCCGGGCGCATTGATCGGGCGCATCGTACTGTATCCGCTGTCGGAAGGGGAGCCGATTCTGGAGCGGCAGTTGTCCAGTCCCGGGTCCGGCATCGGCATAACGGCGAAGATCCCGAGCGGCATGCGGCTGATCGCGCTGCGCACCGACGAGGTAATCGGGGTGGCCGGGTTTCTGCTTCCCGGCACGCACGTGGACGTTCTGGTGACGCTGCATACGAGCAACTCACCGGACCCAGTGACGTTCACGGTGCTGCAGGACGCGGAGGTGCTGTCGGCCGGGCAGAAGACCGAGCCCGATCCCGAAGGCAAAGCGACCGTTTCGACTGTGGTGACACTGCTGGTAAAGCCGGAAGATGCGGAACGGGTCGTACTGGCAAGCAACCAGGGCACGGTCCATTTTGTACTGAGAAACGGAGTTGACCGTGAGGAGTTCAAAGGGCCACCCGCGCTTCTGGCACAACTGTCGGGAATCGAGCCGCCCCCGGTGAAGGAAGCTCCCAAACCGCCGGAACCGCCTGTAATCAAGACATATTCGGTTGAGACCATCCTGGGCAAATCACAGAGGATGGACGATTTCCAGTGAGACGCAAAATGTACAAGGACCCAAAAAAATCGGCATTCCCGATGGCGCGAGCAGGAGTTGCGGCGGCGGCGGCCGTACTGACGACGGTGGCGCTGTCTGTGGCCTGTGCCGCGCAAGCCGCGGCGGTTTCCGAGGTGGCTGCTGTCTCCAACATCGCCGGGTCACCCATTCCGGGCGCTTCGGGCAGCATCAGCCGGGTGACGTCCGGGGCGGAGATGCTGCACGTGACGGTTGGGCACTCCCTGTTTCTGAATACGCGGAGCCGCCTGCGCCGCGTGTATCTGTCCGATCCCAACATGCTCAACTCGGTGACGCTGAGTCCGAACCAGATTGTTGTGACGGCGATGGGCTCCGGGATCAGCTCGCTGGTGATTCTGGACGAGGCAGGGCAGGCGCAGTCGTACGTTGTGTCGTCCGACCTGGATGTTGCGGGGCTGCGCAGCGCCATGTCCGAGGCGATGCACGGCGATGCGGTCAACATCGAGGGAAGCGGGGACCGCGTAACCCTGAGCGGCAAAGTGGGCAGCGACGCGCTAGCCGATACGGCGGTAAAACTGGCCGGGCTGTATTCCAAAGAAGTGGCGAATGCACTGACGGTTTCGCCCGACCATCCGAAACAAGTGAGGCTGAAGGTGCGGATCCTGGAAGTCGACCGCAGCAAGGCCGAGCAGTTGGGCATCAATCTATTCAACCCGGGCGGAAACACCAGCTTCCTTGCGTCCACAACCACATCGCAGTACGCCTCGATCGCGACGTATAGCGCGAATGGCACAGCCAGCGGCTCGTTGACGACCACCGACCCGTTGAATTTTCTGCTGTACAGCTCGAAATTGAACCTGGGCGCGACGGTGAAGGACCTGGAAAGCAAGCAGGTGCTGCAGATCCTGGCCGAACCCACGATCACGACCATCAGCGGCAAGACGGCGGACTTTCTCTCCGGCGGCGAGTTCCCCTTTCCCATGCTCCAGCCCGGCTCCAATGGCAGCGGGTCGGTGGTTACGATCACGTTCCGGCAGTATGGCGTGAAACTGGAGTTCACACCCACCGTGAACGAGGATGGATCGATTCGACTGAAAGTGGCGCCCGAAGTAAGTTCGCTGGACTATACCAATTCAGTTACGATCGCCGGATTTACGATCCCCGCACTGGCCACGCGCAGGGCGGAGACCGAGGTTGAGCTGCGCAGCGATCAGAGCTTTGCCATCTCGGGCCTTCTGGACCAGCGGACCACGGACATCATGAGCAAGACGCCGGGCGCCGCCAACATTCCAATTCTGGGAGCGCTCTTCAAATCGAAGAACGTCAACCACGCAACGACTGAGTTGGTGGTTGTGGTTACGCCAACTCTGGTGGACCCTCTGACCGATACGGCCGAACCCAGACAGCCGGACCTTCCGATTCCTACCCTGAATACGGGCAAGTTCGACAAGTCGCTGGGGAGGAACCTGAATCCACATCCAGCGGCCCCGGCGCTCAATCCGGAGCAGCCCCCTGCGAGCAACCCGGCCCCGGCAGCGACTCCGGCGCCTGCTCCCGCAGCGACTGCATCGCCTGCTCCGGTAGCGACTCCGGCGCCTGCTCCCGCAGCGACTGCATCGCCTGCTCCGGCAGCGACTCCGGCGCCTGCTCCGGCAGCGGCCACTGTGGCCGAAACGGCCCAGAAAGCCACGCCATCGCC
>Ga0187872_10003217_pt1 | contig 13408 bp, 9 predicted proteins | sample June2016WEW_16_4_FD_132973 | JGI IMG/M metagenome (GOLD analysis project Ga0187872, IMG submission 132973) | Peatland microbial communities from SPRUCE experiment site at the Marcell Experimental Forest, Minnesota, USA - June2016WEW_16_40 | ecosystem: Environmental > Terrestrial > Soil >...
AACGGGCGGCGGCAGCCAGCCGAGGATGGAGAAGTTGGTGCGGACGGCAATGCCGGCGCTGCAGGGCGGGGAGCCGAGGACGACGATGGGCGTGAGCGGGGTGCTGGCGACCCGCAAGGCGAGCCTGAGCCGCCCGTCGGCTTTCGTCATTTGGAACTCCTGGACGGGGTTGGGTCCGAAGCGGACCGGTTTGAGGGCATCGAGGGCCGGGGGGAGGCCCAGGGCGAGGCGGGCGGTGTTGATGCCGGTGAACAGATGGTAGCCGCTGGCGGGCTTGCCGAGGCGGCGAGATTCCTGCCGGGCCAAGGCGTGCCAACCGGCCATCTGGTCGTCGCTTAAGGTACACCAGAGCGCCGCGATATCCGCACAATTTTGCCGCGCCCGCAGCCGCGCCGGGGTGACGAACCGCGCCTGCTGTGGCCGGGCACGGGCCAGTTGCCCATGCTTGCTGTCCACGTACACCATGCCGCCCCAGCGGCCGGACTGCCTTATGCTCATGCCGTGCAATTTCATGGCCGGACATAAAGGGGTAAGTCAGCGAAATTGTCAACTGTTGACAGAGCCGCCGAGGGGAGGGCCAGCGGAATTGCGCGGAGGTGTTGGCCCGCTAAAGACGCGAAATAGGCAAAAAGGACTGGCTTCGTCCCGGAGGGGCGGGGGCGGCGCGCCAGGCAGAGGAAATAACATGACTTCCGTGCGACACGGATCTGACAATGGACTGGCGCCGGGCTGTACCTGGTTTCCCATCGCCTTCCGCACGTGCCCGCCCGGCCCCCGTGCCCGCTTGCCAATCTGACCCCTTTGCCACTTGAATCGGCGCTTCCCGACCCGCCGTAAAAATGTGCTTGCCATGGGAAAAGGGGTACGGTAGAAAGGGCACGCTCAGTAAAGAGCAACACAGAAAGGCATAAAGAAAAGTAACCAGGAACTGACCAATAATATTTAGCGTAGCACGGCTACGGTCTTCGTCGAAAACCGAGAATTTTCACAGGAGAGACCAGCCCAAGCACGCGCCAGTCGGCGCGGCTTGGAGCATTCTCTCCAAAGGCGCTTCTCGGTGCCTCGACGAAGGGTGCGACAAGTTCGCGCCCTTTTGTTTTTCCGTCGTTCGTGTGGGCTAAAAGCCGGGAACACAAACGTATGAAAAGAATCAGACTTCTGCTGGCAACCGCCGTGATCGGATTACTCACCCTCACCTCCAGCGCCCAAAGCTGGCTCACCAATGGACTTGTGGCGTATTACCCGTTCAACGGGAATGCCAACGATGCGAGCGGGAATGGTCATAATGGAATAAACCAAGGTGCTGTTCTCGTGCCAGACAGATTCGGGAATCCGAACGCTGCATATCAATTTAATGGCACAAACAATTCCAACACGAACTTTTTCATAGACCTGTCACAGAACCGTCCAATTACTGGCGTTCAGACAAACTTTTCCATCTGTGGTTGGATAAACCCGAGGTACATACCCCCGGGCGAGGGACCGGGCGCTGTGTTAGAGGCTGACTACCCTGATAGGGGAATATACATGCACGAAGGGACCGACGGGAGTTATGTGCAAATTGGCGTTCGCATCGGCGTTTCCCCGTGGACAAGCACCTCCATGAGAACCCTTGAGTTCATTACGATCATGGGATATCCGGGAAAGCCGAGTGACAACTTCTTCGCAAGTCAACCGATCCCAACCAACACTTGGACGGCTTTTGTTGCTACGTATGATGGAGCTACCAAAACGGTGTTCATAAACGGAACTGTTAATGTTGCTGAGCCCTACACTTTCGTACCGGACTGGGACAGGGACTTTGAGGGCGAGAAGATCGGCGGAAACTTCCCCGGGCAAGCCGAGTCTTTTGACGGCATGATTGATGACATCCGCATTTACAACCGTACCCTTTCCTCGAACGAAGTCGCGGAGTTGTATGCCATTGAGTCAACGCCGTCTCCTTGCGTTTCCCCTGCCACGGCCACCGCAACCATAGTGGACGGGTTCGTTGTGAACGCAACCATCACCGATGGCGGCTGCGGTTACACAAATGCGCCGTGCGTTTTGATTGAGGGTGGCGGCGGGACCGGGGCGGGTGCGACCGCAGCAGTCAGCAACGGAGTCGTAGTCGCCATCACGATTACCAATGCCGGAATCGGTTACACCGGCACGCCGTTGGTCGTCATCCAGCCGCCGTTTATTCCCAATCCGGCTTTGGGCATTGCGCCCATGTCGTTCCTTGCCTTTTCCAATCTCACCGTTGGCGGCGTTTATCAATTGCAGGAGTCGGTGGCGTGGTATTGGTCAAACCAGCCAGTCAGCTTCACGGCCACAAACGCCCTCTACACGCAGATGGTCCCAGGAGTGGTGAGCAGCGGAGATTACCGGCTGGCGCTCAATCCGGTGCCGGCCCAGGCCTTCGCCACACCAGAGGTGGTCAATGGGTTTGTCGTCGGCACGACGGTGACCAGCGGCGGTTCGGGCTACGTTACCGCTCCGGCAGTCGCCATCGTCGGCGGTGGCGGGACCAATGCCACGGCGGTTTCTCAAATTTCTGGTGGCGTCGTGACCAACATCGCCATTACCGATGCTGGCATCGGCTACACCAACACGCCGAGGGTTGAAATCGCTCAGCCACCCGCCGCCGCCGTGTCGCCAGCGGTGTTCCCGGTGATGCGGGTGGATTGCGCAAACCTAGCTCCCTATGACAATTATCAGATTCAATTCGAGCCGGCCCTCGCCGGAGCGTGGTCGAATTGGGATGGAGGATTATTCAGCCCGACTGGCGTGACGAATTCGCAATACCTGTTCATTACGAATGGCGCGGGCTTCTTCCGCCTGGAATATGTGCCGTGAACAGTTCCTGGGAAGCTTATATGACGACCAATACTTCTAAGAAAGCAGCGATGATAAAGACCATCCTCTGGATCGATGACAGCGCACACGAGCGAGCGGCGGGAGAGGCCTTGCTCCACAAGATAGGTGGGATAACACCACGAGTTGCTGCTTCCTCCGCCGAGGCTAAGCGAGTAATCGAACACGTCCAGGTTGACGCGGTCGTCACAGATATTCTGCGTCGCCGGCCGGACAGGTCCGTATCCGATGATGACGGCTATCGTTTCTTCACCGAATACCTCCGCCCTCGCTTTCGAACGATGCCGGTAGTGTTTCATACCAAGAACCTGCCTCAGACGTTCGATACGGACGAACATTCCCAGTACCTTTCCAAATGGGAAACTCCAGCCAAAAAGGCGATCGAACTCAAGTGCCGGCTCGGGGAGGTGTTGCAGCTATACGAGGCATTTGCAGATTTTGGGACTTGGAAGCGCATTATCGAGCCGCGTTTGGTTCGCGTGAACTCCAAACTGCTAGAGAGGGTCCGGTCTATTGGCGATGTGTGGCGCCTGACGCCCGGACAGTTTGAGCAACTCGTCGCAGAGCTTTTGGAGAAGCTCGGCTTCTCTGTGTTGTGGGTACCCGGCGGAAAAGACGGCGGCATTGACATCGTTGCAAGTTCAGCAGAGCGCGACTTTCTCATCGACGTGAAACGGTATAGGGCAAGTCACCCTGTGACTGTCGAGCTTGTCAGGCGTGTCTATGGGGTTGCCGAGTCGATTGCGCCTAGCCGACCAGATCGCATTGTCTATGGGGGGATCATCACGTCGAGCAAGTTCACTAAAGAGGTAGAGGTATTCGAGCAGGCCGCAAGGCGTCGGCCGCTCCTTCGTGATGGTGAATGGCTAAAAGCAGAACTCACGAAGTATGCCCCGCGCCTGCGAGGAACCAACCGTCCTCGGTAACTGCTCTAGCGGACTGGTTGCGCCAGTCGCTGAACGCTGGCGTTAAGAACAGCCCTCACTGGGCTGGGCTGCGGTTTTTGAGGTGGGGCGGGCACAAGCCGTTTCGCGGCCCGTGCTGGCGGGCCGCCGGGCGCAGCCCCGGGACGACGGAACACAAGCCAAAGATTGCCACCCTTGTACTCGCGCTGCCGGAGAACGTGAATTACGCCGTCAAGAGCAGCCTGCTGCTGAGCTTTCTGGAATCCGTGCCGGAAGTGGCGGCCAGGCTCAAGGAGCCAGGGGCCAAAGACCGCAAATTCTAGGACGTGGTAAAATCCGCCGAGCAAGCCGCCGTGCTGGTGCTGGTGTATTGAGCAGCCAGATTCGCAGGCTGCGAGGATTTAACGCAGAGGCGCAGAGGACCGCGAACCGTCCCGGTTCGCAGCAGCCGCCACCGACAAAGGAGGCCCGAACACATCCTCACGCAATTACGGCCATACGGACACGCTGCGAACCGGGACGGTTCGCGGTCCGCTGGCTTCGGTTGCGGCTTTGCTTCTTGGCGTCTGCGTTAACTGCCGTTTTTCCCAGTTTCCAATTCCCCTCCCACCGGCTATAACGATGCGCATGTCTCAATATCGTGTTGGCATTATCGGCGGCAGCGGGCTGTATCATATCGAAGGCTTCACCCGCCAGAAGTGGGTCAAGGTCAAGACGCCCTTCGGCCCGCCCTCGGACAGTTTTCTGACCGGCAAGCTGGCGGGGCGCGAGGTGGTGTTCCTGCCCCGGCACGGGCGGGGTCACCGGATTCTGCCCAGCGAACTGAATCACCGCGCGAACTTATGGGGGATGAAGGAGCTAGGCGTGGCCTGGGTGATCAGCGTCAGCGCGGTCGGCTCGCTCCAGGCCAAGTACCGGCCCTGCGACATCGTGTTGCCCGACCAGTTTATTGACCGCACCAAGCAATCCGCGGCCCACACCTTCTTCGGGCGCGGCATCGTCGGGCACATCGCGTTCGCCGCGCCGGTGTGCGAGGAACTGCGGCTGCTCCTGCTGAAGACCGCCCGGGCGCTCAAGGCGCGCGTCCACGACGGCGGGACCTACGTGAACATGGAAGGGCCGGCCTTCAGCACCCGCGCGGAGTCCTTTGCCAACCGCAAATCCGGCTACGACGTTGTCGGCATGACCAATCTTGGGGAGGCCAAATGCTCCCGGGAAGCGGAGATCGCCTACGCGACGATGGCGATGGTCACCGACTACGACTGCTGGAAAGATGATGAGGCGCACGTCACGGTGGAGATGGTGATCGCCAACCTGATGAAGAACGCGGCGATGGCCAAAGCCATCATCTCCAAGGTGCTGCCCCAGATTCCCGCCGAACCCAACTGGCCGTGCCATGACGCGTTGAAGAACGCGATTATGACCGACAGGAAACTTTGGCCGGCCAAGATCATACGGGAGTTGGAGCCGATCTTGCGGAAGTATCTGTAATGGGGTGGTGGAGTGGTGGAGTAATGGAGTGGTGGAGTGATGGAGTGATGGAGTGATGGAGGGCTGGGGCGCTCCAAGGAATGACGTGACCCCTTCACCCCAGGCCCCTCACCATCGCAGGCGAGGACGCGTACGCTACCTAGATCCGGCGTGCAGGCGGGCCAGGCGCACACACTGACTGCCGGCGAACCGATTAAACCCTCCGACAATCACAACCTTCCCATCCGCTTGTGGCGCCACCCAGCGGACGACCTCGTTTGCGCCTTCACCGGGATCGAAACTCAGGTCCAGACTGCCGTCTGCCTTCAGCCGGGCGATACGGTTGCGGGCCACGCCATCAGCGCTCGTAAAGACGCCGCCGATCAGAATCTTGCCATCCCGCTGCAAGGCGAGAGAGCGGATGCCGGTGTTGGGTCCCGGCCCAGGATTGAAGGTCGTGTCCACGCTTCCGTCAGGATTGAGCCGCGCGATCCGATTGCGTTCCACTTGATTGATCCGGTTGAAATCGCCGCCGAGCAGAATCTTGCCGTCGGCTTGAAGCGCGACGGCAAAGACTGATCCGTCGGCCCCGCTGCCCGTATTAAAGGCCGCATCCACGGCCCCGTCGGACTCCAGGCGCACCAGGCGGCCACAGGGCTTGCGATCGAAGGTCGTGAAGGCACCGACGGCCAGAATCTTGCCGTCGGCTTGCAGGGCGAGCGACCAAACGAATGCCGTAGTGCCGGCCCCCGGACGGAATGTCCCATCCCGCGAGCCATCCGAATTGAACCGCGCCACCCCGTTCTGTCTGCGACCGGCCACATTGTTGAAGTGCCCGCCAACAAGAATATGGCCGTCGGGTTGGACCAGCACCGCACGGATGTCCTGGCCAACGCCAACACTGAGGTTGAAACTCTGGTCCAGCGAGCCATCCGGGTTCAGCCGGGCGATGCGATGGCACGCCTGGCCGTTGACCTTCGTGAACTCACCAGCAATCAGGAGCTTGGCGTCCGGCTGCAAGGCCAAGGCATGTACGTTCCCCAGAGCCGTGGCCGTGAACGTTTCGTCCAAGGCCCCATCCGGTTGGAGGCGGGCAATGCCCTGGTGAGACCCTTCCCCAAATTGGGTGAACATCCCGCCAATGAGAATCTTCCGGTCGGGCTGCTCCAGCACGACGCGGATTTCGTGGTCGGCATTGGTGGCCGGGTGGAAGGCGGTGTCGCGGGAACCCGCTCGTGCGGAGGTGGTGACCGGTGCTTTCGCCCCGTGGGTCGCCCACAACCAGCCAAGCACCCCCGCCAACGCCAGCGCGCAGATTGCCGCGGCGGCCAGGATGGATTTGCTTCGGTTTCCAGGTTCGGGCTTGCCGGCTGGCGCTGGCGTCTCGCTGGGCTCTACCACCTCCCTCGGCGCTTCGGGCACCTCGGAGTCGGCGACCTGAGGAGGCGGAGCTTGCTGCTCTCGGGGCGCGGCCTCCTCACGTTGTGGACGGCTGGCCGGCGCCGGAATGTCAGATCGTTCCAATAACTGCAAGACGTGGCTGATGCTTTGCGGACGTTTCGCGGGGTCTTTGGCCAGGCACAATGCGACGGTATCTTCCACGACCAGCGGAATCGCATCCTCAATTCCCAGTTCAAACAACCGCTCCGTCATGGTCGGTGCTGTCCGATCGCAAATCTGCGCCAGCACCTGACCCTTGTAAAACGGCGGTGTGCCGGTGAGCAGATCGTAAATCGTCGCGCCCAACCCATAAACATCGTCGAGCACGGAGGGCTTCTCGCCCAGGGCCAGTTGCGGGCTGATAAGCCCCAAAGCGCCCGCGGGCGGATTCAGGCCGGTCGGAGCCGCCATCACTTGCAGGCTGCGGGCGATGCCAAAATCCGCCACCTTGAGTTGGTCGCGCGAGTTGAGCATCAGGTTGGCAGGCTTCAGCGCGAGATGCAGGAGGCCGGTCTCGGTATGCGCATAAGTCAGGGCGGCGCAAATCTGCCGCACCCAGGGCGTGATCTCTTCGAGGCGATAGCGCTGCTGCGACCGGTCAACCCGCAGCGTCGCCAGTGACCAGCCATCCACGTACTCCATCGCTATCGCCGCCAGCCCCTGGTCTTGAATGAAATCGTAAGTGCGGACGATCTGCGGGTGAGCGAGCTGCAGGCTGCGCCGGGTCTCGGTCTTAAGCCGCTCGACCGTGTTCGCATCCTGCAGGAGCGATTCCGGCAGGACCTTGAGGGCCACTTCCTGCTCCAGCTTAAAATCTCGCGCCAGCCAGACCACCGTCAGGCCGCCGCGCCCCAGAATTCGGCGCAGAATGTAGCGCGCCCCGCCGACGCGCACGCCGGGGGTGAGCGTCTCAGACAAGCCATGCGGATGGCTCGAACCCGGAGTTGACTGTTCTTTGGCCATAGCGACGGTTCTGCGCTTTGCGGCGCGCGACGACTAACCAGACCGATTGTGTGGAGTGTAGATTTCAACGCCAGACACACAAGACGAAAGGCGTGAGAAGCCAATATTGGGCGGGCCGGCGGCAATGTCCTGCCCTGATCAAACTTGACCCATTGGGGCGAAGCGGTAAGATCACACCGCAATGCCTAAGAAGAACATTATCAAACCGGCCAAGTCCGCCCCCGCCGTCGGGCCGTACAACCACGCCGTGCGCATCGGCGACCTGCTTTTCTGCGCCGGACAAATACCCATTGATCCGGCCACCGGAAACCTTGTCTCCGGCGACATCAAGGCGCAAGCCGAACGCGTCCTGCAAAACGTCAAAGCCATCCTCGATGACCAAAAGCTGACCTTCGCCAACGTGGTCAAGAGCACGGTCTTCCTGACCCACCTCGTGGACTTCGCCGGGATGAACGAGGTCTATGCCAAGTATTTCACGGCGGACTTTCCGGCGCGGTCCACCATCCAGGTCGCCGCGCTGCCCAAAGGGGCGAATGTCGAGATTGAGGTAATAGCCCATTACTGAGGTGGTGATTGGTAATCGGTGATTGGCGAGTAGCGCCACGCCGCTGGTCCTTGGCCGCCGATTCTAATCACCAATCACTAGTCACCGATCCCATGTCCCCCGGAGCTTATTTGCTGATTGGCGTGATTGTCGGAGGCGCGCTCGGCTTTCTGGTCGGGTGGTTGTATCGCCGGGGCCAGGCAGTCGCGCCGGATGACCGGCTCGCCAACGAACTGCGGCAGCAATTGACGCAGCGCGAGGCGGAACTGGCCAAACTGCGGGACCAGTTGACCACCGCCACCAGCGGGCAAGCCGCCGCGGACGCGAGCCGGGCGGCAGCCGAGAAACTCATCGCCGACCAGCGCGAGCTGCACGAGAAGTCCCTGCGCGACGCGAAGGAGGCGCAGGAGAAAGCGCTGGCCGATTTGCGGACGGCGTTCAAGGCGTTGAGCGTGGATACGCTCCGCGAACTGCAACCCCAGTTCATCGAACGCGTGACCGAGACGGTCGCCAGGCTCCAGGAGACGGGGAAAGGCGATTTAACCCGGCGCGAGGAAGCCATCAAGACGCTGGTCAAACCGCTGGAGGAGCAACTGAAGATTTACCAGCAGCGCTTGCAGCAGACCGAGAGCGCCCAATCCACCACGTTGGGCGAAGTGAAGAAGCACCTGGAAACGCTGGCGCAGCAGAGCCAGTCCCTCTCGAACGAAACGCTGCAGTTGCGCCGCGTGCTCAGCTCCAATCAGGCGCGTGGCCGCTGGGGGGAAGAAACCTTGCGCCGGGTCGTCGAGGCGGCGGGGATGAGTGCGCACTGCGATTTCAGCGAGCAGACCCAGGCGGGCGACAGCAAACCGGACCTGATTGTTCGCCTGCCCGGGGACCGGGTAATCATCGTGGACGCCAAGGTGCCGGACCTCGATTTCCTCAATGCCTTGGATGCTGCCGATAGCACGAAACGGGCGGAAGCGCTGGCCGCTCACGCGGCCAAGTTGAAAGCGACCGTCAAAGCGCTGGCCGACCGGGATTATCCCAGCCAGTTTCCGAACGCGCTCGATTACGTGGTGCTGTTTCTGCCCGCGGAATCGCTATTCAGCGCGGCGCTCGAAGGCGATCACGACCTCATCGTCTGGGCCGCCGGCAAGCGCATCATGCTGGCCACGCCGGCCTCCCTTATCGCCCTGCTCCGGTCCGTCAGCGTCAGTTGGCAACAGCACGCGCAGACCGAGAACACGCGGGCGATTGCCGAAGCTGCGCAGGAACTCTACACGCGGGTGTGCAAGTTCACCGAGCACTTCGAGAAAATCCGAGCCGGCTTGGAGAAAGCAAACGCCGCCTTCAATGACGCGGCCGGCAGCTACGAGCGCATGGTGCGTCCCAGCGGCGAGCGGCTGCTTAAACTGCGCGGGGACGCTCAGGGAAAAGAACTCCCTGACGTTCAACCTCTGAATACCACGTTGCGGCTACCGCCAGGCTAAGAGCCCCCCCCGGCGCCAGATGCTTGACGATAAGGATTCCGCCGTAACGAAGCTGCCGGTGCATAGGCTGGAATCGACAGGGCTGTGAGTCTCAGGTAGCATAAGATCGTGACTGCGGACGCGTTCTCGGCGGATGCCCCCGTGCCGAGTCCGGGAGACTCCCCGGCGGGCGCCGACGGCCCAGTCACGAATCACTCCCCCTCCGCCGCCAAGATCAACCTGTTCCGAGCTTTGTTCCGTGGGCGCGAGGATGTTTATCCCCGTCGGTTCGAGAGCCGTAAAACGGGTCGGGCGGGTTACCAGCCGGCTTGCGCCAATGAATGGGTCCGCGGCTTGTGCGATAAACCCCGGATAAAGTGCCCCGAATGTCCCAATCGGCGCCTCCTGCCGGTCACCGACGATGTGGTCCGCCAGCACTTGTCTGGCCGGGATGACCTGGGCCGGGAGTTCGTCATGGGTCTGTATCCGATGCTATCGGACGAAACCTGTTATTTGCTGGCCGTTGATCTCGATGGCGATGCCTGGCGGGAGGATGCCGGTGCATTGCGAGCGACCTGCAGGCGGCTGGCGCTGCCCGTTGCTCTGGAACGCTCCCGCTCGGGCAAAGGCGGTCACCTCTGGCTTTTCTTTGCCGAGGCCCTTCCCGCCAGCATGGCGAGGAATGTGGGCTCACATCTTCTGACTGAGGCCATGGAAGGCCGCCCGGAAATCGGCCTCTCTTCTTATGACCGGCTTTTTCCCAATCAGGACACTTTGCCTAAAGGCGGTTTCGGCAATCTGATCGCGCTGCCGCTGCAGAAGAAGCCCCGGGCAGCGGGCAACAGCGTTTTCCTGGACGAGCAATTCGAGCCCTATCAAGACCAATGGGCGTTTCTTTCCTCCGTGCGGAAGATCGTGCGCGCACAAGCCGAGTCTCTGGCCCGTGAGGCGGAACGCCGGGGCCGCATCACCGGCGTGCGGCTGGCTTTGGGAGAGGAGGATGAAGACCTCCCCTGGGCCTCTCCGCCTTCGCGTCGGCGGAAGGAACCGCCCATCGCGGGGCCTTTGCCCAAGACACTGGAACTGGTGCTCGGCGACCAGATCTACATTGCTAAGGAGCATCTCCCGCCGGGGCTGCACAGCCGCCTGCTGCGATTAGCTGCGTTCCAAAATCCTGAATTCTACCGGGCGCAGACCATGCGGCTGCCCACTTTCGGCAAACCGCGCATCATCCATTGCGCGGAGGACGGGCCGAAACATCTGGCTCTGCCTCGCGGCTGCCTGAGGGAGACGCAAGACCTGCTCTCCTCGCTGGGCATCGAGGCCACTCTGCGCGATGAACGCTTTGGCGGCACCCCGCTCGACGTGCGTTTCCGCGGTGAGCTGCGGCCGGAGCAGCAGTTGGCGGCGAACGCCCTGGCGGCTCACGATATTGGGGTCCTGGCGGCCACGACGGCCTTCGGGAAGACCGTTGTTGCAGCCTGGCTTATCGCGCGCCGCGGCGTCAACAGCCTGGTTCTCGTACACCGCCGGCAACTGCTGGAACAATGGGTGGAACGTCTGGCCTCCTTTCTCGATGTGCCGGCCAAGTCCATCGGCAGGCTCGGAGGTGGACGGAAAAACCTTACTGGCCGGATCGACGTGGCTCTCATGCAGAGCCTGGTGCGGAAGGGCGTCGTGCATGACTGTGTTGGATCCTACGGTCACCTGGTGGTAGATGAGTGCCACCATCTCCCGGCGCGCAGCTTTGAGCTGGTCGCCCGCCGGGCCAAGGCGCGCTACGTTACCGGCCTCTCCGCCTCGATCACGCGCAAGGACGGCCATCAGCCGATCATCTTCATGCAGTGCGGCCCGGTGCGCTACCGTGTCAACGCCCGGCAGCAGGCGGCCCTTCGGCCTTTCGCTCACCACGTTTTGGTTCGTCCTACGGGCTTCCGTGCGCCGGACCTCGCCGCAGCCGATTCGCGAGCCGAGTTCCAGCGGCTCTACGAGTCTTTGACCCAGGCTGCGGGCCGCAATCAATTGATCTGCAGGGACGTGATCGCTGCGGTGCAAGCCGGTCGTTTTCCACTGGTGCTGACGGAGCGCACGGAACATTTGCGGTTTCTGGCGACGCAGTTGTCAGCGGCAATTCCACACGTGATTACCCTCCAAGGCGGCATGGGCAGGAAGCAAATTCAGGCCGCAATGGCTTCGTTGGCACAAGTGCCGGACGACCAGGGGCGTGCGTTGCTGGCCACTGGCCGTTACATCGGCGAGGGCTTCGACGAGCCACGGCTGGACACACTGTTCCTCACGCTGCCGGTATCATGGCGAGGAACCATCGCACAGTACGTGGGCCGCTTGCACCGGTTGCACACGGGCAAGCGTGAAGTGCAGGTCTATGACTACGCCGATCTTGACGTGCCCATGCTGGCGCGGATGTTCGAGCGGCGCTGTGCGGGTTATGAAGCGGTGGGTTACACGCTCCTGCTGCCCGCCAGCGCGGTTCCCGGCTGGCCCGTCGAGGTCCCTCTGCCCATTGACCCGGAGTGGAAGCGCGATTATTCTGCCAGCGTTCGCTGCCTGGTCCGTGACGGAGTGGATGTTCCTCTGGCGACCCTCTTTTTGCATGCCGCCCGCCCGTTGCCTCGCGAAGGCGAGGGCGTCGCGCGGGCGCGGAGCGCGAGCGAAGCATTTCTCTACCGCCGCCTGCAAACGCTGCCAGCCACTGCCGGCCGCTTCCGCCTGAACGCGGAGCTACCCATCCCCTTTGATACACAAGGCCGAATGGAAGTCGATCTGTTTTGCGAGGAATTGCGCCTGGTTATCGAACTGGACGGCCGGCAACATCTGGCCGATGCTGAAGCCTACCGGCGCGACCGTCGCAAGGATGCCGCGCTCCAGGAACACGGGTACTTCGTGCTCCGTTTCCTTGCCGAAGACCTCGGCCAGCGCTTGGATGACGTTCTGAACGCCATCCAACGCGTGCTGGTTCGCCAGAAGGAACAGGCCAGGAGATGAGCGCCATTTCGCCCGTGCCCCGGGATAAAAGCAAAAGGGCCGAAACAAATGCTTCGGCCCTTTAATGAAAAACTGGCGGCGACCTACTCTCGCGGAGTCTATAAAACCACTACCATCGGCAAGACTGTGTTTGACGGCCGTGTTCGGAATGGGAACGGGTCGGACCACAGCTTTATGGCCACCAAGAAACGTCGGTGATGAGTGCGCAGGTCCTCCTGCGCCGCAGCGCAACAGCCCCCGATCACTAACCACACAAAATTCAAAAGAACAAGCAACCGAAACTACCGACCGCCGGTCAACGACCGGTATTCTTTGAAAACTGCACACAGGAGAAAACAAGGAATTACGTTCGCGAGTTAAAATCGCTCTTTCCCCTTTGGAGAAGGAAAAAGAAAGCGATCAAGCCGCACGACCGATTAGTATTAGTCCGCTACACGGATTGCTCCGCTTGCACGTCTAACCTATCAACCCGGTGGTCTTCCGGGGGTCTTTAGGGACCTTGCGGTCCGGGAAACAATATCTTGGGAGGAGCTTGGCACTTAGATGCTTTCAGCGCTTATCTCTTCCGCACATGGCTACGCAACGATGCCGCTGACGCGACAATTGCCACACCAGAAGTGCGTCAAACCCGGTCCTCTCGTACTAAGGTTTGAACCCCTCAAGTTTCCTGCGCCCACAGTGGATAAGGACCGAACTGTCTCACGACGTTCTGAACCCAGCTCGCGTACCGCTTTAACCGGCGAACAGCCGGACCCTTGGGACCTTCTCCAGCC